>Ga0105158_1001248_pt1 | contig 9977 bp, 9 predicted proteins | sample LHCtaG_FD_81567 | JGI IMG/M metagenome (GOLD analysis project Ga0105158, IMG submission 81567) | Hot spring microbial communities from Little Hot Creek, USA to study Microbial Dark Matter (Phase II) - LHC4sed_matched | ecosystem: Environmental > Aquatic > Thermal springs > Hot (42-90C) > Sediment ... | reverse complement strand
ATTTAAAAATGAAATATATTAAAAAACTTCCTGCATTTAATTTATTAAAAAGATATCTTGTACTTTTATATATTGAAACATTAGATAAAGATTTTATAAATGAAAAAGAATATATAATTATTATTAAAAATTATTGGAAAACTTTTAAAACTTCATTTAGAAGAAAAATTCAATGTTACTACTTATACTTTTTAATGGAGAGCCCCTCATACACTAGATTAGTTATAAAGAAATAATTAAAGAAATTAATACTATTATTTTATTGTAAGCAACCTTAATAATTATTTAAATCTTCGCAAGAATTTTTGAATATTTCTCCATTCTCATATTTTTTTTCTTCACGTTAAATAAGCCATGTCATCCAGCAAAGTTCAATTGGTCTAGATCTAGAATAAGTATAAATTCCATATAAAACAATTTCAATAGGAGTTTTTTCTCTTTTAAAAATAATCATAAAAAAAGAAAATTAAAAAAATTTACAAATATGGTATTACTTAACTTGACAGAATTTTTTGCTAGGATAATTAATAAGGATAGGATCTGAAGAAAATTATTAAGTTTGCTACGATAGTGTCAGGGATAATAGTGTAATAAAAATTTCGAGAGATGAAAGTCTCTTGCATGAGATGAATTAAAAAATTTACAAATATTTATAATTATAAATTTTAATCGTTAATAAATGAGAGAAGCTTAGAAAGAGCTTTTATATTCTGTAATTTATAATCTGGCTTTATTAGTTTAAGCTTTTTTGATTTTGTTACAATTGCTGTTTTACAACCTATTTCCTTAGCCAATACTATGTCTTTTTCTAAATCGCTAATAAAAAGTGTTTCATTAGGCTTAAAACCTAATTTTAATAAAACTTGTTTTATTTGTATTTTTCTATCCAAACTATCTTCTCTTGATATTATAATACTAAAAAAGTTTAAAATCTTGAGTTTATTTAATACCATTAACGCTACAGTTTTGCTTTGAAGTGTTACTAAAGCTATCGTTTTATTCCTTTCTTTTAATTTTTCAAAAAGTTTGTATAATTCAAGATCAAAAATAATATCTTCTATACATTTCAATTCTTCTGACTCAATAATTTTAAATGCTTCTTTTCTAAGATTAGTATTATTAATCGTCATATACTCAATAAATGAAAACAAAGATTCGGATGGAACATTTCTATTAAATAATTCTTTTAATTTATTTTTTACCGAATCCCAATTTATATGAAGATCAATAAGAGTACCATCAAGATCAAAAATTATTAATTTAATAGAATTAACGCTCATTTTGATGTCACCTTCTATTAATAGATTTTTTAGGTTTAAAATATCTTAGCTTAGCATTTTGGTATATGATTCAATAATTTCGTCAATTTCTTTTTGTACGTCACTAAATAATAGCTTTGGATAATACTTCTCTAGAATCTTCTCAGCTATTTCCTTAGCTTGATAAACTATATTTTTCTTATTACCTTTTAGCCGCGCATCTAATCCTATTCTTCCACCAATTTTAGGAAACCACCATTCTTTTGTATGTTTTTGATTTAAATAATGGTCAGTTGGTCCAACTTTATTTATAACATCAACTGCTAATGTAACATCGTTTATTTTAACTTCTCCAATAATTTCAAATCGTGCAGCTTCTTCTATTGATTGCTTCGCCAATTCAGATTCACCTGAGGATAGCTTCATGAATTTTTTTATTGACTCTTCTTTCACTTTAATTTACCTCTTTTAACTTTTAATATGAATTATTTATAAACTTTTCCATTTTAGAGGCGAGACTGTCAACTTAAGGCAACCCATGATAATATTCATTTTTCTGAAACTTTCAGCTTATAGCTAGGAAAACAAATATTGAATTGCTTTATCCTTCTCTTTAATTTAGAGAACCAAGATTCTATTGAATTCCTTATTCCAAAAGTTTCCCTTCTATGTTTTAATTTTAAAAATTTAAATATTCGTTTTTTCTTTTAATATTGAAAAAGAAAGGTGAAAAATAATGAGTGAAATTAAGCCTAAAGGAATATCTACATCATTAGTTGCTGTCGCTGTTATTGTTGCATTAATAATTGGTGCTGTTATAGGATATTTTGCAAAGCCAACACCTCCAGCAGAAGTAAAAACAGAAACAGTAATAAAAACAGAAACAAAAACTATTGAAAAAACAGTAACTAAAACTGTGGTAGGAAAACCTTTTGAGGGTATAACAATAACAGTTCTAACTACTGCTCCCTGCGTAACTGCAGAGTTAGATAAAGAATTTGAATACCTAACAGGTGCTAAAGTAGAAGTAACAACTGTTGCATGGCCTGATCTCCATCCTAAATTAGTTACAGCTTTAGCATCAAAATCTCCTCATCCGGATGTATTTATAATGCCTGATGAGTGGGTTTATGAGTTCGGTAAGGCCGGGTGGTTACTTCCAGTAGATGAATATTTAACACCTGAAGAGAAAGCTGATTTATTACCTATAGCAGTAGAAATGTATAGTTATGAAGGGCATCTTACAAGTTTTGTATTTCTCATTATGCCTCATATTATGTTCTATAATGAAAAGATTCTCAGTGATGCAGGTTTTAGACCAGCAACAACATGGGATGAATTTGTTGCACAATGCAAAACTTTACAAGAGAAGGGTGTTGTAACATATGGAATAACGTGGCCTCTTCTTAGTGGAGATGATATAAGTTTCGAATGCTGGGCTTCTCAATTTTTATCTCGAGGAGGATCCTTCTTTGATGAAAAGGGGGAACCAATTTTTAATAATGAAATAGGAGTCGAGGCTCTACAATTTCTAATAGACTCTATATACACACTTAAGATTGCAAGCCCAACTTCAGTGGAAGTTGAAAAAATGGCGTGTTTGCATCCATTTATGGCAGGAGAGAATGCATACAATTGGAATTGGCAATTTATGTATCCTATTACTAAAGATCCTAGTACATCTAAGATCGTAGAATATTCTAAATATTGTTTGATACCATCTAAGCCTGGAGCAAAATATACAGGATTCATTGCTGGCGGCGCATATAGTATTAATCCATATTCTAAGAATAAAGAAGTAGCTATAGCTTATGCTAAGTTTATTACAAGTAAGGAGAATAGTTTAAAGTTACTTAAGGAGAAAGGGTGGTTGCCATGGTGGGGATCAGTTTACGAGATGCCTGAAGCAAAAGAGATTGAGCCACAACTTCCAATTATATTAGAGCAATTAAAGAAATCCTTTGCACGAGGTTGGTTTAGGATAAGTTGGTATGCAGAATTTGCTGAGACTATTCGTCTTGAAATATCTAAAGCCTGGTTAAAAGAAAAAACAGCTAAAGAAGCTTTAGATTCCGCAGTTTCTGCAATAAAAGAAAAACTGAAAGAGTATGGGCGTTAAAAGAAATGAGATGGCATGAATTAATTCCCTATTTTTTTATTTTTCCAGCATTAATAATTATTTTTAGTGTAATAATATACCCTTTACTTTACTCGTTTAGTATAAGTCTTCAGGAATATAATTTATTAAGACCCGAAAAAATAAGTTTTATAGGATTAAATAATTATGTAAAATTATTCAGAGATAATTTATTTGTATATTCTATTCTCATTACAATATACTTTGTAATAGTATCTGTTTTTATTCAATTGCTATTAGGTTTAGGTATAGCATTACTTTTAAATGAACCATTAAGGGGTAGAAGCTTAGTAAAAGCTCTTCTCATATTACCATGGGCATTACCAGGAACAATTATTGGGGGCATGTGGCTCTGGATTTATCATCCCGATTATGGATTAATTAATAATTTACTTAGGAGTATAAATCTTTTAAAGGATATAGAAGTTATTAGTTGGTTAGGATCCCCTTTACTAGCAATTCATGCTATTATAATTACAGATGTATGGAGATTATCACCATTTGCAGCTGTTTTGCTACTAGCTGGACTTGCAACAATTCCAAAAGAAATAATCGAATCTTCCAAACTAGATGGTGCAAGTAGTTGGCAAAGATTTTTGTACATAACTCTTCCCTTATTAAAACCTATAATAATTTTATTTTTACTTATTAGAACAATGTTTGCATTTCAAATATTTGATATCGTGTACGTGCTTACGAGAGGTGGACCAGGGACGTCAACTTTCGTGCTTATGTATTATGCATGGGATAAAGGTTTTAATCAGCTTAATATGGGATATGCAGCAGCTGCTTCCTATGTAACAGCTATCTTTATTATAATATTTGCTACCATTTATATGTTGATATTGCGCGTTCCTTTAAGGAAAGGAGGCAAATAATAATGAATACCATCATAAGAAAAATGCTTTACTATATTTTGCTCATCTTTATAGTCACTTGGATAACTTTTCCATTTATCTGGACATTTTTATCTAGTATAAAAAGTGGGACTGAATTATATACTCGCTCATTAGTCTTAATACCTGAAAAACCAGATTTTTCGAGATATATGGGCATCATAACAGGCGAGGAAAAAATAATGGCGTCACCTGGCCAAATAGTAGCTGGAGAAACTTTAAGAGCGTTCAAATGGGGTATGATTAATAGTTTAATAGTCTCAGGATTTACTACTCTTATTTGCTTAGTTATAGGCTCTTTTGCTGCTTATTCATTCGCAAGATTAAAATATAAGGGTAGGAATCTTCTGTTTTCATTTATCACTGTTTTACGTTTCGTACCTGTCGCGTTACTTATTATTCCACTTTATTTATTACTAAGATATTTTTCTTTACTTGATACTCGACTTGGGCTCATATTTATTTATACTTCATTTACATTACCATTAGTGATATGGATAATGAAGATTTTTTTTGAATCATTACCTATTGAGTTAGAAGATGCTGCAAGAATTGATGGATGTGGTGAAGTAGGTATCTTGTTCAGAATAATATTGCCCCTTTCTCTTCCTGGATTAACAGCCGCTGGATTACTTGCTTTTATAATGGCTTACCAAGAATTTTTATTCGCACTTGTATGTACCACATCTCTTAATTCAAGAACTTTACCACTAATCATGGCAGAATTTTTTGGTCGTCATGGAATGGATTATGGGATGGTATGTACAGGTGCGGTATTAGGTATTCTTCCTCCATTTTTATTAGCTCTTTTCTCACAAAAATATATCATCCAAGGTCTTCTTGCTGGAGCTATAAAGAGATAACGTTCTTTAATAAGAATTTTGTGGCTAAAAAATAAATAATTTTTTAGAATTTCTAGATCGCTTTTATTGTCTTTTATCTTTCTTGATTTTCATGTTTTAAAACTGTTAAATATAGCTTTAGATTGTCTTTCATATTCCTTTATGAATTGCTAACTATGGTCTTAATAGAGAAGCTCTACTTTCATGATTGTTTATATAGTATTCACTAATCAAATAATTCACATATCCATGTTTATATCTTAATTCATTTAATCTTAAATAGGATTTTAAAACTATCAATATGATTGTTTTATTTTGGTTTCTGGAAAAATTGAATGAAGAATTAGAATTTTAGATTATTCTAAAGATCGTTAAAATGGCTTTGATTCTCATTCTTTCAAATAAAATGCGAGTATCTTTGTTTGAATTAGATCAAAGAACAATTAAAGGGTTGCCTCAAGCTTTGCAAACTATTTATTCAATGAACTTATTAAGGGAACTGAATTACAAAAAGTATTCATGTTTTATGCTTTTAGATATACAAGAGTCGCTGAGCTAGTAAGATATTAATTAAGTACCAATTAAAGATTTATTATGAATGAGTTAACGATTCTAAGATGATAAACGTTTTGCATCATTTAAGTGTTAAAGATGTCAATAGAGCTTTGTTAAAAGCAAGAGGAGTAGATGTAAAGGAAGGGAAAAACCTAAGCAAGCAGTTAAAGTTTATTCTAAATGTGACGAACCAATTCTTACCTAGCTCATTTTTATTAAGAGATATTCGGAAAACTGGAACTAAAGTATAGGCACGTAACCCCTATAGGAAGTGAAACCTTCGAGATGAGTGCATAGGAGGACAATTCGGAATGCTGAAGGCAAGGCTTAAGACATTTTGCAACAAGTTCCCAATCAATGCATTCATTTTCTTGAAACATTCACCCGCCTATACAATTTCCTCCCAACAAGGAGATTAACTTGACGTCATCTGGAAGAGATATACCCAATCTTTTAAATCCTATAATTATTGGTCCTAAAAGTGATTGATAATCAATTAACGGTTCACGAAGAATAGCATTTGGTGTTTTTTCTTTAATTATTTTCATAAAGTTTTCTTTAATGATCCTCGACTTAAATACATTGCCCACACCTCCAACTATAATTTCTTCATAGTGCATATTAAGTCTTTTAATGACACTTAATGCTGTAAAACCGAGTTCCCTCCCTCCCTCTTCAAGTATTTCAATAGCTACTTTATCTCCTTCATTAGCTGCCTCATCAACAATTTTTGCAAATTCGGACAGTTTTATTATGTTTCCTTGCAATTCTTTATAAATTTTATCAATAATTTCAAATTCATTTATTATTCCAAAATAGTTTTTTACTTTCTCAGTTAATGTTGTTTTTTCGCCTCTACCATCACATGCTCTTGAAACTGAATTTAACGCTTTTATTGTGATCCAACTCGCTCCTCCTTCATTACCAATGATCCACCCCCAACCACCTGCTCTGGCTTTTTCGCCTTTAATGTTTACTCCATATGCTATGCTTCCAGTTCCGGCAATGACTGCCACACCCGGTTTACCCTGTGTTACAGCATAGTATGCTGCTACTGCATCATGTTCTATCAAAACCTTATCCTTTTTAAGCCCAATCCTTTCTATAATCCTCCAAGCGGTCTTCCAATCCTTTGGAGTATCAAGGTCAGCCCAGCTTATAGAAATAAGATTCAAATCCTTTAGAGTAAGATTTGAAATTGAAAGACATTTCTCTATAGCTTCTGATAAGTTTTTTACTATAATATCTTCTTTTAAATATAATCCAGCGGGTCCCGCTTTTATTTTATTAAACAAATTCCCACTTTCATCAACAATAGTGGCTAATGTTTTTGTTTTACCAATATCTAAGCATAAAATATACACGATTATAACCACTCCAAATGCTCATTTTTTTGGAAGGAAAAAAGCTGGATAATATTCTTTACCTCCAACATTTAAAATTTCTTCAAGAGCAGGCTTAGCTTTTGTGTATGTCCTAACAAGTGGATGCATTAACAGAGCTTTAAGAGCTAATTCTCGTGAACCACGTAGAGCTGCTTCAATTGTTAATAAATCATGAGCTTTAAGAAGATGAAGGATCCCATCTATTTCAGGAGGCAACTTTCCAACTCTAATTAAATGATAGCCTGAAGCATTCAGAATAGCTGGTAGTCTAAGAACAGCCTCATTATCAAATCCCTCTACTGAACCTGTGTTAGGAAATGCTTCGCATTCATAACAGTTTCTATCGTTAATTATCGCATCCATGACTTCAATAACACCTGGCATGAAGGCACCATATCCGGCATGCTCTGCAGCCTCTTTTCTTTCTTCTTCAGTTGAACCTCGACGGAAAAGTCTTTCAGGAATTTCATCGATCGTATTACATCTTGAATAATATTCGAGAAGTTCTTCTTGCAAAGCAGTTACTTCCTCCCCTCTTGTCATTCCTCTCCTTTTTTGATACTCATGAGCAATTTCTGTTAAAAAATAATACTTAAAGAACATAGGCAGATCAGGAATGGGCCAACGCCAATCTTGTACAAACGCAGGATCAAGCCAATCATGCTCTGAGAGTTTACTGCAATAATCCGCTAGTTTCTTTACTATCTCATCTACAGGGACTTCCTTGCCGTCTACCCATATTTTAAGGAACCAACCAAAGTGCTTATGACCTACGTGAAGTAGCCTAACCCTCTTAGAGTCTACACCAAGCCACTTTGCAACTTTGTTTTTCCATATAGGTGACATAATACCAATAACTCGCGTCTTCGTATATCGAACAATCGCCTCAGTGATCACTGTGACTGGATTGGTAACCGTAAGTATCCATGAGTTAGGCGCATTATGTTCAACTTCTCTGGCAATTTTAATTACATGTGGAATAGCCCTTAGGGCAAAGGCAAAACCAGCTAAACCAATTGTTTCATCACCTATTAAACCATATTTTATAGCGATTCTTTCATCAATCGCTCTTAAGCGATTCCCACCGGGTCGAATAGTTATTATGACAAAATCAGAGTCGGCTACCGCCTCAGCTACATCAACTGTACTAATAAGTTTTATACTTGAGAAACCTTTCTTCTCAAGGTGTCGTCGTATGAAATTAACAATAATATTCTGCACCTTTAGATTTATATCCATAAAAGCAATTGTATCTATGGGCAGCTCTTTCCTTTTAGTTGCAAGCGCATGAACCAACGGTGGATTATAAGTACTGCCTCCACCAATAATAGCAATTTTCATGAGTTAATAGTTATTCATGTGGTATTTAAATTTTATTCGAATTACCTTTAATTTTCTGATTAATTGGAACTACCTTAGCTTTAAAAACATTATTCATATTTACAATCATTTAAGGATGTGAGCTTAAGTTTTTATGTCTCCACTAAGCGATAGAAAAAGTTTAAATATCAGTTTATTTTATAAAAGTTTAAATATCAGTTTATTTTATAAAAGAGAGAAAAAAAATGAGACAAGAGATTGAAAATTGGGCTTCACTACTTAAGATAAGACAGAGGAATCAACATCCATATATTATGTACGATTTAATTTGTGCATTACCTAATTGTTTAGAAGAGTTTTTAAAGATACAAAAAGACAATATTCAGAAAATTGCAGAAGAACTTGCTGAAAGAAATATTAAAAGAATTTATCTTATAGGATCTGGGAATTCTTTTTATTCTGCACTTAGTGGTAAATATGTATTAGAAAAAATGACTGGAATACCTAGCATACCTGAAGAAAGTTTCGAATTACTACACTATACTATTCGTAATCTATCAAATTCTGGTGATCTTTCACGCTGTGCTATAATTGGGATCTCTCTTTCAGGTCGCACAAAAGCTTGTGTTGATGCAATAAAAACTGCTTCAGAAAAAGGGGTATATTGTATAGGAGTAGTTGGGGAGCCAGGCTCTCCAATGGAGAAATATGCAAAAATGATCATAATTCCTAAAGGGGTACGTAAAGATGTACCTGTTCGAGTTAGCACTTTCCCATCAGCAGTATCCGCAATTAATTTTCTTGCGGTTACATTGCAAGAAAAGTTAAAAGGAAGTAAGGTATCAATCGAATATCAAAAGCAACTAAGCAATATGCCAAAAATACTCGAAAAAGTTATAAAAGAAGTAGAACAAACAACAATCGAACTCGGTAGAAAATACGTGACCGATGAAGATTTTTACTTTATTGGAGGTGGACCCAACTATGGAACAGCTCTTGATGGTGCACTAATGATGAACGAAATGAGTCGAGGGCGACCATGGGCTTGGGAAATTGAAGAGATGTGTCATGGACCATGGTCTACATTAAGGAGAAAAAGTATAGTGGTTATTATTTCTCCTCCTGGAGAGAGTCATCAAAGGGCGGAAATGCTTGTTCGTGCAATAAAAAATAATGTAGGATGCGTGATTATCTCATTAGTTAGAAAAGGAGAGACTTCAGAACTTGTTGAAAAGTCAGATCATGTTATAGAAATATCTGAAAATGTAGACGAAGTACTTAGCCCGATTCTCTATGATGTGCCTCTGCATTTATTTGCATACTATCGAGCAGTAAGTGGGAGCATTAATCCAGATGCGCATGGAATGGATAGGGCAGGTTTCGATCAACTTCCACGAGAATTACATCCGCCTGGTTGGCACTAGAAAAGGGTAGAAAAATGGTCAAAAGGTTTCTGACAGCATCTCCACAAGAGATACTTTCTATGAGCAAAAAGGAATTAATCACTTCGATAAAAATGTGTGAAGGAAGAATTATACTTGTAGCAGCTAGAGTAAGAGGACCAAATTTAGTTGATGGTGTAT
>Ga0105158_1001247_pt1 | contig 9983 bp, 11 predicted proteins | sample LHCtaG_FD_81567 | JGI IMG/M metagenome (GOLD analysis project Ga0105158, IMG submission 81567) | Hot spring microbial communities from Little Hot Creek, USA to study Microbial Dark Matter (Phase II) - LHC4sed_matched | ecosystem: Environmental > Aquatic > Thermal springs > Hot (42-90C) > Sediment... | reverse complement strand
TAATGATTGATTGGAGTAAATATTTTTCACCAGATTTTTTTACTCCAAAATATAAAAAAGAACCTTTATTTAAATTTCTTTTTTCTGAAGCAACAGTTTTAGGAATAATTTATTATAAAACCTGGCTATTCCTTTGCGCTTTCTTAGCTTTTGTTGGGACCTTATTAATCATAACTCACGAAAAACAAAAACCTTCTTTGGAAGAAAAGAAATCTAATTTGGAAGAAGAGAAATAAAATCTCAACCATTTAGATTACGAAAACTTCTTTTTTAGCTCTGAAAAGATTAAAACTTTTTATTTTGACTTATAACAAAAAGAACTAAACCAGCAAATATAAAAACCTTTATGAGTCTTTAACTGAGATAGAAAAAGCAGAGGCTATTAAAAGGCTGATGAAATCGAAAGGATGAAGTGAGCGGCTTGCAGCGGCTCAGTTAGGTATCCAGTCTTTAGCTCTTTTTAACTTTTCTTTTTTTGCCTAAAAGGCATTATGACACCTTGAAAAGCTTGACGACTGAGGGTGCAAGCTTTAACCACCCCAAAAACTTTTTTGGCTGAGAACCACTATTTCAGTGTTACACTGTTACAGATTTCACTAAGCCTTGTTTTTTTTTCTTTTGTTTAAGGCTTTTGGGAAATTGTTACAAAATTGTTACAAAGTGTTACAGCGTTACAGAAATAGCTAAAAAGATAAGGAAACTTCTTTTTGAGGCTGGCTTTTTTCTCAGCTTCAGAAGAGGCTTTTTAGGTAGGTGAAAGCAAAAGAAACTTCTAAGCGACTGCTAAGAGGCTTTTTTGAGTTTTTGGTTTTATAATTTCCCTTTTGAAATAAAGTTGCAGGTCTTGACTTTTTTAAGTTTGGAGTTATTATGTTGTTAACAGAAAAAAGGATAAGGGAGAGAGCAAAAAATGAAGAAAAAACAAAGAAAGAAGAAAAAGCCCACGAAAGTGGTTGGAGCAAGAGTTGATAGTAAGACATATACATTTTTGGAGCAAGAATCGGAGAAATTGGGGAAAACTATATCAGATATTATTAGAGAACAGCTTGACAGACTTTACGCAAGGATTTTAAAACAGAAGCGGGTAAAAAAGATAGAGCAGAAGAGAGAAAGGGGAAGATTAAAAAAATAGACAAAAGGGCTTGCTAAGCCCGGAACTTAGCAAGCCTTTTTGAAAAACTTTTTAAAGGAGGTGCTGAAATGCAAGAACCGTCTAATAATATTTTAACTAACTTTGTAAAAAAATCAAAAAGATTTCTGTTTAGTTATCACCGCATACCTTCCCAATTAAAGGAAACAAATATTATTCCTATTCTTAAAAACAGTAAAAAGCCCGCAATCAAATGGGAAGCATATGAAAAAGAGCGATACATAGATATTAAAAAGCTGGAAAAATGGGAGGGCAATTTTGCAACTATTTGCGGTGAAACCTCTTCTGACCTGATAGTAGTTGATTTTGATTCACCTCAGTTATATGAAAAATTTTTTTCAGACATAAATACTCTTACCATAAAAACCCCACACGGAGGCTATCACTTATATTTTTACGATAAAACGATAGAGCGAAAAATTCTTGGTTATAGAGGTTATCCGATAGATATTATTGCAAATGGGGGTTATGTTCTTATTCCTCCTTCTTCCATTGATGGGAAGGCTTATGAAGTGATAAAAGATGTAGAAATACTAAAAACCGATGTCCTTTCACTACTTAATAGCAGACTACCTAAAGTTGAAAGAGAAACAAACATTGAAGAATTAAAAAGAAGAATTGATATTTCAGAAGTGGTCAAAGGATATGTTCAACCAGCTTATATAGGTAAGAACTACTGGCAGGCTCTTTGTCCTTTCCACCAAGAAACACACCCAAGCTTTACCGTCTATAAAGATTCCTATTATTGTTTCGGGTGTGGGGAATATGGAGATGTCATTAACTTTATTATGAAGATTGAAAATCTTTCTTTTAAAGGTGCTGTTAATTTTTTATGCGAAAAATATTCTTTACCCTCTCCCTTTAAAGAGAAAAAAAACCTCACCCATAAAGCTGAGAAACAAGCTGAAGAACAAATACAGGAGAAAGGAATATATGCTTCATTTATTGCCTTAAAAGAAGAGATTTTTCTTGAGATAAGAAAAAAGGAAGGAGAATATTGTTTTGCTTTTTTTGATGAAGGAAAAATCAAACTTGCTAATAAGGTTGAAATAGGAGGAAAAACCTATCTGCCAAGACCTTTGCCTAAAATTGAGGGAGAGGAAATAGCTTTTGTTGGTATGCCTGATGAGAAGATTTTAGAGGCAAGGCTTTTAACTCCTGAGGCTCTTTTTAACAAGATATTCAAACACTTAAGTAAGTATATTGATTTACCACCCTTGGATATGGAACTTTGTGCTTATTATATCCTTTTCACTTGGTTCTATCCAAAGGTAAAAACACTTGCTTATCTCCGCTTTTTGGGAGATACAGGCAAAGGTAAATCGAGGTGTCTCAAAATTGTGGGGGATATCTCCTTTTATCCCGTATATGCCTCCGGGTGTTCAACTTTCTCAGGCATTGCGAGGCAACAGGAGAAATGGCGAGGGACACTCATTATTGATGAGGCAGATTTCCCAGGGGGGAAAGAAAACCAAATTATCAAATATTTAAATCTTGGCTTTGAGGCAGAAAACTTTTTTGTTATGTCTGATAAGAGGAATCCAAAAAAGCAAGAATTTTTTAACCCCTTTAGCCCAAAGATAATGGCGATGCGTGAACCTTTCAAGGATGTAGCTCTTGAAGGCAGGCTTTTATCTATTTCTCCACACGAGACACAAAAAAAGGAAATTCCAATAATCCTTCCGGATGAGTATGAAAGAGAAGTTCAGGAATTAAGAAATGAACTTGCCCTCTTTACTCTTTATCATTGGAAAGGAATTGACGGAAGAAATATGGATAAATTTGAAGATTTGGAAATAGAGCCAAGATTAAAACAGCTTGCAATGCCTTTAAGTGTTATCTTCCAAATTTGGAAAGAAGGACTTTCTCTCTTTAAAGAGTATTTAATAAAAAGGCAAAGGGAATTGAAGAAGGTAAGAGCTCAATCTTGGGAGGGAACAGTAGTAAATCTTGTTCTTTCAATAGCAAAAGGAGAGGAGGATTTATCAAGTGAATTTGGAGAATATTATTCCCCTTCCCAGGAAATTTCCGCAATTACCCCTTCAATGGTTGCTAAAGCTTTAAAGACAAGCCCAAAAATAGTAACTACTACTTTAACTTCAGTTGGTTTTGAAGTAGAAAAGAAATGGATCACTCTACAAAAAATAGATAAAAAAGTTAAAAAGGTTGTACGTGCCTATTGCGTCCCAGATGAAAAAACCTGGAGAGAAATTATTTCCAGATATTACCTTCCTGAAGGAGGGGAAGAAAAAATCCCCGATATTCCTAAAGTTTTGAAAGCAAAAAAATTTATAACAGATACCGCATATGAGGACGATTTTACACCCGAAGAAGAAAATGAAAATAAAAAACTAGTTTTAAATATTTTTGAAAAAATATCCCCTGATAGGGAAGGTGAGAATAATATACCTTTTTAAACCCTTAAAACAAAAAACAATTAAATTTGTGACACATGTGACAGTTGTGACGCTAAAAATTACACGGAACCTTTTTTTAGATTTTTTTTTATCCAAAATTCTTAAACCCTTAAACCATCGGAATTGTGACACTTGTGACAGTTATAATGGAAAATACACTCCCCATTTTTTAGGATTTATATATAAAAAAGGGGGGCACTCAAAAGGTGCTGTGTATTTTTTTACGCCACAAGTGTCACATGTGTCACAACTTTTTTTTGAGGTGGAAGAAAAAAAAAGAAAATAATGGTGTAATTCTAACCGTAACAAGTGTAACTAGTGTAACCAACCTTTTAGGAGGCGAAAGTATGCTCCCTTTTTGTATTGCAATCAAAAAAGAAACTGTGGAAAGTGCGTCAAGTTATTTTCAAAAAAAACTAATGGAGGATGATAAAAAAGATAAAGAGATCCTTTTTGAAAAGAAAGATATCATTAAAAAAAGCGAAAAAAAAGTTTCCACACTTTCCACAGTTTCCACAAGCAAGGAAAATCAAGGCTTTCAGCGTGGCAACTTTGTGGCAACTTGTGGAAAGTTACCACAAAGTTTCCACACTCAAGAAAGACCACCTTTTTGGCTGATTAAAATCCCAGGCAAAGCTTGTAAGTGTGGTTGTGAGGACTTTAAGCTTTATAGTGATCCTAAAGAGGTAAAAGGGCAAGAAATAGAGGTTTTTTGTGCAAATTGTGGTAAAAGAGGGTTGGTAGTTTTGAAGGATTTTTTGATCATTTTTCCTTTTGAAGAAAAAAATTAAAAAAGGGAGGAGAGAAAATGAAGATAGAATTAGAGGAAATAATTGATAAGGTGAATTATTTTGACTTAAAAGAGTTACAAGAAATTTTAAAAATGATAAAAGAAAAACCAGGTTATGTAAAATTATATTTTTTTACCGCAACAATTCCAGAAGAGGTTTGTAAATGTGGGAATACTGAATGGGAAATTACAATAAATCCAATTTATATGGATTACAATTTGGCTTTTTGTAGAAACTGCGGAGAAATGGCTTTTATTTCAAGAGAAAGAATTGAGAAAATTTTTGAGGAAGAAAGAAGGAAAGAAAAAGCAGAATATCTTAAAAGTCTTTTAGAAGATCTAAAAAAAGAAATTACAAGAATTGTTAAGTTAGACACACTTAACCGTCCATAACATTATATTTCTGAGCCAGATACCAAGTAATCTTTTTTTAGGAATAACCTCTTCAGAAAAAAAACTCTTTTTTAGAAAATATGGCTAAGCACAGCAACAGCTTTTTGTTTATATTCAGAATATAGTTGCACTTGCATTTGGCAAATTTTTTAAGACTCCCCTAAAAGGCTACATAACCCCTTTTGAGCGTTTGCCTTAGAGGGAGCAACCTTTCACCACCCCAAAAAATTTTTCAGAGAAAACATCAATTTTAGTTTATTCTTAGAAGTCGTTAAAGAGAAATTCAAAAATGCGGGAGGACAGATTTTTATAAAACTTAAACTTTTTAGGTATAATAAAGTTAAATTAAACGTGAAAGAGTATTTAAAAGGAGGATAAGAATGAGAGTATTTAAAAACAAAGTAGTCACAGCTTTAATCGTTGTTTATCTTTTGCTTTATCCGCTAATCCTATGTGCCCAAGTAATAAAAACAACAGTATCAGACATTCTTGCAAATCCAGATAGGTATGACGGGAAGATAGTTCAAGTTGAGGGAAAAATATTATCACTCAAATTTAAAGTCTCTAAAAAAGGTAATCCTTATACCACTTTTAAGCTAAAGGATGCATCAGGTAGTACTTTAACTGTCTTTAGTTTTGGAACTTTACCTATAAAAGAAGGTGATTTAGTAAGGGTGAAGGGAAAATATCAAAAAGTTAAATATGTAAGTGGATATATTTTTTATAACGAAATAGATGCCTCAGAAGAAAATGTAGAGAAAGCAGAATAGAATATAAAGGAGGTAGTATGAATAAAGCAGAATTAATAAAAAGAATGGCAGAAATTGCAGAAGTTCCTAAAGCAACTGCAGAAAAGCTTTTAGATGCCTTTATGAAAGCTGTTGAAGAAGCGGTATCTAAAGAGGATAAGGTTGTATTAATTGGATTTGGAAGCTTTCAAGTAGTTGAGAGGGCTGCAAGAAATGGAAGAAATCCAAGAACTGGTGAACCTCTTAAAATTCCTGCCAAGAAAGTTGTAAAGTTTAAACCTGGTAAAAAGCTTGTAATGGTAGCTTAAAAGGGATAAAAATTTTTTGTTTCTTTTTTTCTAAATTCTAAAAAAATCATTGCGTATAACGTGTCACAAACCACGCCATTGTTTTTGCCGCAAGGAAATCGATCGTTTGTAGCGGCAAAAACAATGGAAGGAATACAATAACCCTTATCAACAAAAATGACTATCGTGGTTTGTGCTGTTAGCCGTAGTGCCTTAAGAACTCATTGCTTAATTTTAGAACGGTCTGCGAACAATTTTGCCATCAGCGTCACGTAGCTTACCAAGCAGAATTAGAATCAGATCAACAAGCCACCAGATGCCCACTCCGCCAAGCGTAACTAGTTTCAGCATTCCGAGACCTATATAACCTAAATAAAACCGATCTCCACCAAAAATGCCGGTAAAAATTGAAAGGAATAAAAGAATATTCCAACTCTTTTCACTCTCAGCGGCAGACTTGGACAGAAAGGCAACCCAGTTCTCTTGTCGTTCATGTTCATATTTTTTGTTTTGTCGTTCAGTATTCATATTTTCTGTGCTCATCAGGACATCGGTGGCAGAGATTGTAAGAACTTGTTTACCATTTTCTTGGCGTGCTTGACATACTTGACTACCACTTCCGAACCCCCGCTAATGGGATTGACTGTGACCACAATGTTTTGTAGTTGTCTCATCTTACGGATGACTATGAAGTACATTATGATACCCGGAACGACGAAGAAGAAAAACTAATGAACGTTAGGATGAGCATTATGATCGGAATGGGAGGTCTACCCACAAAAGTAGCGACCCTTGCTGATTGGGTTTGGGGTTTCCATTTACTGCTAGTGAAAAATTGAACAGCTCGTACAATAACTTCCTCTCCTTGTAGGGAGGTTTTGATGGTTGCAACCAATTCTGCCATAATGACCCTCCATGATTATTGTTAGTGAATATTAACCGCTGCCTTAGGACATTGCTGGTTAACTCCTCTTTTTAGACGAATTAAATGCATAATATCGACCTTTTGTTGCATATTATACGAACTTAATGTATAATTATTGGTGAAATTGCCAACAATCATCTTCTACTAACTTTATTTTACCAATTTTATAAAAATATACAACAAAAATACTTGGAACAAACAAGGCGGGAATTAAAATTAAGCTTTTTTGTGAACAATGTGGGAAAAGGATAGAGAGAAGAGGATTCACAGGAAATTCAAAGTATTTGCTATTTATACTATCCTAATGATAAGCTTTTTCTTACCTTTTGTTCCTATAGCGAAGGGAGAGATAAAAAGATGCGAGCTGAATGAAAAGATGTTATGGTTTTTTCTAGGCTCCGCTAGGGGTGATGTTTTAGAATGCCCAAGACCAAGTTGTGGGGATTATGAACAAGAAGCAGCTAAAGTACTTATTAGTCATCTTCTTACAAAAGTATCAGGAGAAGGCCTATCTAAATTTATTGTTTATCAGATTAGTAAAGATATAATTCTTACTTCACTTTTTGGTGAGCTTGAGTCTAAAGCTATAAAAATTGGAGAATACAAATTTAAAGAAGCACTCGACAAAATAAGAGAGAAGTTTAGCAAGGGGACAGAAAAACAATGGGAAATAAGAGGGTTCTCTTTGGGGTGGAAGGAAATACAAGGTACTATAATATTAACTTGTTTTTCTTCTGAGAAAGAAGATAGGCCTTACGCTAAGCTTGGAGAAGTATTGATAACTTTTCATTCCCCAAACTCGATGACTATCAAAGAAATTATTAAGGAGCTTGAAAAATGGTCACCTGAAATGAGGTCAAAGCGACCTCGTATTTTTTTAAGTCCGTCACCTTTTGTTATTTATAATCCTCCGTCAAAGCTAATTTCAAAGAAAAAAGAACTTGAAAAATATCAGGATAAGCAGGTGAGACCTTTTACTCTTGCGCTAATAGGGACAATATATAAAGGGGGAGAAGTTATTAAATATCAATGGTGGGAGAAAACTATTGCGGGACCAATAGTCATTTTTTCGGAAAAAACGCCTACTTTAAAAGTTGCAGAACCACAAATAATCTCCAGCCTTCGTATACTTGAACCCCCACCTTACAGAGTTGGGCAAACTATAACAGGGGAGTTTTCTATTAAAAACATTGGCACAGCTCCTGTCACATTTGATGTATTGACAATTGGAGGTCGATTAAATAGCGTTTGTCCAGAAGAGAAATGCCCTGATTTTACTTGGAAAGAGAATATCACTCTACACCCAGGTGAAGTTTATCACTATAAAGGAAAACTAACCCTTGAAGCACCTGGCAATTACCATTTCTTTACTGCATACAGGACAAAGGATGGGTGGAATACAGCCATTCCAACAGCACAAGGGGTGACAAATACAGTGGATATAAAAGTTAGTACAAATGGTACTTCTCTACTAGCTATAAAAGCTGAACCCAATAAAATTACAGCTTTTGTTAAAGATCAACATGGTAACGTAGTAAGTGATGCAAGATATTGGTTGATGGATTTTAAAGGAAGAGAATATGGCCACGGGTATACTAGCCAAACAGGGTATTTAGAAATAAATACAGAAGGACTTCCTGAGGGAGAGTATACATTACATGTCGAAAAAGAATCAGGATTTTATGGGCTTTTCCTCACCCCCATTCCTTATTGTGATCCCTATGTGAGAAAAATTTACATTACCCCAGGTCAAGGTATCTCTTTAGGAACCATAATAGTCCATAAATGGTCTAAAATTACAGCCAAAGTTATATGTGAAGATCCCGATGCTTACCAGTATAATTTTATGGTGATAGATGAAGAATGGCATTCACCTGATTATTATCCTAAGTATCCTTCTCATCAGGGGTACGTATATTGTAATAGCCGCTTTGAGAGTTACCCGCTTCCAGATGGAGTATATAGATTAGGAATAGGAGTATATCGGGGTAGAGCATTAGTAGATAGAAAAGTAATTATTTCTGGCAGTGATGTTGATCTTGGAGAGATTGTTATTCCGAAAGTTCAGAGGTAGAAAACATCTCAAATGTTACCTCTGTTACCTAATTATCTAACATGACATAAAGTCTTCCTAAAAAATATAGATAAACATTAGGTTTTTTATCTGTTGCGAGTTCTTCAGCCTTTTTCATATTTATAAGAGCGAGCTTAAAAATCACCAGCAAAGAAATAAACAGCTCTAAGACAGATATAATTTCTATCTGAAGAGAGTGAGATACTTCTAAAAAGTATCAACTTTATATTTCCATAACAATTCCCCTTTTCTTATTAAATCTCCATTAAATGATATTTTGACTTCCCAGACTGTTTTATCAATTTTATAGCTCCATATCAGCCCATAACTTGCTTCCTATGTCTGAGTGGAGTGAATCAGCGTCAACGGTAAAATTATGATTACGATGAAGATTTTTTTGCATACACTCTTTTCATGTTGAAAATCTCTTTAAATCCAAATCCACGAGCCAATTTTTTTGCTTACTCTCACATAATAATATAATGCGCCCACAAGAAAAATAATAAATAAAAAGGTTATGAGTAAGCCAGAAGGTGAGGAAATGAAATTTATAAAACTGAATTGATAATGGCCAACACCTACTATTTTAACGAATTTGTACCAAGGTTTTGCATATATAGGAACCTCCCTAATAATTAAACGCCCATGTTCATATCCTGCAAAAAAGAGGATAATAGGAATAAGTAATAATCCTGAAAAAGTGTAGGTTAAAAGTTCGTCTCTATAAATATCTTTTCGTAATTTACCACCATGAGGACATGTTATTGCGCCTTCAGGAATTTCCTTTGTGCACCATTTACATATTATTCCATGCATATTATTTCACCCCCCTTTGTTTTTTATTTACTTTAAAAAATACTATCAAGCACAGCCACAGCTTTTTGTTTATGTTCAGGTGCAAGGTGAGAATACCTTAAGGTCATTTTAATATCTTTGTGTCCTAAAAGTTCCTTAACCGTAGTTAAATCCACTCCAGCCATAACTAAATGGCTTGCAAAAGTATGCCTTAAGTCGTGAAAGTGAAAGTTTTTTATCTGAGCTTTCTTTAAAGTTGAAGCAAAAGCTTTTTTAATATCTTGGTATTTAGCTCCTGTTTTTGGATTAACAAAGACATATTCAGAGGAAAGCTTTCTTTCTTCAAACATTTTTCTAAACAGGCTAAGCAATTTTTCATTCATAGGAATGGTTCTACTTTCAC
>Ga0105158_1001246_pt1 | contig 9983 bp, 7 predicted proteins | sample LHCtaG_FD_81567 | JGI IMG/M metagenome (GOLD analysis project Ga0105158, IMG submission 81567) | Hot spring microbial communities from Little Hot Creek, USA to study Microbial Dark Matter (Phase II) - LHC4sed_matched | ecosystem: Environmental > Aquatic > Thermal springs > Hot (42-90C) > Sediment ... | reverse complement strand
TTTGTTGAATTTATAATATTTTATTTAATATTTTATTCAAAAAATTTTTTCAATAGTTTGTATGGTTTTATGAATATTATAAAAAAATTTTTTGAGTTATTTGTTTATACTTTATTTCCAAAAATATGTTTTTATTGTAAAAAACCAATCGATTATTTTAGTAGTCAACCTTTATGTAATAGTTGTATAAAGCAGATAAAATTTATTGATGGTCTTGTATGTGAAAAATGTGGTCTTCCGTTATATAGTGGGGGAAAATTTTGTTATAATTGTAAAAAACATGACAGAAAAATATATTTTGATTTTATCCGTGGTGTAGTTGAATATAAGGAACCAATAAAAACTTTAATACATGAGTTTAAATATAATCAGAGAACTTACCTTATATCATTTTTAGAAAAAATTTTAATAAACGGGTATGAAAAAAATTTTAATAATATAAAGATTGATATTATATGTTGTGTTCCGATGCATAAAATAAAAAAGTTTCTGCGTGGCTACAACCAAGCAGAACTTCTTACAGAAAAGTTATCAAAAAATTTTAATTTAAATTTTATTCCTGATTTGTTAATAAGAAAAAAATATACTGTTTCACAATTTAAACTTTCACAACAAAAACGTATTGAAAATGTTAAAGATGCGTTTGAAGTAAATCATAAATTTAAAGATATAATAAAAGGAAAAAATATTTTAATAATTGATGATGTATGCACAACTGCAGAAACAATTAATCAATGTGCAAAAGTGTTAAAGGGATACAAAATAAAAAATGTTTTTGGACTTGTGTTAGCAAGAGATGTTTAGCTAAACAATTGTTCTACACTAAAAAATTTTGTAATAATAAACATACTATGAGCTATAAAGTATTTTTTAAAACTTTTGGTTGTCAAATGAATATTGCTGACTCTGAGTATGTTGCATCTCTGTTACTTTCTGATGAAAATTATAAGTTAACAGACAATATTAATGAAGCAGATATTATAATTGTTAACACATGTTGTGTAAGAAAACATGCTGAAGATAGAGAAAAATCGTTTATCGGACAATTAAAAAAATTAAAATCCAAAAATAATTGTAAAATTATTGTTTTAGGATGTTTTGTGCAAAAAGCAAAAAATGAGTTAAAAAAACAATTTCCATATGTTGATTTGTTTATAGGTACACTTGAATATGAATATTTACCAGAAATAATAAAGAATGAACTTGGTCTACAAAATTTTTATCCTCAACTTCATATAAATGTTTTTAACAAAACAAGTTGTTTTGTTCCTATAATGAAAGGTTGTAACAATTTTTGTTCATATTGTATAGTTCCTTATGTAAGAGGTAAAGAGGTTTCTCGTGATGTTAACGATATTTTAAATGAAATCAAATCATTATTGGATAAAGGGGTAAAAGAAATTGTTCTTATAGGACAGAATGTGAATTCATACAAAAGTTATATAGAAGGAAATACTGAAGTTAATTTTGCAAAATTGTTAGAAAAAGTTGCAGTTTGGGACACATCTAAAAAATACTGGGTGCGTTTCCTTACAAATCATCCTAAAGATATGACTTACGATATTATAAAAATGATAAAGTTGTATAAAAATATTTCACGTCACATTCATCTTCCGCTACAGTCAGGTTCTAACAAAATTTTAGAACTAATGAACAGAAAGTATACAATAGAAAAATATAAACAAATAGTAGAAATGATACGTTCTGAAATACCAGATATATCTATTACTACAGATTTTATTGTAGGGTTCCCTAATGAAACTGAAGAAGATTTCCAACAAACAATACTTGCTGCCAAAGAAATACAATTTGACGCAGCATTTGTATTTAAATATTCACCAAGGGAAGGAACAAAAGCTGCTTTATTGCCAGACAACGTTCCTAAAGAAATAAAAGAAAAAAGACATTATGAACTTTTATCCTTATGTGATACTATTGCTTCACAAAAAAATAAAAAATATATCAATAAAGAGTTAGAAGTTTTGGTAATATCACGAAATGAAAAAAATGGGAAAAAATTTTATATTGGGAAAACATTGGATAATAAAACTGTTGAAATTTATACAAACAAAAATGGAATAATAGGTAGTTTTATAAAAACAAAAATAAAAGATGTTAAACTTCATACTTTAATTGGCGAATTACAAAATTGATATAAAATATGAAAGAACTCTTCCCAGAAGTTAACCTTACACCTTTAATGAAACAATACCAGCAAATTAAACAACAATATAAAGATTGTATATTAATGTTTCGTTTAGGCGATTTTTATGAAATGTTTGGCGAAGATGCAATAAAATCTTCACCTATATTAGGTGTTGTTTTAACAAAGAGGCAAGGAGTACCAATGTGTGGTGTACCATATCATAGTGTGAATAACTATATTGCAAAACTTCTTAATAGCGGCTTCAAAGTTGCTATATGTGAACAAGTTGAAGATCCAAAACTTGCAAAAGGTGTGGTTAAAAGAGAAGTTGTAAGAGTTATAACACCGGGAACTATTGTTGAAGAAAACCTTCTTGATGCTAAAAAAAATAATTTTTTATCTTCCATAAGTTTTATTTCTGTGAAAGACAAATTTTGTATTGGTCTTGCAAATGTTGATATTTCTACAGGCGATTTTTTAGTTACACAATTTGAAGACAAAAATTTTTCAAAACTTGTTGATGAACTTGTTAGAATTTCACCATCAGAAATTGTAGCAAAAGAATCACAAAAAGAAGAAATTGTTAAAATTGTTAAACAATACAAGGATGTCCATATAGAATTTATAGAAGATTGGTATTTTGATGTTTTGACAGCAGAAGAAAAAATTAAACATTATTACAAAATTTATTCTGTTGAAACTTTTGGATTAAATATTACACAACATAGTGTATTGTTATCTTCAATTGGTGGATTGTTAGAGTATATAAACAGAACACAAAAAAAATTAATACCGAAACTTAAAAGTATAAAATTTTATAATTTAGACGATTATATGTTTATGGACAGCAGCTGTATCAGAAATTTAGAGTTAATAGAGAACCTTTATGATAGGACACAAAAAAATACTTTGTTTGATATCATTGATAAAACACAAACACCACAAGGTGCAAGATTGCTTCGTAGTTGGATATTAAAGCCGTTAAAAGATGTAAAAGAAATAAACAAGAGGTTGTTAATTGTAGAATTGTTCTATAACGATGATAACCAAAGACAAAAAATTAGAGAAAAACTTCGTAATATCTCAGATATTGAACGAATAACAAATAGAATTACTTCTAAAAATGTTACACCAAAAGATCTTATTGCATTAAAAGAGTCGCTCGTATTAATCCCAGAAATAAAATTGTTATTACAACAAATAATAGATACACAATTTGTACTAAAACCTGATGAATTTTTTGAGTTGACAAACTTCCCTGACTTACAAGAAATTGTGAAACTTATAGAAGAGAGTATTGAACCTGATGCGCCTACAGATATTAAAAAAGGTGGGGTTATTAAACAAGGGTTTAATAAAGAACTTGATGAACTTAGAAATTTTTATTCTTCATCTAAAGAATGGTTGTTAAATTATCAAGAGGAACAACGACAAAAAACAAAAATATCATCATTAAAAGTTGGATACACATCAGTGTTTGGTTATTATATAGAAGTTACAAAAGCTAATCTTCAATTAGTGCCAAAAGAATATATTAGAAAACAAACATTGAAAAATGCTGAACGCTTCACTACCCCTGAATTACAAGAGTTTGAAAACAAAATTCTTTCTGCTGAAGAAAAAATTTTGCAATTAGAAGAATACCTGTTTAATGTTGTTATTGAACAAATTACGCAATATACAGAACAGTTGTATGATATAAGCTATAAAATAGCATTGATTGATGTTTTTAGCAATCTTGCAGAAGTTGCAAAAAGAAATAATTACACAAAACCTCTTATTGATAACTCTTATGTAATTAACTTAAAATCTTGTCGTCATCCTGTAGTAGAACAAATCTTGCCTTATGGAAAATTTATCCCTAACGATGTATATCTTGATGGTGACAATGTAAAACTAATAGTTTTAACAGGTCCTAATATGGCAGGAAAATCTACATATATAAGACAAGTTGCGTTATGTGTAATTTTAGCACAAATTGGTAGTTTTGTTCCAGCAGAATATGCACATATTGGTGTTGTAGACAAAATTTTTGCACGTATTGGCGCTGCTGACTATTTAGCAAAAGGGTTGTCAACATTTATGGTAGAAATGCAAGAAACTGCTAATATATTACATAATGCTACTGACAGAAGCTTGATAATTTTGGATGAAATTGGTCGTGGAACTTCTACATATGATGGTATTTCTATTGCTTGGGCAGTTATAGAATATCTTGTGAACAAACAAAATTGGGCTAATAAAACACATTGTCCTAAAACTTTGTTTGCTACGCATTATTTTGAACTTACTGAACTTGAACAAAAATATAGCGGAATAAAAAATTTTAATGTTGCTGTAAAAGAATATAAAGATGAAATTGTTTTTTTATACAAAGTTTTGCCTGGCTGTTCTGACAAATCTTATGGAATACATGTTGCAAAACTTGCTGGTATACCACAAGATGTTGTTAACAGAGCAAATGTGTTGCTAAAATATTTACTTAATACCGCATCAAATATTGATAAAGCTACTAAATATAAAAGTGTCCAACTGGAGTTGATACAAACAAAACAAACAGAACAAGAAAAAAACTTTTTAAACGAACTATTGGTAATCCTTAAGAAAATTGATATAAATAAATTATCTCCGTTAGACGCGTTTAATTTGTTAGTACAATGGAAAAAAATAATAGAACAAAATATACAGGACCACAACGACGAAAATATAAACGACTAAAAGTCTTCCATCTTGCAGTCCCTATTCAGTTACAAATTGATGAGAGAAATCTAGCTATTCCTGGAATACTATTAGACATTTCTGCTGGAGGCATTGGAATACTTTGTTTTAAAGAAATTCCAATTAATACTATTGTTAATTTACAAATTGCTCTACATCATATAAAGACCGATACCATCAAAGCAAAAGTTGTTTGGGTAAAACAAATGGATAATACATACAGAATGGGGCTTCAATTTATAGAAATTTCAAAAAAAGATTTTGAACAAATATCAAATTATGTTGACCAACATTTAATGGAAGATTTTTATTTATGAACAAAATTAAAGTTTTACCACCCGAAATTTATACACGTATTGCTGCAGGCGAAGTTGTAGAACGCCCGTCAAATGTTGCTAAAGAACTTATAGAAAACAGTATTGATGCTTCTGCCACCGAAATAATAATAGAAATTATTTCTTCAGGAAGAAAACTTATTCGTGTAACAGATAATGGTTCAGGAATGTCAAAAGAAGATTTGTTGTTAGCTGTTAAACCTCATACCACAAGTAAAATTGAAAAGTTTGAAGATATATATAACTTATCAACATTAGGTTTTCGTGGAGAAGCATTGGCTTCTATTGCAAATGTTTCAAAGCTTACCATTGTTTCAAGAATTGAAGAAGAATCTATTGGTCACCAAATTGTTGTTCATGGAGGAGAAATAATATCTGTAAAAGAATGTTCAGCTAATAAAGGGACAAGTGTTGAAGTTAAAGATTTGTTTTATAACACACCAGCACGACTTAAGTTCTTAAAATCTGATTATACAGAAAAGATACATATTATTCGTACTATAGAAGAATATGCAATAGCATATCCTAACATCTCGTTTAAGTTTTATTCAGACAACGAACTTGTTTTTTCAACAGATGTAAAAAATAATCTTATTGATAGGTTAAAAGACGTGATAAAAAAAGATGTTGTTAACAACTTGATATATTTTGAACATAATCAAGACAAGTTTTTTATTTATGGATTTATAACACCGGTTGAGTTCAGTCAAGTTAACAAATCCTTACAAATGTTTTATGTCAACAAAAGGCCTATAACATCAAGAATTTTATCTCAAGCGTTATACGATGCATATAGAGATGCATTACCTACTGGAAGGCATCCAGTTGGTATTATTTTTATTAATGTACCATATGAGTTTATTGATGTAAATGTTCATCCAACAAAACGTGTAATAAAGTTCAAAGATGAAGATTTTATATATGAGATATTAAAAAATTTGCTTAAAAAAGTAGTAAAAGATTATTATATAAAACAGCAAAAAATAGATATAAATATAACGCAGAATTCAAATATTTTATCAAAACAAGAAGAAAAGATAAAATTACCTTCGTTAGAAAAACAATCATTTATATTTCAGCAGCAACAACAGGAATTAAAACTGAAACAAGAACCTACTTTTTTAAGTTATGAAAAACTTGGATTACAAAATTATGTATATTTAGGTCAACTACACAGAACATATTTGTTGTTTGAAACGCAAGAAGGTATGGTGTTGATAGACCAACATGCAGCAAGTGAACGTGTATTGTTTGAGAAGTTTATGAAATCAAAAACTATGCCTGTACAAAAGTTGTTAATCCCATTAAATATTGAGTTAAAAACTTCTGATTTTGAATCAATAAAACCATATATAGACTTGTTAAACAGCATGGGATTTGAAATAACAATTACGGGAGTAAGTTCAATAGGGTTTAATAGTATACCGTCATTGTTTAATGTGCAAGATGTTAAAGATTTTATTTTAAGATTTATAGAAAATTTTGTTGATGATATAAAAAATGAAATTGACAATGTTACACCAAAAGAAAAAATTGTTCGTAGTGCGTGTCGTGCTGCAATAAAAGCAAATGAACTGTTAACAATTACAGATGTTAACAATTTATTATCAGATTTAGTTAATTGTGAACAACCATTTTTTTGTCCTCACGGAAGACCTACAATAATTAAACTTGAGATAGAGAAAATTGAGAAACTTTTTTTACGACGTAAATGAACAAAAAAGTTGTTCTTATTGTAGGGCCAACTGGTTCTGGGAAGACAGAAGTTGGTGTTGAACTATGTCATAAAATACCTTCAGAGATAATATCAGCAGATTCTCGTCAAGTATATAAGTATTTATCAATAGGCACAAATAAACCAATTGGTAGATGGGAAAATGGCGAGTATATATATAAAGATGTACCGTATCATTTAGTTGACTTTCTTGAACCAGAACTTTGTTATGATGCAGGCAGATTTTATAACGACGCTTCTTTGTTAATATCTAAGATTTGGTCAAAGAATAAAATACCTTTTATTGTTGGTGGTACGGGGCTATATATAAATACAATCACTAAAGGTATTTCTGTTTTACCGAAGAGAAATGAAGAAATAAGAAATTATCTATCCCAGCTTGTAAGTTTATATGGTAAAAACTATCTTTACACAATGCTTAATTCTTTAGATCCACAACGTGCCAAAGAAATACATCCGAATAATATACAAAGAATCATACGGTCGTTAGAAATTATTCTACAGACTGGGAAACCATTTACACAAGTTGTTTCTGAAAATCCTAAAACAAAACCATATGATACAATAATATTTGGTCTTTACTATGATAAAAAAATTTTGTTTAACAGAATTTCTGAACGTACAAAATTAATGTTTCAGAAAGGTATAATTGAAGAAACAAAGCAACTTTTATCACAAGGAGTAAAAGAAACATCGCCTGCGTTTAGTTCTATAGGTTACAGATGGGTTATAAAATATATCAAAAAAGAAATTTCTTTAGAAGATGCAGAAAAAAATTTTGTTAAAGATACAATGGAGTATATAAAACGACAAATGGTATGGTTTAAAAAAGATAAAAATATAGAATGGATTAATTGCGAAAATATGTCAATAGTTGATATTGTTAATTATATTTACGAAAAAATATATAAGAATTTATTCTTAGACTAAATTGGTATGGAAAAAGTAGTGATAGTAGGCACTGTGTTAAAATCAAATGGTAAAAAAGCAATAAAAGAAGAACTTAAATCGTTACAAGAACTTATGAGTTTAGTATCAACTGCAAACGGTGTTGTTGTTAAATCTTTTTTAGTTAAAAGAGATAAAATTGATCCTGCTTATTACATAGGTAAAGGTAAAGCAGAAGAAATCGGTAATTTTATTGTCCAAAATAAAATACATACCTTAGTTTTCGACAACGAACTTACTCCTGCACAAATTAAAAATTTAGAAAAAATAATTTCTGCAAAAATTGTTGACAGGACAAGATTAATTCTTGACATTTTTGCGCAACGTGCCCATACTAAAGAAGCAAAACTACAAGTAGAACTTGCTCAACTTCAATATATGTTGCCACGGCTCACACAAAAAGGTATCTATATGGATAACCAAGTTGGTGGTATAGGTACTAGAGGTCCTGGAGAAACAAAACTTGAATATGACAGACGTAAAATTATGCAACGTATTGAAAAAATTAAAGAAGAACTTAAGAAAGTTGTTATTGCACGACAACAACAAAAAAAATGGAGAACAGAAACTAATATTCCTTTAATAGCGTTAGTAGGCTACACAAATACTGGAAAATCAACATTGTTTAACACTTTACTTAAATCTTCGTATGCGTATACTGATGATAAACTTTTTGCTACTTTAGATCCATTGATACGAAAAGTAGTTCTACCTACTAAAGAAGAGTTTTTAATTGTAGACACTGTTGGGTTTATAGATAAACTTCCTCATCATTTAGTAGAAAGTTTTAAATCAACTTTGGAGATAGTAAAAGATGCTTCGTTATTGTTGGAAGTTATTGATATAACAGATGAAGATATTGTTAGAAAAGAACAATTAGTACAAAAAATTTTGCAACAACTTGGTGCGGATAACATTCCCCGAATAAAAGTTTATAACAAAATTGACCTGTTAGATGAAAATTTGCAAAAAATATATATTAAAAAATTTAGTAATGAAAAAACAAAAGTTGTTATTTCAGCAAAAACATCATTTGGTATCGACAATTTACTTAAAAAAATATCTAACTTTATTAACAAAACAAAGATTGTTAAAACAATAAAACTTCCTTCTACAACAAATTATGACATTCTAAATTTTATTTACAAACATTGTAAAATAATTTCTTATAATGTAAATCATGACCTATTAAATTTGAAAATTTCAACAACAAAAGAAATGTATAACAAAATTATAAAAATGCTAAATGAAAACATTGTTCACAATTCCTAACCTGTTGTCTATATTACGGCTGGGGTTAACATTTCTATTTGTTTTTCTATTATGGAACAACAAAGTTATTAGTTCAATTTTAATTCTAACTATTTCTGCATTTACAGATTTTATAGATGGTCTCCTAGCACGGTTGCTTAAACAAAAAACAAAGATAGGTAGGTTTTTAGATCCGTTTGCTGATAAAGTTTTGGTCATATCAACAATTTTAGTTTTAATGATGAAAAATTATTTACCATGGTGGTTCTTTACTATAATAATTGTAAGAGAGATTTTAGTAGTTGTTGGCTGGATCATAACATACCAACATACTTTACAATCTTTTCCAAAACCACGGTTCTTAGGTAAAATTTCTATTGCATTAGAGATGATAACTTTAGTTATAATTATATTAAATGTACATTGGCAATATGAAGTTATATCTAACATTATAAACGAGTTATATTTTTTAACTTCAGTGTTTGCTTTAGGTTCATTAGTTGATTATGTAATTTATGCAAGAAGAGTTTTTATTAAATAACAGTTTTACAACGAAAAATGTAATAATAATTTTAATATCTTACTTAATAGGAAGTACACCTACTGCATATTTATTAACAAAAATTTTCAAAGGTATAGATATACGCACTGTGGGTTCTAAAAATCCTGGTGCTACAAATGTTTTAAGAACAACAGGTGTTACTTTAGGAGTTGTCACATTAGTTATAGATTTTATAAAAGGTGTATTACCTATACTTATTGCTAAAAAATATTTATCTTATTATTTTTTGCCAATAATAATGTTTTTTGTTGTATTTGGTCATACAACATCACCATTTCTTTATTTCAG
>Ga0105158_1001243_pt1 | contig 9996 bp, 9 predicted proteins | sample LHCtaG_FD_81567 | JGI IMG/M metagenome (GOLD analysis project Ga0105158, IMG submission 81567) | Hot spring microbial communities from Little Hot Creek, USA to study Microbial Dark Matter (Phase II) - LHC4sed_matched | ecosystem: Environmental > Aquatic > Thermal springs > Hot (42-90C) > Sediment ... | reverse complement strand
TGCTTTTATATTATATTTTTTTAACAATTCTAACACGTCTTCAGTGTATTTACCAGGACCGTCATCAAAAGTTAGAAACACAACTTTTTCTTTTGTATCAATTTTCCAAAAAAATATCGTTTTATCAACATCTTTATTTTCTTTAGAAGTAGCTAAAGAAACAAAAAGAAAAAAACCTATGCTTAAAATTATCTTATACATATTCTTTTATACATATTCTTTTATAAATTTTTTTAATGCATAATATCCTGTTGTGAATGCATAAATAAAATTTATAATTAGAAATAATAAAATATGAAACCATAATTCAACTTTGCCAAAAGTATGAGTTAATACATATTTTCTGATAGGTTCTGCTAACGAAGATAATGACAAAACAATATAACATAATGATAATATTAAAAATAACAACCCTCCAAATGATGTCTCAATCTGTGCAATATCTTTGTACTCTTTTTTAGGGAAAAGTATACCTAATGAATATCCAGCAATTGTCAATACAATACAAGACAAAAAAATTAATAGAAAAGATATTACAGCTAATATATTTTTAATACCAATTATAACATTTGAAATACTAACGATTATCATTCCTGGAATAAGTACTATTGGTAAATAAACAAAAAATTTTGTTAAAAAAAATTTTTTTATATCTATAGGTAAAGATTTTATTAACCAAAACATTTTGTATTCTAAGCTTGGTTGAACAAAAACAAATCTTAAAACTATTGCTGACAAAATAAACATTATTCCACCAAGGTTGAAAAACGCAACTGTGAGCCTTACGTATTCATATTGTATAGGTAATTTCCTAATATTAAACAAATACACAATTGTAAGAAATATAACAACAATAAATTGTACCCATTGCATCGGTTCTCTTAATAACAATTTAACTTCTTTAACAAAAATTGTAGTAAATAAAGACCTCATTTTTAATATTCCACTTTTATAACTTTCTTTTTCTTTTTTATTAACAACTTTTATTTTTCTCACCACGGTTAAATAAAACAATTTCTCACCTACTGTCTTTAACACTATCAAAACAATAGTTGTTACAAAAAAAAGTTTTAATAGGGTTATAATAATAACATTTGTTTGTTTTGCCATAAATCCTCGGAATACTTCTGTTACCCACCATGATGGTATCCCTTGTGCAACAGGTTTTGACATAAAATCTAAATATTGGACAAGTTCGCTAAAATGGTCAACATTTAACAATTTCTCAGGTTCTGTTAAACGAAACAAAGTATACCCTACAGATGTTAAAATTATTAAAAAAACCAAGATGATATTTTTAAGTTGTTTCGTAGGAAATAAATATGATAAAATTATAGCAAGTAAACATCCTAAACTCACAGCTATAATTATCTTCAACCCAATTGCAAAAAACATTATTACAAATCCATAAATTGTTAACCCTTTCACTGAAGCAAATGCTAAAACAAATGGCAATAATAATACAATTATCATCCAACAGGAGTAAAATAATACCAACAAAAATTTAAATACAAAAATGCTTGAGGTATTAATTGGTATAGAATAAAGGAACTGTAAATCTTCGGTATTATACAATGTAGAAATAGAGACAGTTAATGAAGAAAAAATTTGCATTACAAAACTTGCTAAAAACGCTATACCTAAAATTCGTATAGTGAACAAACTTCCAATAACTGGCAATGTAGAAATATAAAATATTACCTGGTATGAAATTATATATACTGAGATAAAAAATAAAAGAGCAACAAAACTTATAAAAAAATTTCTTATTTTCTCGGTTTTTGTAGCAAACTTGAACGAGTTCACAAAAAGTCTTTTCTGAAGGGATAACAATGGAAGTATATCTTTCATTTGTTAATTTATAAAGATGATGAGGGTTAAACTTATTTATATACTATAGTTCCTGGTTTGCGAACAAGAGAAGATTTTATTTCAACTTTGACATTATATTTTTTTGCTACTTCGATAGCTCTTGCCATCATAACCTGTGCACCACTACCTGCTATTTCAAGCATTTCGTCATAGGTAAGATAATCAATCTTTCTTGCTTCAGGGACAAGTCTTGGATCTGTAGTAAACACACCTTCTACATCAGTATATATTTCACAAATAGGACTTTTTAATTTTGCAGCTAACGCTATTGCTGTAAGGTCAGAGCCACCTCTGCCAAGTGTTGTTATATCCTGGTAAGGATTTATACCTTGGAATCCAGCTACTATAACTACTTTCCCTTGTTTTAGGTATCTTTTTATTTTTCTTGTATCAATATCTATAATTTTAGCTTTTGTATATGAAGCGTCTGCATAGATACCAGCCTGTGGTCCTGTCAAAGAAATAGCGTCACAGTTTAGTGCGTGCAACGCCATTGCTAAAAGTGCGATAGATATTTGTTCACCAGTAGATAACAACATATCAAGTTCACGTTCATCAGGGTCAGGTGTAATTTGGTATGCTTTTTCTATAAGTTCGTCTGTGGTATCTCCCGGTGCTGAAACTACTACTACAATATGTTTGTATTTCTTTTTTTTGTCAACAATAATTTTTGCTACATTTTTTACACGCTCAACATTTGCTACTGAAGAACCACCGAATTTCATTACTATAGGACGTATACTCATATTTTTTTCTCCTTATATTATCATTTTTTATAATTTCTAATAAAATTTTCAATAGACCTGTCATATGTTTTCTCAACTTCTGGTGAAAAATAACACGCAGGTAGTTCACCATGTTGTCTATGATATTTTAAACACTCACAACAGATCCCTTTCCTTGAACATACTGGATAACTACAAGGACAAAATTTTAAGTTTTCCTTTATTTTACATTCTTTCATATTTTCACCTCTTTTAAATTTAGTTTCACTTTAACAAAAATTATTATATCAGTTTATGTTCTTTGAAACTGAAATATCCGTTTTTAGTAACAATAATATGATCTAACAATTCAATACCTAATATTTCACCAGATTTTACTAACCGTTGTGTTATTTCAATATCATCTTTTGACGGTTCTAAACAACCAGATGGATGATTATGTGCAACAATAATCTGACATGCAAGATGTTTCACTGCAGGTTCAAAAACTTCCCTTGGATGAACTATACTAGAATTTAAAATACCTACACTTACAACTTCACATTTTATTTCTTGATTTCTACTGTCAAGATAGAACACAAAAAAATGTTCTTTTTTAGCAGTTCTGTATTCTGAAAGTCGGTCATAAACATCTTTCGGGGTAAGATATAAATATGTTTTTTTATCTTTTAATAACCGTTTACCGAGTTCAAAACATGCTACAATACTACATGCACGTGTTTCACCTAAACCTAAAAAATTTTTTAGTTCCCTAACTGAAACATAGGGTAATTCTTTACCATAATGTTTCAAAATTTTTTTTGCTAAAGTTAAAACATCATAGTTTTTTGTCCCAGTACGAAGAATCATTGCAAGTAGTTCCTCATTTTTAAGTTTATCAGGCCTGTTATATCTTAAAAGTTTTTCTCGTGGCAGTTCTTCATTTTGTTTCTGTTTCATAATTTTGTAAATTTACAAAAATTTGTTTTGTTTGTAAATATCTTTTAGAAATTTTTGTATTTTATAAAAATTAAAGATACAAAAATAAGATTTCCAAAATTAAAATTTGAAGACATGCTTAAAAGAAATACGAAAATAAATACGGACGTTTTTGAAATATAATTCCGGGTAGATAAGGAAATATTTTTACTGTTTTTCTCTTTATTTCTTCTGCCTTTGGAGTTGGGAAAAAACTTTAATTAACATTTTTATGATAAATCTTTTTCTGAGATAATTTCATTTCCCTTTCATTTAATTTTTTGACTTTTCGCTTGCTTTGCTCAATAATCCTTTGCTTTTTTGCAAACTTGAGGAATTTGAAATTTAAATTATTTTTGGACAATATTTATTTAAATAACAATTTTTACAGCCGGGATTTCTCTCATGACAATAATTTCTTCCTATCTCAAAAGCTGGCAAATCAAATATCCCAGGATATTCTGGATTCAATTTTCTTGCACAGTATATTAATTCATCATTGGACAGATTTTTAGAAATTAAGCCAAGTCTTTTGAATACTCTTTTAACATGACGGTCTGGAGAAATATCTATGTTTATATAATCCTTCATCGGAATTTTGAAATCCCTTGCTAAAATATTCGCTGCCATTGTCGCAATCTTTACTCCCACTCCTTCAAATTCAAGAAACCTTTGTACTACTGTACCGCTTTTTGGTTTTCCTTTCCAAATATTCGACGCATCATCTTTGTAATCTTTGTGAATTTTCTGAATTGCTAAATAAAAATTTTTAGCCATCGTAACATTAAATCTATGCAAATTTTTCTTTTGAAAAATCTCTTGAATTTCAACTTCACTCAAAGAAAGAAGTTTTGAAAATTCAAATCCGCCAATTTCTTTAGAAACCTTATAAGGAATTAGCCAAGCATTTTCTGCCTTCATTTGCCTGTCCATTATACACCCTAAGACAAAGGCATGAGGATACTCTTTTAGATTATTCAGTAGATCGTCTGCTTCAGGATTTTTTGTAAATTCTATTTTCTTATAAGGTTGATTAAGTAATTCTTTCCCTTTCTGAAGTAAAATCTCTACAATTCTTCCTTTTTTGCTCATAATTCCTCCTTAAATGCTTTATATAAAATTGATTGGTTTTATTTCTCAATTATTCCTCGACTTTGTCAGACTTTCGCTAATAATTCCTCTACCCTGTTTAACGAATTTTGTTCAACTTCAGGATTTTGTTTTTTTGCGAGCTTCTTTATTAGAATATGCAAAATTATGAAATATTTAGAGAGAAACAAAAAGATAACTTCCAAAAGCCAATTATTTTTTTATTCCTCAATAATTCCCAATTTTTTCTCCAATTCTATAACTTTGTTTTTGCTTTGGTAAAGTTCTTTAGCTTCTTCTATGGTTATTAGATGGACTTCATTTTTTATCTCATGAAATGTTCCATCCAAAAGATTTTGTACTTCCTCAATTTGCTCTTTCTCTGTAATCAAAAACAGGTTGCTATTCCACATATCCCGAGCATGTTTTAATTTTCCCAAAGCATGATAAACGTCACCACCTAATTGAACCTCAAAAACATATGTGGGAACCGATTTTTCCACTCTTCGCCATACCACGTCTAATTTTTCATTCTCCATAGGATATTCTATTTCAGCAATAAATCTTTGTACCAAACCAATTTCTTTAAACATCTCCTGTAATTCTTTATGGGTTAACTTAGAAATAGACTTTTCAAGTTTCTTTTCTTCTTTTAATATCATTTCTTTGTAACTAAAATTCCACTGCTCTTCTGATTTTTTCATTAAATTAACGAATTTCTCTTTCGATGGCAAAGAGTTAATTCCTGCTCGAGTAGGTATATGTAAATCCCTAACACTTATTTGCTTGTTTCTCCATTCATTGAGAGGAAGGGCGTAATCGACTCTAAATTCAAATCGAAAAGGATAAATAACCTTATTAACTCTAATCTCATCTTTCCATAATGGAACATTTTGTTTAAATTTTGTTTCAACTGTGCCAAATCCTATTACCCCACTTACTGGCCGAGAAACATAAAAAACTAAAATGTCTCCCTTTTCGATTTTGTCCCATAGATTCTTCAAGTTTTTTCTCACTCCCCAGATACTATCTTGCAATGCTGTTTTCCAGTTCTCTTCACTTCCTACTAAAATCCAAACCCGAGGAGTTGCTTTACTATTTATTATTTTCTCTTCTTTTTTTCTGTAAAATTTTGGCATTTTTTATTTTGACATAAAAAATTGGCTTTTTTAAGCCGTTCAATTTTAGTTTTCAATTTCTATGTTTTTGACCATAACTTTTTATTTCAATAAATTATTAACCGAGGCATAAATGTCTTTGGCTAATTTTTGTAACGAGTGAATCGTAAGATTAGTGATATTACCTCAACTCGAACTTTATTACTGTGTTATAGGAAATATATGCCAATTTAGAACGCTGGCTTTACAAAAATTCTCAACCCATTTTGTTTTCTTAATTTTTTTATATTTTTTCCAATTGATTAAATCTCTCTCAACATTGTAGTATTAATGGAAAAATAATTTTAAAGAATTCAAATATCCACTTACAAAAGTGACTATTACAGAATCATTTTACTTTTTTTTAAAACTCATCGGTTTGATTGGAAAACGAAACTCACTTATGCATCATAGAATTAACTCTAACGAAACAAACAAAACAATCAAAAACTGTTCCTAAAAAATAACAAAAGTTTTGGTCGGGGCGAGAGGATTTGAACCTCCGTCCTCACGGTCCCAAGCCGTGCGCTCTAATCCAACTGAGCTACGCCCCGACAATAAAAGTTGACGAGTTAATGAGTTATGGGTTGTGGGTCGTTGGGTTAGTGGGTTATGAGTTTTTGGTTATGGGTTAGTAAGTTATAGTTTAAAAACTCAATAAACCCTATAACCCCACAAACCCACAACCTCAACAAACCCACAAACTCTATAAACTCAATGAACTCATTTTTTTATACATTCACTAATAATCTTCAACATCTGCTTATGTATTTTTCCATTTGTTGCAACGATTGTTTTGCCAAACAAATAATTGTTTTTACCATAAAAATCTGTTACTTTCCCACCTGCTTCTTTTACAATTAAAGAACCTGCTGCTACATCCCACACTTGCAAGTTTTCTTCCCAAAATCCTTCAAAAATACCTTCTGCTACCATACAAAGATCTAACGCAGCAGAACCTAACCTGCGAACTGCCTGCGCTGTTGTTGCAAATTTGTTAAACAGTTTAAACACACGTTTCGGGTTTTTATATGTATAATATGGAAACCCTGTAACTAATAAAGAATTATACAAATTTTTTATTTTAGATACAAGTATTCTTTTATTATTTTTATATGCACCACAACCTTTTTTTGCATAATATAAATCTTTTGTTATAGGATTATACACTACACCTTCAACAATTTCGTTGTTTTCTATTACACCTATTGAGATACAGAATATAGGAAGTTTGTGAGAAAAATTTACGGTACCATCCAACGGATCTATAACCCAATATCTTATATCTTTTTTAAGTTCGTCAATTGTAGGACAACTTTCTTCACATATAAAAATATCATTTGGAAATTTTTTGGATATTAAATCTTTTATAACTTCTTCTGATTCTTTATCAGCTTTTGTTACAGGATTATTTTTTGATTTATATCTTAATGATAACTGTGATGTTTTAGAATAAAAATACTTTTGTAAAATTTTGCCAGCTGTTTCTACTAAGTTTATAAGAAAATTTTTCATTGTTAAAACAAATTTATTATAGTAAAATATAACTTTTTTATAAACGACAATTGTAATATTTTTTGTTCTATAAATTTGTCAACTAATTCTATACTAAAACTTTGTATTTTGTTATCTTTGCTCACTTTTTTGTATATATATTTTATTTTTTGATTTTCCCATAAATATGTTTCTTGTAAGTTTCCATTTTGTTGTTCAACAAATACTTTCTGAGGTTCGTTGTACATAGAAGTTGCTTGGTTATAAATATTTTCCCAATCTTCATTGTTAAAAATTGTTTCTGGATAAACAACTACAATTTTGTATATTTTTTTATTAAAAAAATAAAGATATGTTTCAATAGTTTGTTCTTCTTCAGTATAAAGAACTTTATAAATTTTTTCAAAAGACAACTTAATTTTTTTTAACTGTACAAAATTTTTTATATTTTTAAATCTACTGCCAAGTTGAAATCCTAAAAGTTCAGTAGGTAATTCAGACGAAAAAACAAATATGTTACATAACAAAAATATAAAAAAAAATTTTAAACCAACAAAAATTTTATCAAACATTTCTTCATTATTAATGTCTGAAATGTCGTGTTTTAGTGAACACCATAGCGATATTGTTTTCATTTGCTGCATTTATAGAATCTTCATCTCGTAAAGAACCGCCTGGCTGTATTATTGCAGTAACACCAATTTTTGCTGCTTCTTCAACAACATCTTTGAATGGGAAAAACGCGTCTGACGCTAAAACAAGTGGATATTCTTTCAATGATTCTAAAGTATCTTTATCAATCTGGTTCATTTTAATTTCAGCAATTTTTAATGCGTCAATACGCGACATTTGTCCTGCTCCAATACCAACAGTCTGTGTTCCTTTTGCTAAAACGATAGCATTAGATTTCACATATTTTGCAACTTTATACGCAAAAATTAAACTTTTAAGTTCTTGTTCAGTAGGATGTCGTTTCGTTACAAAAACAAGTTCGTTATATAAAATTAGATCTTTTGTTTGAACAAGCATACCACCATCAATTTGTCTGAATTCAATTTCTTCTGTTTTTGAATTTAACAAATCTGGCAAAATAAGTAATCTTAAATCTTTCTTTTTTGAAAAAACACTCTTTGCTTTTTCTGTATATCCAGGCGCAATTATACATTCAGTAAACAATTTTGTTATTTCTTCAGCAGTGTGTTCGTCTACTTCGTAATTAAAAGCAATTATACCTCCGAATGCTGAAACTGGGTCACAACTTAACGCTTTTTTATACGCGTCTAACAAAGTATTTGCTTCCGCTACACCACAAGGATTGTTATGTTTTATTATAACACAAGCAGGGTTTGAAAAATTTTTTACTATGTTTAATGCAGAATCTAAATCAAGATAGTTGTTATACGACAATTCTTTTCCTTGTAACTTTTCTGATGAAACTAAATTTGGTAAACTTGTTACAAATTTATATAACGCAGCTTTCTGATGCGGATTCTCACCATACCTTAAACTACATATTTTTTTTAATCCAACAGATATTTCTTCAAAATCAAATACTTCTTTTTTTGAACTTTTAATAAACCAATCTGAAATTATAGCATCATACCTTGCAGTATGTAAAAACGCTTTTGTAGCAAGATATTTCTTGTATTCTAAATCTAAACTGTTATTTTTAATCCGTTGGATAATTTCTTCATAATCTTTGTAATCTACAACAACTACAACATCTTTATAATTCTTTGCTGCAGCACGAATAAGTGTAACCCCACCAATGTCTATATTCTCAATAATCTCTTCTTCATTGTTAGTTTTTGTTATAGTTTCTTCAAACGGATAAAGATTTACTACTACAAGGTCAAAAAGTGTAATATTGTATTTTTGTATTTCATTGATATGTTCTTGTTTATCTCTTTTTGCTAGGAGCCCACCATGTATTTTAGGATGTAATGTTTTTACTCTACCTTCCAAAATTTCTGGGAAAGAAGTATATTCTGATATTTCAATAACCTCAATATTGTTTTGTTTGAACAGTTTTGCAGTACCGCCAGTGGAATAAATTTTTATCCCTAACTTACTAAGTTCTTTTGCAAACTCTACTACATTTGTTTTATCTGATACACTTATTATAGCATTCTTCATTTTTTTATCTCCTTTCGTTTTTAGAACTATTAATTTTTTTATGATATTTATGAACAACTCTATAATTTGTGTGCAGTTTTTAGCAATAACGCGGTTATTGCACACCAAAATAACTAAAAAGTTTTGGATTACAACAACGATGTTGTTGCATTTCTTTTGAACATACGCAGACTAAAGCCTGGGGCTACCAATTACTATTGTATCCGCTGATGTAAAATCAGCGGATTAAACAATAAATAAAAATTGTAGTCGCAAAGCTTGCTTTGCTTTATTTTAGCAGACCAAGGTCTGCAACTACAAATAATATGTGCAGGTTGAAGCCTGCGACTACCAAATTATATTTTTTACCAAATTATATTTTTTGTACTTCAAAGAACTAAACATCATTTTTAGGCAACAGCACCTCGTTTTTGTAGGTTTAATATTAAGAATTATTACTTTGACAAGATAAAGCAATATAAGAAAGTTATTTCTACTATTGACTTTTTAATTTTTAGTTTATATTATTAAATCATAACTGCGGGCGTAGTTCAGTGGTTTAAGAACGTCTGCTTGCCAAGCAGAAG
>Ga0105158_1001242_pt1 | contig 10000 bp, 10 predicted proteins | sample LHCtaG_FD_81567 | JGI IMG/M metagenome (GOLD analysis project Ga0105158, IMG submission 81567) | Hot spring microbial communities from Little Hot Creek, USA to study Microbial Dark Matter (Phase II) - LHC4sed_matched | ecosystem: Environmental > Aquatic > Thermal springs > Hot (42-90C) >... | reverse complement strand
TAAATATGTTAATCAAATTTATCGTTTTTTATTTTTGAGAACTTCTTCAAAAGAAGTGGCAGAAGATTTAACTTCTCAAGTTTTTTTGAAAGGATGGGAATTTTATTTGAAAAATGAAATTTTCGATCCTAAATCTTTTTTTTATCAAACAGCAAGAAATTTAGTTACAGATTATTTTCGCCAAAAACAAAAAAATCCAATTTCTTTAGAAAGTCTTCCTGAAATTACAGATCCAAGAATTTCTGTTGAAGAAAAAATAATTTATGATTTAGAATTGGAAAAAATTTTTCTCGCTCTTTCTCAATTGAAACCCGAATATCAAGAAGCAATTTTATTAAGATATGTTGAAGGTTTGTCTCCAAAGGAAATTTCAAAAATTTTAGAAAAATCAGAAGGAGCAACCAGAGTTTTAATTTCAAGAGCCCTTAATGCTTTAAAAGAAAAGATAAATAAAATAGAGATGGCATAAAGTTTTTTTGTTTTTTTAAAATAAAATTAATAAAACACTGAAAAAGGCTCAAAAAATTAAAGCACTAAAAAATTATTTTGAAAAAAAGGATTCTGTAATTTTGGCTTTTTTGTTTGGTTCTCAAAGCAAAAAATTTAGCAAGAAAAATTTCAGATTATGATATCGCAGTTTTAATAAAAGAAAATGGTAAAAAAAATTTTATCAAAAATTTGGGCAGATTTAGTGGATATTTTAAATTCAGAAGTTGATTTGATTTTTTTGAAAGATGCACCTCCTATTTTGGCAAGCAGAGTTTTGAGAGAAGGAATTCCTTTGAAAATTAAATAGAAAAAAATTTTTTTTTGGATTATTTAATCAAAACCATCGACGATGCAGAATACTTTTTAAATTTTTCTAAAGATTACTATTAAATTTATGAAAGATCAAAATCTCTTTCTGAAGTAGATAAAGTAAAGAATGCTAAACCTTATTTGGAAAAATTTTTAAAAAAGGGAAAAAATTAGTTTGAAATTAAAATTGTCAAAAAAGAAATTGACAATGTCTTTTGCAAAGATTAAAATTTATTTTATGGAAAAATTAAAACAAAAAAAATTTTTATTATTTTTAATTTCAATTTTCTTTTTAATTTTGATTTTCTTTTTGTTGACCTTTTCTTTTTACTTGATTAAAGTTAAAAAAGAAAAACAAAGAGAAATTCAAAGACCAAAAGAAACAGAAACAGAAATAGAAAGACAATTGAAAGAAATTGAAAAATTGAGACAAGAATCTCTAACTTCTCAAAAATCGCCAGAAGATCAATTAAAAGAGATTGAAAAATTGAAGGGAGAATGAATTATGTTTTGTTTATTAAAACAAAGGTCGTAAAAAATAATTTCAAAATTTAGAACAAAAAAATAAAATATGCCAGAAAGAATAAAAAAATCATTGATTCAATCTCTGCCAGTGATTGTTATTTCTGTTTTAACCTCAGTGATTGTTAATTCTGTTTTAATGATAGTTTTTATGGTTTATGCTTGGACAGAACCTTCTCAAGCCCCTCCTGGAGGAAATGTTCCTGCTCCAATTAATGTAGGACCTTTCACTCAATACAAAGCAGGGGCTTTGGGAATTGGTGGTGTTTTCCGTGTTTATAACAATGCCTATTTTGATGGAAATGTTGGCATCGGGACGACGAATCCACAAGCAAAGTTAGATGTTAATGGTGGTATTAAATTTATTTCTCCAGGCACAACCTGGACACAGGATTATAAGTATGGTGACTGCCCTGCAGGTTACTATGCCTGCGGTTTTGATTGCACAGGATGGTGTGATGGTGAGAAAATGCGACTAAAATGTTGCGCTTTCTATTAAAAAAAGCACTTCTACAAAGTAAATAATCGACAATTATGTTAGTAGATTTAGAAAGAAATTGGAATTTGTATTGAAAATGTTGTAAAATTGAGCAAATGATTAAGAATTTTATGAAAACAAAAAATTTCCCAATCTTAATAATTTTTATTTTTCTTTTTAATTTTTTGATTTTACAAAAATCAATCGCAAGAACAGGAGATAACGTTTCAGGATGGGCTTGGTCAGAAAATATTGGTTGGATTTCTTTAAATTGCTATAACGATTACAATGGAGATGGAATTTTAGAAAGTCATTGTCCTGATGCTGGATATCCTTCAAATTATGGAGTGAATTTAAATCTTTCAACAAAAATTTTCTCAGGTTATGCTTGGTCAGAAAACATTGGCTGGATAACTTTTAATGAATCAGAGCTTTCTGGGTGCCCTCAAGCTCCTTGCCGAGCTTGGTTGGGCGAGGATAACAAAGTTTATGGTTGGGCAAAAGCTTTAGCTGGAGGACAAAATAATGCTGGAGGTTGGGATGGCTGGATAAAATTGAGGGGTACAACTACAAACGGAATCGAATATGGAGTTTCCCTTAATCCATCAACAAACGAATTTGAAGGTTGGGCTGCAGGATGGGATGATACTCCAGGAGAAGCTGTTATTGGTTGGATTTCTTTTAATCAACCTCCAACAATAACAAAATTTGAAGTTAAAGATAATCCTTGTGCTTATGGGCAATTTCCTTTAACAATTCCTTCTGGAGGTTATTTAATGTGGATTGATTGGGATGCAAAAGATCCCAACAATGATCCTTTGAGTGCTGAAATTTCGATTGTAGGAGGTGATACCAATTTTTCCACTACTACTAATTTGACATATTATCCCATTCCTGAACAAGCAGGAATAGATTTTAATACCACTTACACCATTACCCTGAAAGTCTCAGATGGAGTAAACCCTCCAGTTTCAACTACCACTCAATTTACCACTCCAAGACATCAATTCCCTTATGTCAATTTCAAATGGAGCCCAGAAAAACCTTTGGTAAATCAATTAGTCCAATTTTGTTCAGTTTCAACAGAAACTTGCGCTACCATAATTAGTCAAAGCGAACAATCTGAATGCTATGCTCCATCTTGTACCTGGAATTGGAGTTTTACCAATGCCATTCCTTCAGCTTCAACTCTTCAAAATCCTCAAGTTCAATTTTCTAATGCTACTGCAGCTGAAATTACTCTTAAAATTACAAGCGATGTTGGTTTTTGCGAAAAAAAAGTAATCTTGAACGTGAGAAAACCTCTGCTATTTTGGGAAGAAGTGAAATTAAAAATTGAGAAAATTTTTGCAAGCCTTATAAATTATTTAATTAAAATCTTGTAAACTCAAAAAATTCAATTTGAAATCTCTCTTTTTCTTTTTTAAAATTTATTAAATAAGTAAAAAATTTATGAAGTTTTATCATTTACATTGCCATTCTCATTATTCTTTGTTGGATGGTTTGCCAAAAATAGAGGAAATGCTAGATTATTGCAAAAAATTAGGCATGGATGCTTTAGCTTTAACAGACCACGGAAACATTTACGGTGCGGTCGAATTTTTCAAAAAGGCAAAAGAAAAAGGAATAAAACCGATTTTAGGATGCGAGTTTTATTTGGCAATAGAGAACGCAAATTTAAAAAGGCCAAAAATAGATGACAAAAGATATCATTTGGTTTTGTTGGTAAAAAACGAAACAGGTTATAAAAATTTAGTAAAACTCATTACTAAAAGTTATCTTGAAGGTTTTTATTACAAACCAAGAATTGATGAAGAAATGTTAAAAGAGCATTCAGAAGGTTTAATTTGTTTGACAGCTTGCTTGCAAGGAAAAATTCCCCAATTGATTTTAAAAAAGAATTTCTCTTTAGCAAAAAAAGTAGCAAAAGAATATCAAGAAATTTTTGGTAAAGATAATTTTTATTTGGAATTGCAACATCATCCAAATTTAAAAGATCAAAAAATTGTAAATAAAGCTTTAATTGAAATTTCAAGACAATTGAACATTCCTTTGGTAGCGACAAATGACTCTCATTATTTGAGGCGAGAGGATGCAAAAGCTCAAGATATTTTAATGCTCATTAACACTCAAGCTGATCCAAACGATCCTGAAAGATTGACGATGCTATCTGATGACTTTTCGATGAGACCTCCAGAAGAAATGATAGAAGCTTTTAAAGAAATTCCAGAAGCAATTGAAAACACTGAAAAAATAGTTAAAATGTGCAATTTCGAATTTAAATTTGGAGAAATAAAATTGCCAAAATTTGAAACTCCAGATGGAAAAGCAGCCACAGATTATTTGAAAGAATTATGTCTCAAAGGTTTAGAAAAAAGATACGGAAAGAATCCACCAAAAGAGGTAATTGAAAGAATGGAATATGAACTGAGCGTGATTGAAAAAACTGGTTTTGCTTCTTATTTTCTAATCGTTCAAGATTTTGTTAATTGGGCAAAAGAAAATCACATTGTAGTTGGCCCTGGAAGAGGAAGCGTTGGAGGTTCTTTAGTAGCTTATTTGTTGGGAATTACAGAAATTGATCCTTTAAAATATGGACTTTTATTTGAAAGGTTTCTTAACCCAGAAAGAATAAGTTTTCCTGACATTGACATAGATTTTACTGATGTCAGGAGAGACGAAATTATAGAATATTTAAGAAAAAAATATGGCGAAAATAGAGTGGCTCAAATTATTACTTTTGGAACTTTAGCCGCTCGAGCGGTAGTAAGGGATGTGGGAAGGGCCTTGGGATATTCTTATTCTTTTTGCGACAAAATTGCAAAATTAATTCCTCAGGGTTTCACTTTAGATGAAGCTTTAGCTAAGGTTTCTGAATTAAGGGAACTTTATGAAACTGATGAAAAAGTAGAACGTTTAATTGAAACTGCAAAAAAACTTGAAGGATGCGTAAGACATGTATCTACCCATGCTTGCGGAGTAGTAATTTCTGATAGAAATTTAGATGAAATTTGTCCCTTGCAACATCCAACCCAAGATGATGAAGCTATTGTTACCCAATATGACATGCGAGCTTTGGAAGATTTAGGATTTTTAAAAATTGACATTTTAGGATTGAAAAACTTAACTTTAATTGAAGAAACTCTTAAAAAAGTTTATGCTATCTACAAAAAAAATATTTCTCCTGAAGAAATTAGCCTTGAGGATCCCAAAACTTATAAACTCTTTCAAAAAGGGGAGACTGTAGGAGTTTTTCAGTTTGAATCTGAAGGAATGCAAAAATGGTTGAGAAAATTAAAACCAACAACTTTTGAAGATTTAGTAGCAATGATTGCTTTATATAGACCAGGTCCAATGCAATTTTTATCAGATTATATTGAAGGAAAACATAAAAGAAAAAAAATTGAATATTTACACCCAAAACTAGAACCAATTTTAAAACCTACTTTTGGAGTTTTAATTTATCAAGAACAAGTAATGCAAATTGCAAGAGAGTTAGCTGGATTTTCAATGGCAGAGGCAGATGTATTAAGAAAAGCAATCGGAAAAAAAATCGGAGAACTTTTGGAAGAGCAAAAAGAAAAATTTATTAAAGGATGTATAGAAAATAAAATCGATGAAATGGTTGCTAGAAAAATTTGGCAATGGATTGAACCTTTCGCTCATTATTCTTTCAATAAATCTCACAGCGTAGCTTACGCTAAAATTGCCTTTCAAACTGCTTATTTGAAAGCTCACTATCCAGTAGAATTTATGGCTACTTTACTTACTTTAGAGCAAAACGATGTTGAAAGAATCGGATTTTTAATCAAAGAGTGCAAAAGAATGGGAATTGAGGTTTTGCCCCCAGATGTGAACGAAAGTTTTAGAGGATTTTCAGTCATTCCTGGGAAAAAACAAATTAGATTTGGACTTTTGGGAATTAAGCATTTGGGCGAAAATACCGTAGAAGCAATTTTACAAGAGAGAAAAGAAAGAGGAAAGTTTCAAAGTTTGAGAGATTTTTTAGAGAGAATCAAACCTGAAAATTTAAATAAAAAATCGCTCGAAGCTTTAATTAAATCAGGAAGTTTGGATTGTTTTGAAGAAAGAAACAAACTCTTAGCTAATTTAGAAAGAATTTTAGAATGGAATAAAAATTTTCATCAACAAAAATTCTCTACAAAACAAATAGGACTTTTTGGTAGTACTTTTAGTTTTGACAACTTGAAACTTGAAAAAGTCAAAAGTGCCTCAAAAAAAGAAAAGTTAATTTGGGAAAAAGAATATTTAGGACTTTATGTTTCTGGACATTTGGCAGAAGATTTTTTAAAAGCTTTTCAAGGAAAAGTTATTCCTTTAAAAAAGATTACTCAAGAGTTAACAGGTAAAAGAGTAAGAGTTGGAGGAATAATTACAGAGTTAAAAAAAGTGATTACAAAAAACGGTTCTCCGATGTTTTTCACAAAAATTGAAGACGGAGAAGGACAACTTGAACTTGTAGTTTTTCCAACAATTTTAATGAAATGTCCCCAAATTTTTCAAGAACACAAAGCAATTTTAGCTACAGGAAGAGTTGACAATAAAGATGGAGACCCAAAAATAATCTGTGAAGAAGTAGAAGAAATTTTAGAAGAATAAATTTTTTCAAGATTGTTGATTTCAAATATTAAATTTTCTAAAATTAATTATTGTTTTGGGGACTTAGTTTAGTGGCAAAACAGCGGTCTCCAAAACCGCAGACGGGGGTTCGATTCCCTCAGTCCCTGCAAAAATCTTTATTTTATGAAATTTAATTTTAGAAAAATAAAGCCAAAAAACAAAAATTTAAAACATTTGCCATTTATTTTTCTTTTAAGTTTTTCTTTGCAAACTTTAATTGGAGGAATCTTAGGATATCTTATAAGTCACTTTTATGTAAAAAAAGCAAACGAAAAACAAAAAAAATTTATTCCCTCTTCTATTTTTGTTCCTCTTCCTTTTTCAAAATTAAAAATTAAAATTCATCATTGGTTATACGGATTTTTAGGCTTGGTAATAAATTTTAAACTTTCTTTAGTTGAATCTCCTTTTTTGTTAGCAATTTTGGTAGGTTTGGTCTGGCACGATCTTACAGATAATAGAGGAGATAAATGGTATCTCTTTTTGTATAGAAAATAAATCTTTAGAAGATTTTTTAAAAATTTGTGGCCCCGAGGGGAATCGAACCCCTGTTTTTGCCTTGAAAGGGCAATGTCCTAGCCACTAGACGACGGGGCCAAAATTTTTTTATTAATTAAGATTTAATTTTAAAAAAGCTCTTTAAAAATTTCAAGTATGAGTTTTAAAACTTTGCAAAATTCCAATACAAATGAAATTTGCAAAAATTTCAGATCCACCATAACTTACAAAAGGTAAATAAAAACCTACTACTGGGATTAAACTTAAATTTGTCGCCACGTGCAGAAAAAATTCAAAAAATAAAATAGCCAAAAATCCTTGTGAGAAAAGTTTCGCAAAATTAGATTCCAAAGAAAGAGAAAATTTAAAAAGCCACCAGAATAAAATTAAATATAAAAGCAACAAAAAAGAAATTCCCAAAACTCCCATTTCTTCTCCGATTGCAGAAAAAATAAAATCAGTCTTTGCTTCAGGTAAAAAACCAGATTGAGTTTGAAAACCTTGTTTGATTCCTTTACCAAAAATTCCTCCAGATACAATTGCAATTTTAGCTTGCCTTTGACTCCACCCCAATTTTAAATGATCTTCAGGTTTAATTTTTAAAAAACTCAAAACTCTCTCTTTTTGATAAGGTTTTAAAATTTTTTGCCAAAAAAGACCAAACAAAAGAGAAAAAATTAAAATTAGCAAAATAAAATGTCGAATTTTGATCCCAGAAAAAATTAAAATAGAAATCCACAAAAATAAAATCAAAGAGAAAAAACCAAAATCAGGTTGTTTAAAGATTAAAAAAGCAGGTAAAAAAACAAAAAATCCTGAAATGAAAATATGTTTTAAATCATAAAGTTCTTTATGTCTTAAAGAAAAATATTTTGAAAGCAAAATTAAAAGAGAAATTTTAGCAATTTGGGCTGGGTCAAAAGAAAAAAATCCTATCTCAAACCATCCTTTTCTTCCCCGAATTTCAGGGAAAAACAAAACTAAAATTAGTAAAATAATTGAGAAAAAGTAAATTCCTAAAATCAAAAAAGAATTCTCTCTTAAAGTGCGCCAATCAAAAAAAGAAATAAAAATCATTAGAAAAAATCCTAAAATAAAAAAGATGATTTGCTTTTTTAAGTCAAAAAAATCTTCTTTAGAAATTGAGAAAATTTCTATACATCCTATCAAAAACAAAAGAAAAATTAAAAAAACTAAAAACCAATCCATTTTTTTCAAATGCCAAAAAATTTTTTCCATTTTAATAGTTACTAGAAACTGCTCTTTGATTGTCTAAAAATTTTCCCGTTGAGATAATACAAATTGATTTATAGTAGGTAGCAGGGCAAAGATTTGACCATGGACTCGGTGAGTAAAAAGTTACTGAATATTCAACAGGATTTGAACCTATTATCTCTAAAATAGAAGATGCAGAAAATCCAGGCCCTCGATTGTTTACATAATATTCATAAAAACCCCTTTCTATTCCTGTTTCTGCTCCATAATAGGCAATTACAGATTTTCCGAGAGTTTGCAAAACCTTAGATTGAGAAACTATAATTTGATTTAAAGCCAAAGACATTAAAAGCAAAAGAGAAAGTAAAATCAATGTTAAATATAAAACAAATCCTTTTTTTGTTCTCATTTTTAATATTGAATATCTAAATCTGCTTGAGAGATTGTAGTTTGAACCTTTAAAGGAATTTCATATTTTCCCCTTATTTTAGCATCAATTAAAATGCTTACTTTTGGTTGTTTAAAATCATCTTGTCTTTGGCCTATTAAATTAAATTTCAAATTTTGAACAATTAAAGTTGAAGTGGAGGTTAAAGGTAAATTTGAAATCTCAGGTTGAACTTCTTCTTTAATTTGACCTTCTTCTAAAAAAAATCTGTGGCATTTATTTTGATAATCTCTGAATTTAATTTCGCTTGGTGAATTTTGCCAAAAATTCAATTTATCTGCAGAATCTCCAGAGCAATCTATTGATTGTTTTTTATATTCAATGTCATCTTTTTTTGCCATTCTGATTTCTCTTGAGATTTTATCTATGGCAAAAGAAAGTTCATTAAAAGCTTGTTGAAGCATTAAAGTTTGAGTTTGCAATGTCGCTTGAGAAATAAAGAAACTAAAAGCTCCCAAGCTAAAAATTCCAAAAATTCCACAAACCACTAACAATTCAATTAAAGTGAAACTTTTTTTCATAAATTTTTTATTTCAAATAATTGTATAAAATCTCAGTTAAAGAAAATTGTTCAATTTGACCTTTTCTTTCCCACTCAACTGTGACTTTAACTTTCATTTGTTCTTGAGAAGGATAAGAAATTGAAATTTTTCTTTTAAAAGGCGAAAACTCACCTGTTTCATAATTATAAAATCCTGTAGAAGGATCAATTTTCAAATTTCTGCCAGAATATAGAGAAAGAGAACTATCATTATAATCTGCTTCATAATCTCCTTGACCTAAACCTTCATTCCAAACTCTTTCCTTCAAATAATTTTCACTTCTCAAATTTTTCACAATTTCCAATCCCTCTTGAGCCAAATAAACAGCAATAGCCCTTTCTACAGCTTGAGATGACATTGAATAACTTTGCCAAATTGAAGATCCCAAATAAATAAGACCCAAAGAAAATATTGCTAGTGCCACTAAAGTTTCAATTATAGTAAAACTTCTTTTCATTTTGTTTGAACCCAAATTAACCCAGCTCGATTAATTTTAACCTTTACATCAAAAGAACCATTAGAAAGAACAATTTCAGCTTCTGAAGGAAAGTTTCTCCTATTAAAATAAACTTTTGGTTGTGGTGCTTCAAAAACAATGTCTAATGCCCATTCCCATCCTGCAAAATAACTGGGTGTTATAGATTTTACAAAAACTCCTTTTTCTAATCCTTTTAAATCGTTAATAAAATCTTCTCTTTTTTCTGATGATTGATACCTTCCATCTCCATTTTCATCAACAGAAAGGATAATTGTTCCTGCTCTTCCTGTTGCAACATGAATTCCATATCTTTTTTTTATATCTTTTTGTCCCAAAGCCCACTCCTGAGTTTTTCTAATTTCACTTACCAAAGAAAACCC
>Ga0105158_1001240_pt1 | contig 10003 bp, 6 predicted proteins | sample LHCtaG_FD_81567 | JGI IMG/M metagenome (GOLD analysis project Ga0105158, IMG submission 81567) | Hot spring microbial communities from Little Hot Creek, USA to study Microbial Dark Matter (Phase II) - LHC4sed_matched | ecosystem: Environmental > Aquatic > Thermal springs > Hot (42-90C) > Sediment... | reverse complement strand
TTAGATTCGATTAGATTCGATTAGATTCGTATATTAAATATCTTTTTAGCGTTAAGATGGAATATTTTTTCCTGCTCCTCAGGCGGTATTGTTGACTGCCTAATGAAGGAGACACTTTCTTCGAGGTTTTCATATGGGTAATCACTAGCAAAGAGAAGGAGATCTGGACCAAATGTCTCATAAGCGCATTTAAGCGCAGGTTGGTGAAAGATTCCAGCAGTCCCAAAGTAGAAGTTGGTAAATAGGTATTCACTAGGAAGCTTACGTAACTTGGGGAGATTCATAAAGTGCCAAGGATGCTTATAAGCGAAGTCAATTCTTTTAATGATGAAGGGGAGAGTCTCGCCGAGATGCCCAAGTATGATTTTAGCTCCAGGATATTTATCTAGAACCCCGCTAAGTATTATCCTTAAAGCGGATAATGCTGTATCAAATGTGTAGCCGAATGCGGGTCCAGCAAGTCCGTATCCGTAACCTCTTAGAGGCGCTATGTTACTTTGTGTAGGATGCAGATATATCGGGACACCTAGCTTATCCGCCATTTCAAATAGGTAATGGAATTCTGGGGCATCTGGGTATTTCCCGCCGATATTTGAGTGAAGCTTCACACCTCTTAACCCTAAATCTTTAACAGCTCTTTCAAACTCATCTTTAGCGTTTTCAGGATCTTGAGGGGCAAGCGAAGCCAGTCCAACGAAGTTTTCAGGATATTTTTCGATAACTTTAGCTAGCTCGTCGTTAACCAGCTTTGAGAGTCTTGTGCCGAGTGAAGGCTGTAGCGGCTCACATCCTGGAACGGAAAGACTCAAGACTTGCATAGAGAGCCCTGCATCACGCATACGCTTCAACCGCTCCTCAATGCTGAGAAGTTCCTCCATAAGGCTATGCTTAATATTAAGCGTAAGATCTTCGTGAAAGTGTAGGATTATACCTGCTGATGTTCCTTCTGAAAAATGTGGGTAGAGAGGGTATTTTAAAAGTTCTTTAACATATGCTGCGGTGTAAAAGTGGGATTCAGTATCTATTATCAATCTCCTCGATAGGAACGGTAATTTCATCCCATAATAAGTTTTTTGGTTAATCACCAGGATGATGTTTAGTATGATAAGGTTTGTACTTTAATACGCTTCTTAGTGGGAGGTTTCGCTTACAATTAAATCGTAGCTTAACCAACCACAAAGGATACACGCACACACCTTCTTCAACCTAACCCATTACGCTTTACTATTCGCTACTCCATTGTAGCGTTAAGAAGACCTTCGAAGACCCTCTTTCTCACACCACCCCTAGGAGCATCACCAAGAGCTGCTCAAACCATAAAACATAAAGAGGAAACTCTACAAAAACTCAAATCTTATCTTGTCAGCATCGCAAAAACGTGACGAAAGGTTCTTATAATTATTTCCCCATAAGGAGTAAGGGGAATTATATGGTTGATTCCATAAAACTGTTGGTGGAAAATGTTGTTAAAATTGGGTTTAACGACCTTCCGTCTGATATAATTGAGTTCACAAAACTATGTACGGTTGATGCTTTAGGTACACTTATAGCTGGTTTCGATTCACATGGTTGTCGCACAGCTGTTGAAGTTGTTAGAGAGTGGGGTGGAAAGCCTGAATCAACCATTTTGAGGTACGGAGGAAAAGTTCCATGTCACGCCGCAGCTTTTGTCAACAGCATCCTTGCTAGGGCCTTAGATTTTGATACTGGCATTAGACCTGGTCTGCATCTTAACGCTTCCACAATTCCGACGGCTCTTGCTGTAGGTGAAATGGTAGGCGCCAGCGGCAAAGACGTGATCCTAAGCATAGCCGTGGGGGAGGACCTAGCCCTTAGAATTAATCGTACAACGAATTACGGTGTAACCTATAACGGATTCGACCCAACAGGAATATGTGGGGTCTTTGCCACAGCGACGGTCGCCGGGAAACTCTTGGGTTTAAATGAAGCGGAAATGCATAATGCTTTAGGCATAGCCTTCAACAAGGCCGCAGGAAGTTTCCAGAGCAACATCGATGGTGCTCTTGTCGTCCGCTACATCCAAGGCTTTACATCCGCTTCCGGTATCATCTCCGCTATACTAGCCAGAAAAGGAGTCACCGGGGTCGCAAACGTACTCGAAGGAACTTACGGGTACTACCATCTCTTCTCAAGTGGGAACTACGATAGAAACGCTTTGCTAGAAGGGCTTGGCAAAATTTTTCTACCTCCACGCTATACTCTGTTCAAAAGATGGTCGAGCTGCGGTGCGACCTTATCTGCTATAGATGGTGCACTAGAACTTAAAGAGAAAAATAATATAAAAGCAGAAGACGTTGAAGAGGTGGTTATAACCGTAGGACCATATGCGTATAATCTGGTAGGACAACCCTTTACGGAGGTGAAGTACTCACAGGTGAAAGCCCAGTTTAGTGTACAGTATGGGGTAGCCAATGTTTTGGTGAGAGGGAGGCCTAAGCTCGAACATTATACCGAAAAATACATACTGGCACCTGAAATCCAGAATTTCCTACCTAAAGTTAGGGTTGTTCTGGATAAGAACATAGACACGGAGTTTAAAGCTGAGGTCCAAATTAAACTAAAAGACGGCAAAATCTACCATAAACTATGCGGACCACCTAAAGGACACCCAGAAAATCCAATAGGAAGAGAGGACATTATAACAAAGTTTATGGATTGCGTCAAGTATTCGTCGAAACCTTTATCTGTTGATGCCAAAGAGATTGTTGACAAAATCTTAAACTTAGAGAAGCTTACGAATATCAGCGAACTGGTAGAACTACTTTCACACTAACCAATTTGCGTGGAGATACGAATTATTCTCTTTTATCGCAGAGTTCGGCCTCTCGTATTTTTGGGAATAAAGGGGGATGTTTCTAATTAGCGCTGCCCCTGAACATTGAGTTATTGTCTTGATGTTCAAGCCTTTTCTAATGCTATTCTACCTAAGTAAATATCGCTTCGAGTAACTACTTTGAATGTGCGTGGTTTATAACCTGAAGCTTCGATGATCACTGTGTACTCTCTATTCTCTTTCAGATTTTCAAATTCAAAGTCGCCAAAAACGTCGGTTTTTACCGTGCTTTTTTGTTCGCCGTCACTTAGAGTGACTGAGACTCCCTCCGCGCATTCCCCATCGTCAGCATAAATCACAGTACCAGCGATGAACCTTTTAGGCAGATTGATGTAAAGTACCCTTTCCTTAAGACCGAATTCAGGATGGAGTGCTTCTGGTTGAACGGATGCTATAATTCGTGAAATCTTGGAGTTAGGGTCATCAAGATCGCCAAATATCAGTGCATCGGTCGGGCAAACTTCAACGCAACGTGGTTCTCTTAAACCTTGATCTAGCAGATGGGCGCAAAAAGTACACTTCTGTGGTAGATTTTTCTCTTCATTCCAGTAAATTACTCTATATGGACAAGATGTTAATATTTCTCTTCGACCTATGGCTCTTTTCGGGTCGATGATGACTATTCCGTCTTGGCGCTGATATACCGCACCGTCTTTTGCCATCCTAACACAAGGTGCATCTTCACAATGCATACAAAGTATGGGGATGAAGGCAACTTTAACCTTGGGGAATTTTCCTCTTTCCTTCTCAATCACTTTTATCCAAAAGTGGCCACGCTGAGGTTGCTCTGCAGAATAACCCGGATACTCGTTTCCGCAATGCTCATCTTTACAAGCAAGCCAGCAGTTATAGCAACCTATGCATCTAGCCACATTCACAAGCATTGCATATCTTACCAAACTTCTCACATCTCCCATTTACATACTTCTACTAAACAGGAATTGGTAACCATTCCTGGAGCATTTTTAGACATAAACCTTGCAGAAGTTAGGAGATTCATACAACCACCTCTGTCTATACTACCTGGTTTACCGGGTTCGAGTGGATCATATTTTGCGGATGCGTGATAGGCGTGGACGACTCCAGGTCTTACTCTCTCCGTTACTACAGCTATGCACAATACGGCACCTCTATCATTATATACTTTCACTATATCTCCATTTTTGATGCCGCGGACTTCTGCGTCTAAAGGATGTATCCTAATTGGCCACCAAGCATACCCATCCTTTATGATACGATGTCCAGGAATTTCATCAAGCCACGGACATTTATTATCGTGGTGGGTGTGATAAGAATAACGGGCGTGCGGTATTATTAGTTGAAGAGGGTATTTCTTAGCTAGCTCAGAGTTAGGGCCTTCCCATGATGGGATATACCTTGGTAGTGGTGGTCTTTCATCGTCGTCGGGGAAGTGCTTTAGCAGAGATTGTGAAACAAATTCTATCTTACCGCTATAGGTGGCTAGTTCATGCGCTTTGTCTGTACCCTTCTTTGGATTCTGTGGATCCGGTGTGTCATCTGGTCGTCCTTCATAATACCAGCGCATAGAAACGGTGCGCTTACGATCTTTCTTCGGTGGTGGAACCAAAAAGTAGCCTTTCTTTTTAAACTCTTCGTAGGTAATATAATTAGGAAGTGAGGAAGCATAGAATACCTTCTTGATCCACTCTTCGATAGTATTGCCTTCTGTATACTCTTCTTTGAAGCCTAACCTATCCGCGAGTTCCGAATAAATCCAGTAATCTGGCTTTGACTCCCATAACGGATCGATACATTTCTTCTGGTACACAATAATGCGAAAACCAACCCTAGCGTTCGACTGATTGATAGCATAGCCTCCTGGCTTATATCTGCCGGTTGACCCGCTGGAAGCCCATTCAGATATATCCTCTTGTTCAAAGTTAGTGCTTGCTGGTAAAATTATATCGGCAAAACGGACCTCGGGCTGCCACCAGCAATCTTGAGCTACTACGAACTCGAGATTTGGGCTTTGATACATCTTTATGAACCTATTTGTTTCTGTCATCGTGCTTATGAAGGAACCGCCGTGACGATAAAGCATCTTTATGGGCGCGCCGTTTGGTCCAGGCTCAGGACATGTGTATGGTATAAATTGCTGTTCGATGGATTTGCCACAAAATCCTTCACCTAGCCAGTGAACGGGCGGGCAGAGAATCGCTTCAGGGAGGAGTAAACGATAAACTCGTTGAGTAACCTTGTTAACAGCTGCTTTCTTTGCAACGATCGAAAACGCATCCCATCCTCCGGACGCGTAGCCAGGAAACTCAAAGGTCCAATCCATGGGAGCAGCCATAGCAGCACCTCCCCAAACATTAACCCCTGGCTTACCGATCCCTTGCATTGCCATCAGCAGCACCATAAGTCTAGCCCATTCGTGAGCATAGGCTGTCCTGCAAGCCCCACCAGGACCACCCAGAGCACCACATGCAAGCATGGTGCGTTTCCTAGCCCACTCTCTTGCAAGGGCTGTTATATCAGATGCTGGAACACCGCTAATTTCCTCTGCCCATTTCGGGGTTCGCGGCACCCCGTCTTCTTCGCCAAGTATATGTCTTTTAAAATCTTCGAAGCCGAACGTTCGTTTGCTAACAAATTCTTTATCATAGGTATCTTCCTTTATCCATGTATAGGCAATCGCCTCAGCTATGGCTGCATCAGTGCCTGGTCGTGGAGCCAACCACTTATCAGCCAAAACGGCTGCTGTGTAATTACACCAAGGGTCGATAAAAACAAATTTTACACCTAATTCTTTTAGCCAAAACCGCCATCTTGCAGACTCTTGCCCTGCGTAGGCTCCAACGGTGGTGTTAGGATCCACGGACCAAAAGACTATCATTTCCGTATTCTGTAATGCGTCTTCAAGGAGGTCAAAGTTCTTAACAAAACCGAGGTTCCAATAGTAACCCCACGTATGTGTGGCACCCCAGTGCCACCCTTCCCAGCTGTCGGGATTGTCAAATACAGCGGTATAGCCGAGCATCTGCCAGAATCTGCCAAAGGGTCCTGTCTTATATGTTAGGAAGCCCCAGTTATGATGAGAAGAAGTGCAAGCAGCAACAGCCGCTGGACCATATCTTTTCCTGATTCGCTGAATTTCGTTAGCGATTATGTCCAACGCTTCTCCCCAGCTTATCCTTTCATATCCGGACTTCCCCCTATTTTCCGGATGCCTTTCGCCATTTGGGTTAAAGTCAACTCTTTTCATTGGGTATTTGATCCGGTTTTCTGAATAGACTCTTGCTTTTTCGGTCAACGCGTAAGGGGCTATTGTTGCCTTTCTTGGGGGAGAGAATTTTTTACCTCTCGCTTCGATTTCCCATACCTCTGCATCAGTTTCATCGAAAACTAGGGGGCGAATTCGAGCGATTCTACCATTTTTAACATACACAAAGACAGGCCCTCCAACCACGCACTGTGTAAAAATCTCTTCATTCACCATTGAATAAACCTCCAATAAGCAACACAAGGTACTACTATATAAAGTTAAAAAAATAGAATAAAATGGGAGGGGAGAACAAGCAGGTTAAGGTTGATGGTCTTCAGACTACCTAACCTTTCCTACCATCCTTTATTGCCGGAGCCAGTTATCGCCCCGAAGGAAGCAACTTAATACACGTCCACTCGCGTGTATATTCTTTAACCAAACTGATTCCTTTCGTACCCTTCAGCTCTTATCAGCGCTGATCCCACGGCACCTTCATTATGGCTTTGCATGGGATTCCAATTTAGTTTTTTAACGATAATCGATCAATATCTTAAATTAATAAAAGGCAGGTAACAAAATATTACAGGAAATAATAGTAAGTTTAATATAGTAGCTTGACGGACAGATAGTTGCGTGGATGGCTTTGGTCAGCACACGTGTTCTTGCGGCAATCGCTATAGTACTCATAATCGTTGCTGGTGTGGGGGGCTATTATTCTGGTTCGTTGGCTGCACCTCCGGTTACGACTACTGTTACATCGACGAGAGAAGTTACAAGTACTGTTACAACAACCACAACTCTAGCGCCAGGAGCACCATACACAACAACGGTAACTGTAACGCAACCGCCCACTACAGTAACCAGAACAGTAACAACAACGGTAACTGTAACACAACCGCCCACTACAGTAACCATAACATCACCGACCACAGTAACCAGAACAGTAACAACAACCGTAACAACAACCGCCACACCAACGCCTCCTCCACAACCACTAGCAGGGCAGGTCCTACGGGTTGGTGTTGTTCAACCGTTAACCGGACCCTTTGCGTACGAAGCTGAGTCCGGACTCTATGGTATTATGTTAGCTACTGAGGAGATCAATGCAGCTGGTGGTATCTTAGGTGCAAAAATCGAGCTATTTGTTGAGGATTTCGGTGGGGACCCCAAGGTTGCTGGATCCGCAGCGGAAAAACTTATTACAGTAAATAAGGTGCACGTCATCCGTGGAAGCTATACAAGTGCTTCGATGTATGTAATAGCACCTATAGCTGAAAAGTATAAGATACCCGTTCTTACAGTAGGGTGTAGCGCAAAGGAGCTTACGGAACAAGGATGGAAGTATCTCTTTAAGACGGCTCCTAACAGTACAGCTTTTAACATAAAAGCGGTAGAATTCTTGAAGAAGGTCGTAGAACCACACTTGAAGCTAGGTAGACCTCTAAAAGTAGCCATACTACACGATACAAGCTTAATAGCGGTCTCGGATAAAGATGCTTTTCTAGAACAGCGAAAACTACAAGCGCCGGACTGGGAAATTGTGGCGATAGAGTCATATACTATAGGTACATTGGATTTCAGACCGATCATAGATAAACTTAAACCATTAAAGCCTGATGTGGTTGGTATATCAGCTTTCGCTGGGGACGGTGCACTGCTATTGAAACAATCGGCTGAAGCGGGTTTCAAACCAGCTGTGTGGATTGGTATCGGCGGTGGTGGAACACAAGCACCTAAATTCATCGAATTAGCAGGAGAGTACTGCAAATACTTCTTCGGAGGAAATGAGTACTGGTTCGATAGGCAGTATCCTAACCCCAAGGCGCTAGAGGAGTTCGGCAAGAAATTTTTCCAGAGATGGGGTCGTCCATTAGACTTCCAATCTTGGGTAGGTTACGCAGGAATGTATATGCTGAAAGCGGTCATTGAGAAATACCAGAAGATAGACCCAGAGGTTATCAGAGAAGGGCTCGCAACAATGAAATTCTACTTTGATTGGGTCGGTGAGCTATTCTTCTATCCAAATGGGCAGATGAACTCAATCGTTACCATAACACAAATCCTTCCAGCCACACCTAAAGATATCTGGTCCGTACACGGTTTAACTTTCCGCACTGTGTACCCGGCACCGTATAAAGCAGCAGATCCGGTCTTACCATAGGAAGTTAGAGAGTAATCCCCCCACCCCATTTTTTTTAAATTAATAAATTAATTAAATAGAGGAAGGAGGAGAAAAGAACTGAAAGAGGCAAAAGAGAAGATAGGTCTTATCGGTCTTGGAAACATGGGAAAGCCTATGGCTCTGAACTTTCTGCAAAAAGGTTACAACCTTTCGGTTTATGACATTAGACCAGAGCCAGTCGCCGAGCTAGCAAAAAAGGGAGCATACCCCGCTAAATCATCACGTGAAGTCGCAGAGAAGTCCGATATTATCATTACCTCATTACCCGCCCCAAGCAACGTAGAACAAGCTATTCTGGGCGAAGGCGGCGTGCTTGAAGGCGCAAGGCAAGGTTCAGTAATTATAGAGACAAGTACCATTGACCCACCGACCATCAAGAAGATCGCAATTGAAGCAGAGAAAAATGGAGTTTATGTGCTTGACGCCCCTGTCAGCGGTGGTGTGCCGGCTGCGGAGAAAGGAAACCTTACAATAATGGTAGGCGGAAATAAAGAGGTATTCGAAAGATGCCAGCCAGTACTTACGGTTATCGGCAAAAAGATTTTTTATGTCGGAGAGGTGGGTATGGGAAAGGTTTACAAAATAGCTACAAATATTTCAGCGGCAATAAACACCGTTGGTGCTTGCGAAGCTATCATCTGGGCAGTAGCATTAGGCGCTGATTTCAAAAATCTTTATGAGATAATGAAGAAGAGCGCAGCTGACTCATGGGTTCTACAAACAGCGATAAAAAGATTGGTTAAAGGCGATTTTAAACCAAGTTTCGCCCTTCGCCTAATGCATAAAGACTTGGGACTCGCTTTGAAAACAGCCTCAGAACACAATATCCCAACATATCTCACAAGTCTAACTTACAACCTATTTACAGCAGCAAAAGCACTTGGGTTTGAGGATGAAGATAACGTCGCTGTCGTCAAAGTGCTCGAGAAGCTTGCTGGATTGACCTTACCTTATTAGCTTCTCCTTGAAGCACTTTTTAAATGGTTAATTTGGCTCACTAAGACAGACCTAGTTCACGTAGGACTTCTTGCGTGTTCTGACCGACTCCAGCTGGTGGAGGATACTTAATCTGTAGCTGGCACTCCGAGAATTTGAATGGTATACCTGGTATCTTTACCTTCTGCCCTTTATATTCGAGTTCGATTACCATATTCCGGTGGAGCAGTTGAGGATGCTTCGCTACCTCTATAGTGTTGTTCACAGGAGCGCAGGGGACGCCTGCTGCAACAAGAGCATCGACCAACTTCCCGGTCTCCCACTTACTGAGTATTTCGCTGAGTTTTTCCACGAGAACATTCCTATTCTCATATCTACTTTCTTTGGTTGAGAACAGAGGATTCTTAAGAAGCTCTTCTGCGTTTATAACCTTACAGAGCTTCGTCCAGTGCTCGTCCTCAAAAGCAGCAATAAAGACATAGGAATCCTTCGTCCTAAAGACTTGATAAGGTGCCCCGACTGGTGCAGCAGACCCCATTCTTTCTCTAATCTTCCCTGTTATTGAGCTCCAGGCGATCCAATACCCAGCCCATAATGCAGCAATGTCGAGCATCGAGATGTCAATAAACTGCCCTTTCCCAGTTTTTTCTCTATAAAGTAATGCTGCAATTATCGCTAACGCTGCGTAGACACCCGCACCATAATCGATTATAGATGCAGGTATCCTTGAGGGTAGACAGGGTTCAGGGTCTCCAGTTAGCGACATCAACCCAGATTCAGCTTCGATTATAGGATCCCAGGCTGG
>Ga0105158_1001239_pt1 | contig 10006 bp, 7 predicted proteins | sample LHCtaG_FD_81567 | JGI IMG/M metagenome (GOLD analysis project Ga0105158, IMG submission 81567) | Hot spring microbial communities from Little Hot Creek, USA to study Microbial Dark Matter (Phase II) - LHC4sed_matched | ecosystem: Environmental > Aquatic > Thermal springs > Hot (42-90C) > Sediment... | reverse complement strand
GCTATTGTTGAACCCAAGCTTATTGGGTCTAGCCCAAACTCGTCACAGTAGTGGTTGGCTTTAACAACTGCATCTAAATCTTTTACAGCTGTACTGCTTCCTAATGCCCAGATTGACTCGTATTCGGGGCCTTCTGAAGCTAAAACTTGGAACGGGCCAGATTTGACGCTTGTAACCCTTCCACATCCAATTGGGCAGCCCCAGCACGACCTCCGACTTGTCAAATATTTTTCTGCAAGAGTTTCCCCGCTTATTTTCTCCGCGTCCGGATTCACGCCAGTCTGCCAGTTCTTGTAGGGCAACCCACCAGCAGTATTAATTATGTTTATGAGGATGGCTGTGCCGTATGTTGGAAGCCCAACACCCGTGACAGAGTTATCTTTCATCGCGTTAAGGCATTTTCTTGAAACTTCAGCGAATTTTTTAGGTTCAGCCACTGGGACTTTCTCTTCTCCAGAAACAACAATAGCCTTAAGCTTTTTCGAGCCCATAACGGCTCCTAAGCCTGTTCTACCAGCAGCCCTATGCTCGTCATTGACTATACACGCCATATACGCCAAATTCTCGCCTGCAGGTCCAATGCAAGCGACACTTGTGTTTTTGCCGCCAACCCTATCCCTCAATATTCTGCAAGTATCAAAAACGTTTTTGCCCCATAGGCTTCTTGCATCCCTTAACTCAGCCTCCCCGTTCACAACAGCCAAGTAAACCGGAGTCTCTGAAGCCCCTTCAATTACAACGGCGTCAAACCCCGAAAACTTAAGGAAAGGCCCAAACTCTCCACCTGAATTTGCGCTTCCAATGGAACCAGTCAGAGGCGATTTCAACGCCATCACATGATATCTTCCAGAAGATGGAAAACCTGGAACACCAGTTCCTGGGCCTGTTGCAAATATTAAGACGTTTTCTGGGCCTAATGCGTCAATATCTTTTGGCGAAATCCCAGCCTTTTCGTACTCCTTCAAATACTTGTATAGTAGGTATACAGCGTAACCCTTGCCACCTAGGTATTTTCTGGCAACTTCCTCAGAAGTTGGTTCAACCTTCAAGCTTTTGGTGGTTAAGTTTACTCTTAGAATTTTCCCCATATAACCCCTTGGCACTGGAACCACCAGCAGTAGATTTTTCTATGAAGCAGATTTAATACTTGCCCCAGTCCCGCTTTGTCTTGAGAGAATTTTGTCCAGCTCTGTAACTGGCAGTGAAGTTTTTGGAACAATATCTAGAAGTCTACTGTTTTCCCTTCATATGCATAGACAAACAGTCTTCGATAATCTTCTGCTGTTGGAACCCTTGGACTTGCTATTGTGCCAGTGGAACCCATGGCTCTTTCCACAAGATTGTCAAGCTCGCCTTGGAAATCATTCCAGCTAATTCCCAGCTCCCTTATTGAAGTGGGCTCGTCAATATCCTTCAAAAGCCGTTTTAAGGCTTGGACAAACTTTTCCAAGGCTTCCCTGTCTGTTTCCGCTTTGATTCCAACAGCGTCGGCAAGGGCTCCAAACCTTTCCATCGCCACTTTCGCCATATACTCAACTGCAAATGTTGAGACTGCCGCCACACTTCTGCCGTGGGGAATCTTGAATAGGGCGCCTAGGGCATGGCCCATGGCGTGGGCGACACATATCTGGGAGTTGCTGAAGGCGAGTCCAGCCATGGTGGCCGCGTAATGCATATTCTCCTTTGCTTCCATGTCTCGGCTGTTGTTGTAAGACCTTGGAAGATACTTGAAGATGGTTTGCACGGCGTTTATGGCTGGAAGGTCTGAAAAATAGTTGTGCCACTGTGAGATGTAGGCTTCCAACGCATTCACAAGTGCATCAACACCAGTGTCAGCCACAAGCCTCTTCGGCATGGTTAAGGGGAGCTGGGGGTCGAGGATTACAACGTCAGCAACAAGCTCTCTTGAGGCAAGCTCCATCTTCCTCTTCTCCTTCGCATCAGTGATGACTATTGCCCATGTAGCCTCAGACCCCGTCCCACTCGTGGTTGGAATCGCAATGAGCTTAGCTTTTTTCCTCAAACCAAGCTTCAACAATGGGCTTATCTCGTCTATTTGAATGTCCGGTCTCTCGTATAACGCCCATGAAGCCTTAGCCGCATCAATACAACTTCCACCGCCCAACCCAACAATCCAATCTGGCTCAAAAAGTCCAGCACGCTTCGCGCATTTAGTTACGGTTTCCTTTGAAGGCTCGGGCTCCACTTCATCGAAGATTTCTACGCTTAATCCCGCCTCTCTAATGTAGCTTGCAACTTTTTCAACGAAGCCCAAATCGCGGATTACCTTGTCCGTGACAATTAACGCCTTTTTGCCTTCAATCTCCCTTAAATATTCGAGTGCGCCCTCACCGAAAACTATAGACTTTGGGGACGTAAACTCCCACATGAAAGTTAGAACTCCTAAATAAACTCGGTTGGAACTTTGCTTGCGGTTTTAACAAGCTCCGAAGCCGCCTTAGTATACCGCATAATTTTAGCCATGTTCCCCTTCAACTTAAACTTCCGCATAAGCAAACTCTGAATGGGATCCAACTGCCCCATTATCAGCTTTTTCCAATTGGAATACGGTCCTTCATAGACAAATTCGGCAGCCTTAGCCTCTCTGTTAGACACAAGGTAGGCATCACGACACTTTCCATGCCAAAGATCCACGTAGAAAACCATTTCCTTATCTAAGCCTTCATCTGGAGTAACTATGAAGAGAAAGTCGCCCTCCCAGTCCTTGGCAGCCTCCGCGTAAGCCTCGTTCTTGTTAAGCTCCTCCTTGTAGGCTTTAATCCACTCCTCACTTGGAAACTTAAACTTCTCCATACAAGCCACAAAGACATTTCCGGAATAACACCTATAAGAATTTTAAGCAACCCTTATAATCCGTTAATGCTTAACAAAGTTAGCAAGATTATGAATGATCTTACTACCAGTCCATAGGATGTTATCTGGACCGCTCTGATTTTTCTCGTTTGGATTTCCATAAAACTTAAATTAAAACTAAAATAAATCAATCTTCAAGAGGAAAAGAAAATGTGTAAAGGTTGTTATAGGAAAACGCCTTTAATTTTGATGCTTGTGGTTTTGCTCTTGAACTTAACTTTGACTCCTACTCAGGCTGAAGAAGAAGAAACTGTTGACCTGCGGGGGCCAAGGGTCAATTATCTTCAATTGATAATTTATCCAGGGTATGATCAGGAGTATCAAGCGTTTAAGCAAGGTAAAATCGATGTTATGGATTGGCCTCTATCCTACGAAAGTTGGCAAGAGTTGCAAAATAACCCTGACTTTGTTATAGAACCGTTAACGATGTGGGATAGTTACTGCCTTGACTTAAATTGTCTAAATTGGCCGACTAGCGATTACCGCTTTAGAAAAGCAGTAGCCTACCTCGTTCCGTATGAAAAGTTCTACACCGACGTGTTGCATGCTTTTGCCGGCGAATTGATGGACAGCATGGTTTGGTCGGAGCCAGAATGGTCCGAATGGTATAATCCGGAGGCTCCGAAATATTGGTATGATCCAAACCTTGCAGTTCAAATACTTGCTGATGCTGGTTATCAAGACTGGGATGACGATGGTCTGTTGGAGTGGAAGGCTCCAAACGGAACAATCTTTGATTTGCCGCCACTGAAATATTATGCGAGGGAAGATGATCCGCTGAGGGAAGCTTTAGGGAAATTACATGCAGCTGAATTAGAGGCTGTAGGCATCCCAGTGGCTCTATACGTTGTTGACAAGGAAGTATGTTGGCAGCATGCCTATTGCATGCCTTATGATTACCACATATACACTGAGGGATTAGGACCATACAACAACCTATTGTTCTTCTATGACTACTGGCACAGCCAATTTGCAGACCCCAACATAGACTGGGCATGGAACAACGTGTTCTTTATGAACGACACATACGACTACTGGATTACACGATTCAAGTATGCACCAGACCTTGAAACAGCAAAATACGCGTTCAAACAAGCCCTAGCAGTAATGATGGATCAAGTTCCCCTAATCCCAGTGTACCACTCAGCTGGAGTATCAGCCTACAGAAAATATTACGGACACCACTCGGGAGAAGAAGCTTACTGGGACATGCCTTGGAAAGGCTTTCCAAACGTGAAATTCGCCGTCGTTACAGCAGGTGTTTCTGACTGGTGGACCTTCTTAAATGCACATCCAGACGACGTGCAAAGAGGCGGTGTTTTAAGATTTGGAATGCTTTCAGAACTTGACCACGTAAACCCTGTGACGCAATACTCCACATGGGATATGTTCCTCGCAAGCGCGCTCTATGGCACATTAATCCTAAGGGATCCATTTACAGGAGAACACATTCCATATTTTGCAAAAGATTGGACAATAGAAACATGGAATAATGAAGGGGAAAATGCGACAAAAATAACATTCCATCTCTTTGAAAACCTCACATGGTCCGATGGCACCCCGTTAACTTCGGCAGACGTAGCATTCACTATGAAATACGTGTACGATGCGGCAGGAAGCACATTCTACCCATATGTCGAAATGATTGATGGCATAGACACTGACATACCCCACATAGAAACACCAGACTCACATACCGTAACCATCTACTTCAGCGTCCAATCCATATGGTTCCTAGAAATGGTCGGATTCGTCCCGATACTACCAAAACACGTATGGGAAAACATACCACCAGAACAAGTTGAAGAACAAGGAGAATATGTTACAACGGGTAACCTCACATGCTCAGGACCATACGTAATTGCAGGACATCAACCAAACGAATGGTGGCTTTTAAGAGCAAACCCATACTTCTTCAGATACATCCAAGCCGAAGAGGTTGAGACCCCCGCACAAAAGCCAGACATCACACCATACATAGTTGCCGCGGTAATAGTCGTTGTAGTCGTGGCAGCCGCCGTTGTTCTCGTCGTCAGAAGAAGGAAAAGCAGGGCAGCCTAACCTCACCCTATTTTTAGTTTATCCCCTATTAATTATAACTCAATTACATCTCACCAATAGTCATTAAAAATAAATTGGAGATCCTTCTTCGAAGAGTCGGGCAAAGTTGCACGCAGTCCAATCAAATTTACAGCCCTCCCATGTAAAACCAAAAGCAGACATAAGCAAAATCAGCCAATAGGTATTTACAGCTATTTATAGCGACAATCTACTTTTGAGGAAATTGTATAAAGCTAAAATTTAATAGAAACAAAATCAAGTTCAATTCCTAGAAATTAATGAGGGGCAAAGATTGGGACTTCGAACATACATCGTTAAAAAGGCCATCTATTCCATAATCCTAATTTTCGTGGTAATCACGATTAACTTTTTCATATTCATGGTTAGAAATCCGGTGCAAATGTTAGCTGGCGGAAAGAAACTGCGGCAAGAACAAATTCAAGAATTATATCAACGCTTCGGACTGCTTGATCCCCTCCATGTAAGGTACTTAAAATACATTCAAAACCTTTTAACTTTTCAATTTGGATACTCCTACCGTACGGGGCAAGCCGTATCCCTTGAAATTTCTTCACGCCTCCAAAATACCCTTACATTGTGCCTCACTGCAGAAATAATTGCAGTCATAATTGGTTTAGCCCTTGGAGTGCTAGCAGCCTATAAAAGAGGTGGAATTATAGACACGTTTATCTCCGGTTTTGCAGTAATTACACAAGGATTACCAGTCTTTTGGGTAGGAATGCTTCTACTCCTAATATTTGCGTACAACTTACGCTGGTTCCCTTCAGGCTTTTCATTCCCCCCAGAGTGGGCTATTCACGGAAAACCCGAAAACTTCTTAGTAGAACTTGCAGTACGCTTGCACCACTTATTCTTACCAGCCCTAGCGCTGGTATTACTTAGCGGGGGAGGATATGTTCTCTTAACAAGAGCTTCAATGTTAGAAGTTTTAAGCGAAGACTATTTAGTCACTTTGAAAGCGAAAGGAATTAGCAACACCAAAATACTCTTTAAACATGCATTAAAAAATGCTTCACTGCCAATAATAACACAAGTTGGAATAGCCTTCGGCCTCACTTTGTCAGGCGCAATGTTAACAGAAACAGTTTTTCAATATCCAGGATTGGGAATGTGGATTTGGCAGTCCATTGAGAGTTGGGATTATCCAGCATTACAGACAATATTTTACCTTGTAAGTTTATGCGTTATTGCCGCCAACTTCCTAGTTGACATCATCTACGGAATTATCGACCCGCGAATAAGATACGGGTGAAATCTAAATGTCAAACTGGTATGGAACAAAAATAGCATTCCGCCTAAAAGGATTCATTAACGTATTAAAAACCATCATGCGAAACAAGAGGGGAGCATTAGGTGTAGCCATACTAACTTTATTCGTTTTTATAGCAGTTGCAGCACCGGTAATCGCCCCTTATGATCCCATAACTATACCAAAAGAGGTTATAGCTAGTCCCCTAGCCATGCCCTCCTGGATAAGATATATTCCAGGCTACGAAAAGGTAAGCGAAAACCTAAACCCCATTGAAGACCCGGGATTTTCTGCAAGCACTTCAATACAACAATGGAAATTTATCACAAACGCAACAGTTCAATGCGTCTCCTTAGAATACTCAAATAAAGAGGGAAGCCCCAAAAGTGGCCCCGGCTGTATAGCCATTAACCTTGATCGTTCTGAAATCTCGCCAATGGAAGGGGTAAAGGCCGTTTTATTTAAAGAGTTTGTTTATCCCTACGGAGACCCGCCAGCTAAATGGGCTGGAACAATTTACCTTAGGGTTGATGCCCCCGAAAATATTAGTATAACAATATACAACCTTAACATCACAGTTTTCATCGAACAACTTGATGGAAATAAAACAGTTTTGTGGTCTCCGCAGGAAGGCCTTAGAAGGCGAGGAGGAATCTACGAAATCGGAACATGGATTAAGCCGAGCATAACTGGGCTTAACCCGTATCCCAAACTCATAGATTCTGATATTCTAGATCCAAACAGAAAAGTATTCTCAAAACCAACAAAATATGTCTTCGGTGTTGAAATTCTTTTCAACAAAGAACTGTTGAACGTTACAATTTACATAGACGACCTTAACCTGAAATTATTTGGAGAAGCCTTTGGCTTACTTGGAACTGACAGATTCGGACGCGACATATTCTCCCAACTAATATACGGAACAAGAATATCTCTTCTGGTTGGACTTCTCGGGGCGCTTTTCTCCACAGGAATAGGGCTAATTGTTGGGTTATTCTCTGGATATTTTGGCGGGTTTGTAGATGAAGTTATGATGAGAATAACAGATGCTTTCCTGGTGATACCCGAGCTTCCATTACTTTTAGTGTTGGTGGCTGTCATCGGGCCGTCATTATGGATTATAATTATAGCTATATCCCTTCTTGGATGGATGAGTTTCGCTAGAATAGTAAGGTCTCAGGTTCTTAGCCTCAAAGAGAGACCTTTTGTTGAGGCATCTAAAATTCTAGGTGGAAGCAAATCTTACATAATTTTTAAAGTCTTAACTCCAAACGTCATGAATTTGGTTTACGTCACCCTGGCAACATCAGCACCCGCAGCTATTTATTCAGAGGCCTATCTCAGTTTCCTTGGGCTATATCCAACGGAAGTAATGACATGGGGAAGAATGCTTCATGATGTCTTATTGGCTCCTGGAGGAGTTCAGAAATGGTGGTGGGTGCTCCCACCTGGTTTATGCATAGCAGCGATTTCAATAGCATTCATTTTCATAGGATACGCTCTAGATGAAATATTTAACCCAAAACTTAGGGAGAGGTACTAAAACGTCTCTGCTAAATGTTGAAAACTTAAAGGTATACTACTTCACAAGAAGAGGACCTGTGAAAGCTGTAGATGGTGTTAACTTAGAAATTAAACGAGGACAAGCCCTAGGATTGGCTGGAGAATCTGGCTGCGGCAAAACCACAGTGGCACTCTCAATAATGAAAATCTTGCCCACCAGCGGCAAAATAGTTGACGGCAAAATTCTTTTTAACGGCATCGACATCGTCAAAATCCCTGAAAAACAGATGAAACAAATTCGATGGAAAAAAATAGCACTAGTCTTCCAAGGAGCCATGAACGCACTTGACCCGCTTTATAGCCTCGGAGATCAAATTGTGGAAGCCATTCTGGAACATGAGCCAAAACCTGACAAAAAAGAAGCCTTACACAGAGCAGAAGAGCTATTGGAACTTGTTGGAATGGAAAGAGGGAGAATTAAAAGTTACCCCCACGAGTTAAGTGGCGGCATGAGACAACGCGGACTTATAGCAATGGCATTAGCATGCAACCCAGAACTTCTGATGGCTGATGAACCTGGAACAGCCCTCGACGTCATTGTTCAAGCACAGGTGCTCGGTGTCATAGAAGAGTTAAGGAAGAAGCTAAATTTATCAGTGATGCTTATAACACATGACCTATCTATAATAGCTGACACGTGCGATAAAGCCGCTATAATGTATGCAGGCAAGATAGTTGAGTACACAGACGTTATAGACTTATTTGAAGAACCCCTTCATCCTTACACTAAAGGTCTAATCCACGCCTTCCCAAACATAAAATCCGCTAGAACAAGAATCAGCTCAATTCCAGGTTCTCCACCAAACCTCTTAAACCCCCCAGAAGGTTGCAGATTTCGCCCAAGATGTATGTATGCAAAAGATCTATGTCGTAAACAAGAACCATTATTTAAAAAAATAAGAGGGAAAGATCACTTTGTCGCATGCCACTTATACGAAAATCTTTGATATGGAGAGAATAAAATGTCTCAGGATAAAGTAATAGAAGTGTCAGATTTAAGAAAGTGGTTCCCGGTTAGAAAGGGTTTTCTAAAAACCTTACTTTCAAGAAAAGAGTCGTTTATTAAAGCCGTAGATGGTATAAACTTTGATGTGAAACCAAGAGAAATTTTTGGTCTAGTTGGAGAGAGCGGAAGCGGAAAGACAACCACCGGCAGGTTAGTTGTCAAAATGATTGAGCCAACAAGTGGAAAAATTTTTTTCAAAGGCGAAGATATAACCAATCTTGCCGGAAAACAGATGAAGCAAATTCGACGAAAATTGCAGATGGTTTTCCAAGATCCCTACGAATCCTTAAACCCAAGAAAAACAGTAATGGACATTGTTGCGGAAGGCTTGCGCATCCAAAAAATCATAAAAAGCGAAAAAGAAATTGAAGAAAAAGTAATAAAAGCCCTGGAAGATGTTAAGCTTGTTCCTCCAGAAGAATTTTTGTTTCGGTATCCTCATGAACTCAGCGGGGGACAAAGACAAAGGGTTGCCATCGCAAGGACATTTATAGTTAATCCGGAATTTGTAGTTTTAGATGAGCCAGTTTCAATGCTCGATGTATCAATAAGAGCGGAGATACTTAATCTCGTCGTAGAATTGATTGAGAAATTTAATGTTTCGATCCTGTTTATCACACATGACTTAGCCATAGCTCGCCATATGTGTAACAGAATTGCAGTAATGTATCTTGGTAAAATAATGGAGATGGGAAGCGCTGAGGACATAGTTTATGAGTCCCTACATCCGTATACCACAGCACTTATATCTGCTGTGCCAGCGCCTGATCCAAAATCGCGGCGCACAAAGTTAACAATTAAAGGTGAAATCCCAAGTCCGATAGATCCGCCCCCGGGTTGCAGATTTTGCACACGATGTCCCGCTGTGGAAGAGATTTGCAGAAAAGAAGAGCCAGAACTTATTAATATTGGAAAAGAACATTATGTAGCTTGTCACAAAGTAAAGTAACCCTTGTTCTTTCCTCAGCCTAAAGTTATATTTTTAAGAGTTCATAAAAATATCACCTAATCCAATAATAAGGGGAGGGATATTTATGTTAAAACTCCTCACCTCAGACCAGGTTGAGCAAATACACACCTCAAGTTTGAGAATTCTAGAAGAGGTAGGCGTTCTGATCCACGATGAAGATTTTTTAAGTTTCTTGAACGATAATGGGGTGAATGTCGACTTTAAAGGCAAGAGAGCTAAATTTCCGGCTAGTCTAGTCGAAGAGTGCATAAAAAAGGCGCCT
>Ga0105158_1001238_pt1 | contig 10009 bp, 10 predicted proteins | sample LHCtaG_FD_81567 | JGI IMG/M metagenome (GOLD analysis project Ga0105158, IMG submission 81567) | Hot spring microbial communities from Little Hot Creek, USA to study Microbial Dark Matter (Phase II) - LHC4sed_matched | ecosystem: Environmental > Aquatic > Thermal springs > Hot (42-90C) >... | reverse complement strand
TCTATAATCTAAAATCTTAAAGCATTAATCTTTAGGCTCTCTCATCGCGCCCTCAAACTATAATGCTGCTTCCAGCATTAAGAAGAGAAGCGTCAGCGTGGTTACCGAGGCAAATACAAATATTTCAGCTGCTTTTTTCAAGGCGCCTCGCTTCATGCGTCTCTCAATAATAAATATTGAGCCCCCAATGGTATGGAAGTATGCGAGCATTACCGTTAGAAGCCTTAAAAGATTATCAGTGTGGATTCTTCTGGGTTCCGGAAGGATCTTTACGGCGGGGATTAACATTTGATAGCCGCTCAGCAAATATATCGTGGCAAGCAAGATTAGAGGTGGAGATGTAACTTCAACCATCAGTATGGCTAACTTAATAAAATCAGCTCTCTTAATCAATCGTTTATCCCCTCCTAGACGTTATGTATTCCCCCAAGTCTTCAAAAGATTTATAATGCGGCATCTCTGGAACGCCGAGGGGAATAATATATAGCGGTTTCTCTTCCGGCTTAACGCCGACAACCGTGGCTACTGAATCATCATAGAAGGCTCCGACAACAACACAGCCATAATTGAGAGCTGTAGCCATCAAATATATGTTCTGGCCAGCGTGTCCAGCTTCCATGGGAACATATCTAGTTTGACCTCTCTCCCCATAAATCTTCGTGGTTCTCTCAAATACGGCGCAAACAATTATGATGAGGGGCGCTTCACCCACCCACTCTTGCCCAAGAGCTGCCCTCATGAGTTCGCCGCGGTAATCGCCCTTCTTAACCGAAGATAAACTATGGCTGTGTGGCTCATACTTATACACTCCCGCCTCTAGAAAGCCATCTCTCGCTGTAACCCCTCTCTCCCCAATCACAACATATATTTCAAGAGGATAAGTTGCGCCCGCGCTGGGCGAGGCTCTAAACCCCCGCTCAGGATCAGTTATGCCGTAAGCGGCCCAAAGGATCATGGCAAGGCCGCTTATGCTGATAGGGTCATCAGTGTAATCCCTAATGCTTCTCCTCAACAGTATTGCCTCCTCAACCGTTAGATTGCTGGCTTTATGCGGCAGAGGGAGAAAAATCTTATTTTCAGACATGAAAAATGCGTCGTCGATTAGGGGAGGCCTTACAGGTAGAGTAATGTAGATCACATATAATATGATTGATGATGCTAGAAGCAGCGATATAAGCCACGCTATTCTCTCAACCTTAACAATCATAATATTTACTCTCCCAAAATTCTTCGGTTTTCGCCCAATATAAACCTATTTGAGCATTTTCAACCTTTGAAATGAAATGCACTTCAAGGTTTAAAGCCATCGAATGTTTTAATAAAAGTTTTCCTAAATTTTTAATAGATTCTCCTTCCCAATTTTTCTTGAGGGTTTATGTGGCGTATTTTCAGGAGAGATGCCTTAGATGTACTGCGCGATGAGAGAGCTAAGGCTAGCTTGGCGAGATACTTCGCTGTTATGAATGATGAAAAACCAGCTAAGTTTATGATTGCAAAGAGGCTTCCAGCCGAGTTTGATGAGGGCGAACCGCTTAAGGAGCTATGGTTTAAACATGAAAGATTAACTGAAGAGTTTTATAGGCTCCAGAATACGTTGGATTTCGGAGGCAAAAACCTTGAAGATATCCCGGAAAAATCCTACCTAGATCTTAAGATTGCCATTGCTAATAGAATTCTGGAAAACTGCCACTTCTGTAACAGGCGATGCGGAGTAAACCGCCTAAAAGGTGAATTAGGTTACTGCAGATGCGGAACAAAAATAACAGTTTCCTCAATCTTTGAGCATATAGGTGAAGAACCTGAGCTGGTTCCTCCGGAACAATATTCACGATGGGATGCACGATTCGATGCTTACATTGCCAAAACTGGACGATATGCATATCAGGCGATAGCTTAATTCTTCTCTCCGACGGCACATTGACCGAGATTTCTAGGCTTTTTGAGGAATCGGCTAAAGGCGAATTAAAAGAAATCCGTGGAAGTCTTTGTGCGCCGGCAAGTTTAAGCATTTTTTCAGTTAATGAAAAAGCGAAGGTTACTGTAGACCTTTGTGACGGCGTATCTAAGAGGATGACTTCAGACCTTGTGGAGATGACAACGTGGTCTGGAAGAAGAATCGTGGTGACGCCGAACCACCTGTTATACACATGCCATAATGGGCTTATAATTCCAGTTCCAGCTGAAAAATTTAGGGAGGGGGATTTCGTAGCCGCTGTTAGATTCATACCGGAGATTAAGGTTTCTTCAGAAGTTGGGGATCCTATACCTAAAGTTCTTAATGAAGGATCTTTGCTAGCTACGGTTTCACCTGAAATTTGCCGAATAATTGGATACTTACTTGGCGATGGCCGCCTTTACGAGAATGAGAGAAGGGGAACATGTAAAATAGTCTTCACTAACATAAGCCGGGACCTAGTTGAAGATTACATTAACTGTTTTAGAAGCGTATTCGGCTTAACGCCGAAGGTTCTGAGATATAAAGGAGCTTTTCGCGTCGTAGCGCAATCTATTGATGCCTTTAACTTTTTACGCAGAGTTGCCCCTCAACTTTTAGCGCAATCGGAATTAAGAGAGATCCCGCCGATAATCATGCGGTCCGGTAACAGTATGGCGGCATCATTTTTGAGAGGGATCTTCGATTGTAAGTCTAATGTTAACATTAAAAATGGGGAGATCACGTTGTATTCAGCTAGCGAGAAGATGCTGATGCAACTGCAGATCCTGCTATGTCGATATGGGATAATCTCAAAGATCAGCCGGGCATCCCGCGAAAGGAGGGGATACATTAAGAAGACCTATAAACTTACAATTAAAGGCGAAAATGTGAATCGTTACAATCTTCTCATAGGCTCTTCATCATCTGAAAAAATCAGGAAGCTGGAAAAAATAGAGAGGTTAAGACCTTCTTCTAGAGAGAATATGGATGTTATCCCAAATGTTAGCGATATATTGAGGGATATAAGAAGCAGATTGCGGCTTTCGCAGCGCGATATGAGATTATCCTTAAAGGGATACGAACGCTTAGAATCTGGAAATAAGCCGTTTCCAAGATCCAAACTTGAAGAGGTAATATCGCTATTTGAGGAAAGATTAAGAAGCATTGAGGCGCTGAGTCATAAACTTACAAAGCCTGATTGGAATTTGATAAAATATTGTATGAAGACGTTAAATATTTCTCAGCGGGAACTGGCTGAAGTGCTTAATATTTCCCGTAGCCTACTAAGATACTACATGGATAAAGACGATTTAGACGCTAAGAAGTTTCTAGACAGGATTTCCATGGCAATAAAATGCATATGCTCAGAAATTATCTCCGATAAAATGCTGCTTGAGAATCTATCTAAGCTGAAGATTCTCGTAAACGCTGATATTTTTTGGGATAAAATCAGGAGAGTCTCAAAATTAACTGAGAAAACATGGGTTTTCGACCTTAAGGTTCAAGGAACAAACAGATTTATCGCAAACGGTTTTATCGTGCATAATAGCCAATGGTTTGAAAGCGGTGAGATCTATACGCCTAAGCGTTTAGCGTCAGCCGTTGAAAATTTAAGAAAAATCGGCTGCAGAAACGCCAATCTGGTTGGCGGCGAACCAACCCCCTGGCTTGAGCAGTGGCTTGAGACTTTTAAATTTGTGAATGCTAATATCCCCATTGTTTGGAACTCGAACTCCTATTACAGTGAGGAGACGGCTAAGCTACTAGCAGGATTTGTTGATGTCTATCTCCTAGACTTCAAGTATGGTCCATTCGAATGCTCTAAGAAAATTTCAGATGCACCAGATTACTGGGATGTCTGCGCAAGAAATCACCTTTATGGTAAAAAGTATGGTGAGCTTATTATACGTGTTCTTGTTTTACCTAATCATCTTGAATGCTGCACAAAACATATTCTTGAGTGGATAAGTAAAAATCTCGGCAAAGACGTAAGGACAAATATAATGTTTCAGTATAGACCTGAATGGAGAGCCTATGAAGTTCCGGAATTACGTCGAAGATTAACGGTTGAGGAAATGGAGCGCGCTGTAGATCTCGCTAGGAAAGCCGGATTAACCAACTTCATAACTTAACCTAATCGGTTGATGTCATCATCCGCCTCCATCTCTGCCTGAAGCCCTCCCTCAACTATTAAACATCCAAACCAAGCTTAATTTCATCAACGATAATCTAACGCCTAAAACATGGCCTTCCCAATGGTAGATGCAGTAATGCGCAATTTAAGCGAACTTACAGCGAAAGAATCTCGGCAAGCCTATAGCGCCTTAAATCAATTTTCTTCTCCTCTCTCCAAGAATAATCTAGGTCAACCGATATTACCTCCTCCCCTCTTATGCCAACCATTCTCTTATATTCGCCAGTGGCCAGCAATTCAACGGCTTTATTTCCGAATTGACATGCGAGCACTCGGCTGCGAGCGGTTGGCGCGCCTCCCCTCTGAATATGTCCCAGAATCGTCAGCCTCACTTCGTATCCCGTTTCTTTGGCTATATGCTCGGTTACTAAGCGACTATCGCCGGCTCCTTCAGCCATCACGATAATTTCAGATAATTTCCCCTCTTCTCGATCCCTTTTTATTCTCTCGCAAATCTTGTCTAAATCAACCTTTATTTCCGGGATTAGGATTATTTCAGCCCCGTCGGCTAAGCCGACTTCTAGGGCTAGGAAACCTCGCCGCCTACCCATCACTTCAACGACGAATATTCTTTCATGGGATGTTGCAGTATCCCTTATCTTATCTATTGCATCTAAGGCGACGTTAACGGCGGTGTCAAAGCCTATTGTTGTATCAGTTCCGGAAACATCATTATCGATTGTTGCTGGAACACCAATCATAGATATGCCGCTGGCTTCATAGAGCCTGCTCGCACCTCTAAATGTTCCATCCCCACCTATTGCCACCAAACCCTCTAAATTAATGCTTTTTAGGAATTCAGCAGCCTTTTCTATCCCCTCATCGGTCATTATTTCTTTACATCTAACAGTTCTAAGCATTGTTCCACCAACGTTTATTATTCCGCTTACTGAACGCCTATCTAAAACGCGGTATCTCCCCTCAATTAGCCCAGCGTATCCCCTCTCAATTCCTACAACTTCGAAATTGTAGTAGGCGGCTGAACGCACAACTGCACGTATAGCGGCGTTCATGCCGGGAGCATCACCGCCGGCCGTCACAACACCGATTCTCTTCATGGCATCCGCTCTCCAACCATCTTTATGGACAACAAAAATAAATGTAATAATGGATCTATTTAAAAGTAAGAATGCTATCTTAATATGGGCTTCAGTATCCGTATCGGCAAAGGCTGATCGATTTTTAGATTTCCATACTTAACATCTCTAATCATAGCCCTTAGATCGTAGTCATAGTATTTTTCGCAGATATCCATAAATTTCGTAACTTGTTTAACACCGTATGAAATAATCATTTTTATGCTTCTCCGCACTATCCCGCTTTTTATGCTCATTTCACTCCAGTCCTTAAATATTGTGTCCATCCACATGAAATTATGTTTCCAACATTTAAATAGGAGCTCAGTGTGGGTTGGTGTTAAATCGTTTAATGTGAAGGAGCGCGTTTTATCGCTTAAACCTCCCGTTGCAACAAAGAATAATGGCACGATTATGCTCTTAAAAGGCTTCAACTTTTCAACGAGTGAGATTGTTAACTCAACATCCTCTATTTTCTCACCTGGAAGACCTAGAATCAGCGTTGCACATGGCAACCAATTATTTTCACTTAGTATTTCAAATGCTCTGATAACGATTTCCGGCCAATCTTCCGGCGAATAGGGCTTACATTTACCCTTCATATGCTTCTCAATCATTTTCGGGCTGCCGGTTTCAATCCCCGTCTGTCCGCCAAGCCAATGTCTACTGTTAAGGTTAAGGATTCCAGATATTTCCTCAACTAGATCTGGCGCGCTTACAACTGATGCTAAAGCAAAGTGGCTTATTCCAATACTTTTGACGCCTGGATAGTTTTTAGCGCTCTTAAAAAGTTCTATGACGGCTTGCTTATTTATATCTAAGCCCCTGGCTTTATACCTTAACACGTCCTCAGCGTGAAATAGCGGCTGTCTTCCAGCCCTTAGATTGACCTCGATTTCTTTCAGTATGTGGTCGATTGATAAGCATCGGAAGCGCTGAAGAGTTGGAACGCAAAAATCGCATCCGCGTCCGCATCCCCTAGCAATTTCAATTATACCATCTATTGTTGCCCCTCTAATAACTGGTATTTCATCCTCCTCAACAACCTCGCCGTAAACCACACTTGGCAGCTCTTCGCCATTCACCGCCTTCTCAAATAGGGGTCCAACTATCTTCTCTCCTTCCCCGATGACGACGGTGTCTATGCCCAGCTTTTTTCTAACGCCTTCATCTTCAAGCTGCCATGCACCTGCGCCGCCAACTATTATCTTCGGCCTATACTTCTTAACAGCTGGATGATTTAGAATCTCACGGAACTTAATCGCCATATAGGCTTCTCCGCCAAAAATTTCAGTGAATGTTGTTGTCGCAGGACCCATGCCTAAGGGATCATTCTCAGTTATCCCCAGAACCTTAGTTTCCGGACCTATAGCCCTATCTAAATACTCTGGGTGGGCAACTATAATGTCTTCCCTCTTAAAACCATACTCCAGCAGGGCAGCCTCAATCTTCCTAGTTCCGTTGGGCGCTACAACGGCGGACCCATCCTCATTAGCCTCCACCGGCGGACAGAAAACTCTAAAGTAGAGGCTGTCTGGAACTAAACCCTTAGGTACGCACGCGCTGAAGCCTAGAAATATTGCTCCGCCATATTCACTCATTAATGTTCTATCAGCTGTTAAAACCACTAAGCGCCCCATATGGTTCGCCGTAAGACGCTAATTACTCTAAAGACCATATATTATGAGGATAAAAACAATATTTAAATCTTACAGCCCCCAATTAACTAAATAACCTTAAAGCATGAAGAATTTCATGCTGGAATCAAAAAATGGATGCGTCGAATAAAGAAGTATCTAGCGGCAATAGGAGACATTTTCAAGAGGAAAACCTTGAAAAGTACATTCAGGCGGGCAAAATAGCTGCTAGGGTTAGGGAGGAAATAAAGAGGGCTGTTAAAGAAGGTATGCCTCTCATCGAAGTCTGCGAGATTGTTGAGGGGAGAATTAGAGATTTAGGTGGGAAACCAGCGTTTCCATGCAATGTTTCAGTAAATGAGGTTGCTGCGCATTACACTTCCCCACCTAATGATAGAAGAATAATACCTGAAAGAGCCCTTGTTAAAATTGATATCGGCGTGCATGTGGACGGCTACATTGCTGACACCGCCACAACGGTATGTTTCAACCCTGAATATGAAGGCATGGTTTATGCTGCGGAGAAAGCGCTTGAGGCAGCTATAAATATTATGCGTCCCGGAATATCGGTTTCGAAGGTTAGTTCCGAGATTCAAGCGGCAATTGAGCGGTACGGTTTCAAGCCGGTTTCGAACCTAACTGGGCATCAAATTGGCCGATACATTATTCATGCTGGGAAATCTATACCGAATATTTCTCATTTTTCTCTAGAAAAAATCGCTTCTGGATGCGTTTACGCAATTGAACCATTCGTCACGCTTAAGGATGCTCTTGGAATAGTTGAGGATGGCCGCGAGAGATATATCTTCAGGGTTGTGAAGCATAAGTTTGCTCAGAAGCGAGCTGAAATTAAAAGTTTGCTAAATTTTATTAATGAAAACTTTAAAACTCTGCCCTTCGCTGAAAGATGGTTGAGAAGAAGCTTAGGGCGGGAGGAAGCATATAAACGGGCTTTCGCAGAGCTTATATCATTAAAATATTTAATGTCATACCCGGTTTTCATAGAAGCAAGTCTGAAGCCGGTTGCTCAAGCCGAGCATACGATTTATGTAGGCGACAGAGACATTATTGTGTTAACCTAGCGCTTGTATATATTAATGCGGGATGAGTTTTAATCTTTCTCTTTCGATTCTCTAAAAATTGAATATATAATAAGCGTTCCACCGCATTTTGGGCATGAGCCGGCGTTTCTTAATATGTAATCTCCCTTTTCAAACTCCCTCACATTTTTATAGTCGCATTTTAGGCATCGTATTACGGTTGAGACTTTAAGCATTTCAAATCCTAAACTTACTGGTCTTCTCCTTATCTGAATGAACATGTATAAAGATAATGACAACGCGCTTGCGCTCAAAATAATGTTTATCATTTCAAGTTTTCCCTGCACTAAGTACGCTTCTATTGCCAGGAGAAGAGCTGCTAATGACATAATGAGCATGAAGACTATGACGGACATGAAAAATATAGGTGTTCTTCTCGGCTCCCTTTCATCCATGCGTAGCCCACCAATCTATTGAGCTATCCCAATAGTGTTTCCTATCCCGGCGATTATAACAGTATCTCCCTCATTAGTGCTTTCACGGATAATTCTTTTAACCCTCTCTATTGCCTCCTCCACCCCGTCAACTATTTCTTTTCTCATGGTGGAAACAACATCTTCAATGCTCTCTTTTATGAGAATCGCTCTCAATGGAACCTTATATTTCGCGGCTACCTCCTCAACCTTATATTTATCAACTCCAGGTCCACCTATGGCAACCCCAACCCCCTCAGCCACGTCGCCTGCTTTTTCACCCTCAAGCTTTTGAGCCGCATCAATAATTATGATTAAAGCAACTTTTCCCTCTTCCTCCTCAAGTATCTGCTTTATGGCTTCACCTGGCTTGCCGACGTTTCCGCCTGGACCCTTAGCCTTTATTACATATGTCCTCCGCCCCTCTATCTGCGTCTCACTTACAACGGTGTCTTGAGCTATCAGCCTCTTCTCTTTGTCATGCATTAGTCTCGCAGCGACAAGAGCGCCTGCGCCGTCGCCTATTGGCTGACCCAAAGTGAATGCCTTTAAGGCGTTTACAAAAGCTTCAGATTCCCTCATTATCAGTGGAAGAAGCATTTGAATCTGCAGAATTACATAAAAACTTAATGTTTTCTTTCCCATCAAATAGTAGTGCCTTACAACTTTATAAACATGGTTTAATGCCAACGCTGCTTCAAGCACATTCGCTATATTATTTATTTGCGTTTCATCAGCTTGAGGTGCCATCTGCCGCACCTCCTCCTTAAACCTAAAGTCTCTAACGTCTATTATATGCTCCAGTCTCCTAATTATGCCGGTTGGATCCAGGCTGACGGGTTCTATGTCTACATGCTCCAGTAAACGGTCAACCCTAGCCGTCGGATCCTCGGCGGGTTTACCTATCTCCTTAATCGTTGAAATAGCTATCTGTCTCCCCCTATCTCTCATATATTTAAGTCTAGAAAGCGACCCTTCAATCTCCTTAAGCGTTAGTATGGTCTGAATCCGCTGCCCATAAACCCAGATGATTATAAAGGCTAATATCCAAATTAGCTGGAAGATCCAATCCGCCGAAACCTGGAGGATTACCTGCATATCAACTGCTGATTCCATATTTATCAGGTTGGGATTTAACCTCTAAAAAAGTGGAGGAGCTCAGTAATAAATCTTAAGTGAAAAAGGGAATTTCATTAATAAATGATCCAATATTTACTCTGGTAAAAATGGCGGATATCTATTGAAATTCTGAGTTTTCAGCAGTTTCCCACTATTTTTCGTATCTTTTTTCTCTCTCTATTTTACGCATTTTGCTGCGCCATTCGCCTTTACTCTGCGTTTTTATGCTTGATCTGGAATAATACTGAGCGGTGTTAATCTGGCGGTACTGATTTATGTTCCTATAGAATGTCTGATAGTCTATTTTGTTCTGCTGAAGAGCAATTATATTTTGATTCAGATACTTTCTTACCTCAGGGTCAGAATTTTTATCATAGGCTTCTGAATATGCAAGGTAAGCTGCGTTAAATTGAAAGTTAGATGAGCCCTCCACAATGACCTTTCTTTCCGAATCCAATTTATCCTTCTCAGATTTCTCACTCATAGTCCCTTAAACGTTTCAGCAATCCCACTTTTAACTTTATCGGTGGCGGA
>Ga0105158_1001236_pt1 | contig 10012 bp, 7 predicted proteins | sample LHCtaG_FD_81567 | JGI IMG/M metagenome (GOLD analysis project Ga0105158, IMG submission 81567) | Hot spring microbial communities from Little Hot Creek, USA to study Microbial Dark Matter (Phase II) - LHC4sed_matched | ecosystem: Environmental > Aquatic > Thermal springs > Hot (42-90C) > Sediment... | reverse complement strand
TGCGATTCGGCTTGCTGACCGCACCGTAAAGCGGCTTGCAGGATCCAGGGATGATTCTGAACTGGTGACTAAAACCGCGGAGGCTATTAAGAGGCAAAAAGGGATTCTCGAGTCGGCTATGTCCGCTTTATCGGAGCATTTTTCACTCTTCACGCAGTATTTGGAGTCACAAAGCATGAGAGTTGAGCTCGCATTCCTCTCATCCAACGCCTCCAAGACCTTGAAGAGGAAGCTCACCTACCCAGACCTCAAAATGGAGTTGAAGGCAGCGGAAGAGGAAGCGGCCGACGTTGAGGCAAAAGAGGGAAAACTATCCATAATTTTGGGGGAGATAGAGGGTGCTTTCTTCCCAAAAGGTGGAAAAAACGTCGAGGCATGCCTTAAGGGGCTTGGAGAGTTCAAAGCTAAACGCACAGATACAAAATTCTTGCTTGAGTTCGAACTCTCCGGGTCCGGAGAGGGGGGGACATTTAAGATCACGAACTTAGCGAGAGCGTATGCTTGGGGGGCTTTCCTGAAGGAAAATGAAGAGTGTTTTAGGGCATTTAGGGAACTATTAGGGCTTGTAAGTCCAAGCGCTCAACAAGAAATCGACATGTTAAAGGAGTTTCTACGGTTTAACATATTCAGGCTCGAATGGGTAAAAGAATAAACGCAAAAGAGTGTTTAATTTCTCTCTTCCTCCAGATAAGAGCCGCCGAAAATGCTCTTCATATATAAGACAATTAAAATAATGAGCTTCACCTTGAATTCAGGCCCCAAATTTTTCTTGTTGAATTCGTCTGCACATGACGTCAAGGAAGGCTTACTCGGGACTCGAAATAACAAAACTTGGTGTTCCATCCCCTTTTAAAAACGCTTAAAAAGGGGATCCGAAACGCTAAGTATCCGATAATGTTTTTTATTCTTTATTTTGCTTTATTCCTATTCTGTGGTGTTAATCTTTTCGAGAAATTGTGAAATCTTTCTCTCCAGTTCATAGACTGAGGCTACTGGAAGGCTAACCATGAATTTTCCTTTCTTCAGTATTACTTGGGGATTTGAAGTCCTTGTTTTTCCGTTAATTATTAGGAAGTCGTTTTCCGGAATTAAGGACTTTAACTTATCTGTTAAGGTCTTCTTGTACGAGTCAATGTTCAAGTTTTCCCCTAGAACGAGAATTGTTACCTTTTTCTCAGCTACATCTGATGCCAATAAATTGTAGAGGCACTGAGTGCATGATGAAGGATCCGTGAATGCCAGCCTAGCTAAGCTATATATCTCTTCGAAGAACTCGTTTGAAATTTTTTTCCCCTTAATTTTCACGTGGCTTCTTGTTGATGGACACTGAACATAGCCGTCCTCTCCCGCTAGAACAGTGTTATGGCATATTCCCTGCTCTTCCCACAGGAGGACTTCACCTTCCGCGGGAATTAAAACTACCTCTGTAAGGGTTTCCTCGTTGAGGCAGAACGCCTTCCGGTTCTCCTGTAACAGGCAAGGGCATCCACGGTAAGCCTTAAGATTCAATAGAATCCTCCTTTTTTTATTGTCATGCTTTACCATTTCTTTAAGCGACTAAAAAGTTTCTAGGAAAACCTTTCCTTTTCAACCTGAAACGCACAGTGTTGCTGCCCGAGGCCCCAACACTCGACTTCTCTAGACGAAAAGGACTGCCCGGTTGACTGCTCCATAAATCCCTCTATGATGCCCGTTTCAAACTCACATAGGCTAACACCTATGTTTTCCTGACCTGAAGCAAAGGCACATGACTCTATAGTTACCATGAAGCGTTCACCGTCATTTCTTTCAATGTTGCAGTTCGAGTGGATACCACTCATCAAGCTGAGCGGCGAGTTCATGTAATTTTTCAGCTCAAGGATTGCTTCCTTAACTGATAAGCGTTCTCTCGGCGCTATAATTCGCCCTAACCTTTTCCCTGCAAGCTTAAGGAAGAAGCCTGCGACAGGGTCTGCCAGCTTTATTGACGTTACTTGCTGCTGAAGATTCATGATGTGAGTGTAATCTGATATTCCAACCCTTATCCTTCGCCCCTCCAAGACGCTCTGACTCATGTTTCTGGTAAGTGTTTTTATGAGGCGGCTGAAAGACTCTTCTCTAGCCTCGATGCCCTTCTTGGCGTGGATAGCGGTTTTCCTCCTTTCAAGCTCACCTTTGCTGAGTGAAAGCTCAAACTCACAATAGGATGCCCCTAGCCCCCAGCAGTTTCTCTCGGCAACATGCACTGTTTCTCCCAATATCGCCTCTGCCAGTCCGCTGATCATCCCAGCCGTGAAGTAGCATATGGGCTCGCCTATGACGGGTACCCCCGTGGCGGCCGCAGACTCGTAAATTCTGATGCGGCCGTAATCCTTATCCTCCTCCATAACTTCTGCGTTCCTAGCATCAAACACGCCCAGCTCGTTTTGCTTTATGTGAAACCTCTCTATGGCGATCAGAAAGTTGCGGAAGTTTTTCTCGATTGACGTGTAAGGATCCCCGAGGCTGGGCGCGATATCGTAGAGGAGGCCGGTAAAGGCACCTGTTTTGCCCGCAAGTTTTCCTATGGAGTAGAGGAGGTTTCCGGCTGTAGCGTCTAAGGATAGGAGGGAAATCGTGGCTAACTGGAGGTTGCTTATGTGCACATAGTCGCCTATGTTGATCCTTATTCTCTCCTTAGAATTTATGCTTTTCACGAAGTTCAAGTTTGCCTCTATGAAAACCTGCTTAGCGCCCACCTCGAGCCTCTCGGCACGATATGAGGCACCATGAAGTACCCCCTTCATTAAGGCTTCCTCGACCTCTTTTTCGTTCGCCATTCCAGATATTACTGGGACTTCATCCACTATGACGCACGGCAAGCTTTTAATTTTGTATTCATCAATCAGTTCGTTGTGCTCGTCGACGTCAAAAACGTTTAAGGTTACCAATTCGTTCCTGAAGAGACGAGATATAGCCTTTCTAACCATCCGCTCGACGGGCTCGCAGAACACGCAATCCCTGCTTTTAAAGAAAAGCACTCTAACCGGGAATTCCTCCAATGCTACCGCCCTTCAAAAATGAGCATCTCGATAATATAACTGATAAGGTAAATCCTTTTATCTTTAACTTTCACGCTACGAAAAATATCCGACCATCATTGAACATGCCTTTATAAAATTATCCTTTTGTTATTCATTTGCAGCGTGATGGTTGCCAGGTTAGATATTTCAGTATGTCTTTTATATTGGAGGAGTTGATTGAGAACATTACGTGTTTTTGGGCTTCAGGTGATGGATTGATGCCCACGGTTAGTCCGGCGAGCTTGAACATGGGAACGTCTAGGATGTCGTTTCCAACAGCTACGCACTCCGCAGGCGTTACCTTTTCCCTTTCAGCTATCATAGCTAAAACCTCGGCTTTCCTTTGAGGAGTCATCGGGCTACCAGCTATCCTCCCAGTTAAAACGCCCTTCCTAGACTCCATGGGGTTGCTGTAAACGTAGTTGATACCTAGGCGCTTTTTTAGAAGAAGGAAACCTATGTTGCTTCCACCGCAGCTAACCAGCGCCGTCTTGTAGCCGAGACTTCTCAGAGCGGCAAATAATTCATCGACTCCGGGCCTAAGCTCTAGCTGGCTCATGGCTTTCTTGACGAACTCGACAGGAACCCCGCGCCATAGCTCGGCACCACGCCTCAGTCCCTCCTCGAAGCCAACTTCTCCTCTCATCATCGCTCCGTAGAGCTTGCGTGCAGCGTCGCCGAAGCCAAGCTCGTCAGCGAATCGGACGCTGTGGTCGCCGTCGTAGAGGACTCCGTCAAAATCGAAAACAACGACTTTGATGTTGGCCTTTACTTTCCTAAGGTCGTTCATGGCGTGCACCTCCAACAAGCAGCACTTCTCGGTAATGTTTCAAATTGCTTAAAATGGTTTTTAATCCGAATGGGCAGAACGTGTTTGTTGGTAGGCTTTGGACGAAAAATTTTATACTGTGATTGGGGTCTCAGTCTATCAGAATGGAAGGGAGGAATTCTGGGTTGGCTGGATTGCTGAAGGGTAAGGTGGCTATAGTTACAGGTGCTGGAAGAGGAATTGGGAGAGGAGAAGCATTGATTCTGGCTCGGGAAGGGGCGAAAGTTGTAGTTAACGATTTGGGAGGAAGTTTTGACGGTGCCGGGAAAAAACACGAACCAGCAGACGAAGTCGTAAAAGAGATCAGAGAAATGGGAGGCGAGGCTGTGCCCAACTACGACGATGTGTCGAACTTTCAGGCGGCAAAAAGGATAATCGACACGGCGATAGAGTCCTTCGGCAAGCTTGACGTGTTGGTTAACAACGCCGGGATATTGCGTGACAGAATGATATTCAACATGACGGAGGAAGAGTGGGACTCCGTGATAAACGTTCACCTCAAAGGCACTTTCAATTGCACTAGGCATGCATGCGCCTATTGGAGGGAGGAGTCCAAGGCGGGCAAGCCGGTAGCTGGAAGGATAATAAACACGTCTTCAGATGCAGGACTCCTCTACAACCCTGGGCAGAGCAACTACGGGGCGGCGAAGGCGGGGATAACTGCTTTCACCCTGATAGTTGCCAAGGAAATGGCGAGGTATGGTGTAACGGCGAACGTTATAGTTCCGATGGCTCGGACGAGGCTGACAACAGACGCCACCCCATCCCTTAAGCCATTAATGAGCACGCCTGAGGAGATGACGAAGAAGTACGGCTACGATGTCTTAGATCCAAGTAGCATAGCGCCCCTCGTAGCCTACTTAGCGTCGGACGAAGCCAAGGACATAACGGGGCAAGTGATCAGGGTGGTTGGAGGCAACATATGGGTGCTGCAAAGCTGGACGTCGATAGGCCCAATATCGAAGAAAGGGTTCTTAACACCTGAGGAGATTGGGCCGAAGCTACGAGAATTACTAGCTAAGCTTACACCTAGAGAGGAGATGCTAAGCATACTCATGAAGCTGCAGTGATCCCCCCACTTTTTATTTTTGTGAGGTGAGCCCGCTTGTAGGTAAGTTGCTGGGAACGAAAGTGATGCGAGATCCATCTATTGTGTTTTTGAGTTACCTTTTAACTTTCTTGTGGTGGTGGTCTTGGAGAAGGTCGCTGAAGGAGTTTACAGGCTGGTTTTACCCCTGCCGTTTAGGGGAACTGACTACCTTAACGTTTACATTCTAGAAGAGGAGAAGCCGGCTGTTATTGACACGGGAATTGGGGATCAAGTCTCCGTTGAAAGGGTGCTTAAGGGAGTCGATGAGGCAGGGGTCAAAGTGGGCGACCTTGAGTACATAATTACAACGCACGAACATGTTGAACACTTTGGCGGTAATAAGGATGTGAAAGATAAGTCTGGAGGTGAGGTTTTCGCGCACACCCTAGCAGCAGACGCCATAGAAGGCTTTCATGAAGCTGTGCTGGAGCTTGGAAAAATTATAGACAGGGTTGAGATGCCGGTGTGGGAAAAAGAACGGTTAAAGTTAATCATGCGTTTCAACATGATGATAAAAGTGACTAAAGTGGACTGCAGAGTGAAGGACGGGGACAAGATAGACTTGGGATCGTGTAAGCTGAGAGTGATACATACGCCAGGCCACTCCCTTGGTCACATTTGCCTCTACGATGAAGAGAGGAAAGCGCTCTTCACCGGTGATCACGTGCTTGGGGAGGGGACGCCGTTTGTCGGGTCAGGGTTTGGAGGAGCCCTTTACGGGGTCGAGAGGGACGAGGGGAGACTGTGGTGGTTTGATGGGGACTTAGACCTCTACATGAAGTCGCTTGAGAAACTTTTGAGCTTAGAAATAGACCGCATTTTTCCCGCCCACGGCCCGGTATCCACCGACCCCTATAGGAGGATATCCGAAACTCTGGAGAGGAAGAAGTCTAGGGAGAGGAGGCTGGTTGAAATACTACAAGAGGGTAGAAATGATCTTGAAGCCATAGTCAGAGAGCTTTACGGTCAAACTAACGACGTGTACCTCGTTAGAGGAGCTACTCTGGGATACTTGAACAAGCTCGTAAAGGAGGGAAAAGTAAGGTTCAGCGTGGAGAAAGGGAAATTTTACTTTGAGCTCGTTTAACGAGGCGACTAGAATTTCCTTCTTATTCCTGTTAAGGTCTATTTTTTGATTAGTGCTGCCTGTCGGAGGAGCTTTGGGTTATTTGCGCTGCACGGTTTTCATGTAATAGTTTATGATGTTCGCGAGGGCGGTGGCTGCTCTTTCAACGCTGGGGAAAACGGGTAACTTTGCTTGGACGAATAGGTCTCGCACATACCTCTGGGCGTCTTCGTATGCTACTTGCGGTATGGCGATGAGCACTGGTTTAACTTTTCCCGCTTCTCGGCACTCCTCTATGAGCATGTTATAGAAAGCAGTGGAGAGAGTGGGGTCTTCTATGAAGTCCGCGTAGAAAGAGGGATACTGAACTGCAAGCTCGAAGATTATAGAGTCTACTCCGCTTTCCTCCTTCAGTGTTTCGAAGACAGTTTTCACAGCGATGGGGCTCATGAACGAGCCAGCTAAGTCTATAGGATTTGCCACGCTTGTCCCAACGTTCTGGACGGCGCCTGACAACTTCTTTCTTGCGGACTCACTTAACTGTGGAACTTCAAGCCCAACTTCCGAGCAATAGTCAGAGTTGACCACGCCGGATCCACCACTAATGGAGACCAAGCCAACCTGCCTGCCCTCAACCCTCGGACAGAAAATGAAGGCGAGAACAGTGTCAACGAGCTCGTAGAACGTTTTAACTGGAATGGCGTTACACTGCCTTATCATTGAGTCCCATATTCTGGGCGAACCCGCTAAGGAACCGGTATGTGAGGCCGCAGCCCTGCTACCAGAATCGGTTCTCCCACCCTTCCATACTACAACCGGCTTCTCAGCTGCAGCTCTCTTCAGAGAATTAAAGAAACGACGTCCGTCTCGTACTCCCTCAACGTAGACTGCTATAACTCTCGTTTTTGGGTCGTCAGCTAAGTAGTCTAGAATTTCTGCTGCATCGACGTCGCACCCGTTACCGAAGCTGACAACAGTGCTGAACCTTAACCCGGTCACCTTACCTATTAGAGCAAAGTTTATCGCGTGTCCGCCGCTCTGGGATACAAATCCGACAGGCCCAGGGTCGCGGGGAAGGTCTGGTCTAAAGGCTAACCCGTGTTCAGGGTGATATATTCCCAAACAGTTCGGGCCTATTATTCTCACTCCACCATCTCTAGCGATCTTCACGATCTCCTTCTCCAGCCTTATGCCTTCCTCAGTTCCGGACTCGCTGAAGCCAGATGCGAAGACCACGACGCCTTTCACCTCTTTCCTCACGCATTCCTCCATGATCTTAGGCGTCACGCGGGCTGGCACCTCAGATATCACTAGGTCGACATCGTCCGGAACATCTAGAAGGCTTGAGTAGAACTTGTAACCAAACGCTGACCTAACCTTTGGATTAACAGGGTAAACCGCCCCCCTGAACCCAGCTGACACTAGAGAGCGGAGGAAGTAGAACCTATTCCTGCTCGTTGATCCAATTAGGGCGACCGTCTCGGGATTAAGGAGATCCTTAAACTCATGTTTTTTCATCGAAACACCAGCTGGAAAGTAGTAAGTGGAACTTACAACACAGAATCGTCTTCTTTAAATTAAATTTTTCGCATGAAAAAGGATGAAAAATTGAAATAAAAACAAAAGTAATATTATTTTTTACGTAGCAATGGAGTCCTCGTAGTCGCCCGCTTCGACTCAAATCAAACCTAGAGGATCTGAGGATAAAGAAGGCGTTAAGAAGGCACACCACAATTCAAGAAAAAATGAACTCGCGGCTTCAATCGATAAAAAAGTGAGCCGAAGCCACTACTGCCTTTCTTCGCCTTCGAGTTTTCTATTTTTGACCTTTTCCGCCGCGTAGCGTGTTACTATAAGCACTATGAGGCCCGCCAAGAGGGATACTGGCCCTGTGACGATGCCTTCTGCAAAGTTAGCGATGAAGTTTATTGAGGACGCGGATATCCAAAGAGCCATTAGTATTGGTCCTATGGTGAAGGAGAGTAGGATGGCTGCGTGCACCATGAGGTTCGTTGTTGAGACGCCGTTTTCTGTTTTTTCTACGAGTTTGAGGGCGACGGGTATCGTTAAGTATGGAATATAGACACCTGCAATCTCTATTGTTGTGTCGAAAAGGTAGGTGATGCACGCCCTGAATGGGTCTGCTGGAAGCATTACTAGGACGGGGATTGCCGTGTGGTAAAATGATATTACGATTGGTAACCCATATCCGACCCAGAGTGACCTAACGAGCGCTTGAGCCGGGTCAAGGAAGGTGAGAGACATTGATGCAGGGTCGAACCCTGCGAAAAACAATGGTGCGCCAACCCATCTTCTGAAGCCGAACTGCTGAGGGATAAGGGAAAAACACAACGCGTAGTAGACTATGTATAGGAAGTAGTGCGTCGTGAAGACCCAGAAGCCTCTTCCGTTTATCCATGCGAGCAAAGCCAATCCTACAAATGTCATTACGAGTAAACCGCCTACCGAGACTGGGTTGAAGATCCATCTTATGCTGTAGGTTGAGTTCCAGACGGGGATGCCTAGTAGACCTATGGACGGGTGGAGTATGCTGGCTGCGACCCCTATGCTTTCAACGCCTCTCTCGACGCCGAGGAAGACCAGCGTGAAGAGGAGTATTGAGAGAGCCGCAGCGTAGTTTCTAAGCTTCAGTTTTTTTGCAAAGAGGTATCCTAGGAGCGATGGTAGGGCTCCGTCGGTTATTCCTCTTATTACTGCTGGAACCCATGTGGGAAGCCACACTCCCCCCATCAGCATCAACGGGTTAACCGTCCTTATTCCTGACAGTGCAATATAGACCTCAACCGTTGTCCAAGCGACGGCGGCCATCAGGAAAACCCATGCCGCTCCTTTCTCGCCTTTCTTGAGCAAGTATGTGAGAAGTATGAAAGTCATGGCAACGACCATCAATGCGCCAGTGTAAAAGTAGCCGTTGCTCGTTCTCACTATGCACATTTGATTGGCCAATATATAACCAGCCAAGAAGTAGAGCATAGCCGTCAAGCAACCAGCCTCCAAAAATTTCCATATTTTCCTCCGACCATATTTAATTTAAGCGTTTTATTTCTCTCTTTATTTTTCACTTGTCGAGGACTAAAAAGGTACGCTGGGAAGACGTAAAGAAGACTTTTTATATCGAGAAGTGCAAAAGTAATGCTTTGAGCCAACTTCGTGGTGGTTTGGGAGAGTGTTTGATGTTTTAGCCAGCTTGATTTACATTGTGAGGACTGCAAACGGTTACTTTTATACTGGAGCCATCGTGGTCGTAGCGTTAACTGTTATTCTTTTGGCTCACGTGGTTAAGAGGAGAGGTGACAGGGGGGCTTTTTGGGTTTTCCTGTTGTCTCTAATATCTTGGTCGCTCAGCGAGGTTTACTGGGTTGTTTCGGGAGGACGGCTGGTGACGCCTGTTCAACTTATGGGCGGGGTCATCGTTTCCGAACTTGTCCCAGCACTACTAAGAGGAGTGACTGATGGGGCATTGCCCGTGCTTTTAGCTTACCTGTTCGCTATGAACCTTTATTATGGGAGGTTTAGAGGGGTCGCCGGGGTTCTGGGCTTCATGGTGCTTTACCTCTTCGTGGAGGGATTCTTTGAGACCGTGGGCGCACGGATGGGCATCCTTCACCCTGCCATGCTCCTGCTGGGTGTACCGGTGTGGAATGCGACTTACAGCGTTAGGTGGGTGTTTAACCCCCTGTCGGTAGGGGGGCTCTCGCTCATGACCGTGCTGGGCTTAGCCATAACTGCTTGGAGGAGAAGCTACTCGTTGTGGAAGCTGACCTCGCACTACTTCCTCTACCTCGTAATATACACGTCGTATGCATCCCTTATGGGGCAACTTGTAGGATTCAAGCGATGGGTTGGCGTCCCTCTACTATCCGTCGGGTTTGACTTAGCCGGCATGTCGCTTGCCATACTGGATCCCGCTCAAGCCTTGCTGAGACTTATGTGGGTCAGCTATGGACTTCCAGTCGTGATCTCCG
>Ga0105158_1001234_pt1 | contig 10016 bp, 7 predicted proteins | sample LHCtaG_FD_81567 | JGI IMG/M metagenome (GOLD analysis project Ga0105158, IMG submission 81567) | Hot spring microbial communities from Little Hot Creek, USA to study Microbial Dark Matter (Phase II) - LHC4sed_matched | ecosystem: Environmental > Aquatic > Thermal springs > Hot (42-90C) > Sediment... | reverse complement strand
GTGGTGGCATACCCTTACATGCAGACTGACATACAGTTATACCAGCAGCAACACCTTTAAACCCTGTAATATCAGGTAATGATATAACCTTAACAATCCTATTAGGATTTGCCTTATGATAAACGAATTCCTGATCTTCAACCCTAATAACCTTAGCCTTAGCCATACAAAACCCTAGAATACCTTACGTCTAGGTATTTAAGTCTTACCCTTTCAGTCTTTTCTTATTGTTTCAAGAAGTTAATTAGCGAATATGATCACAGCGGACGAATTGATGGTTATGATATCTTTCAGTCTTTTCTTATTGTTTCGGTTTCCTCAGTTCTGCGTTAATGGTATCTGAGTATATCTGCTTTCAGTCTTTTCTTATTGTTTCTTTAATTTTATATTTTTCTTGAGGGTGTGAAAATGAGTCAAGATGAAATAGAAATCTTTCAGTCTTTTCTTATTGTTTCGTGTTAAGTACTTCGTTAAGCTAACAGGTAAGTGGTACAACAGCTTTGAGGACTTTCAGTCTTTTCTTATTGTTTCGAAACTTGAGAGGAAGTTAAATGCTGTAGGTATACAGTTAGAGAGTGAGGTTCTTTCAGTCTTTTCTTATTGTTTCTCGTAGTGATGTTCAGATAATTCTTAAATTATTAAGTGGGTGAGGAGATGAACTTTCAGTCTTTTCTTATTGTTTCTCAACTACTTTACTAGTTACATCACTAGCTATCTGCTTAACTACTTGCTTTCAGTCTTTTCTTATTGTTTCTAACGAAGTCGCAGTCCTTAACTTCGAATGCGTATCGTAAGGACTTCTGACTTTCAGTCTTTTCTTATTGTTTCGAAGTAACCAAAGTGAACCCGGCAAACATTGTAGAGACTTTACTGAGGATTGACTTTCAGTCTTTTCTTATTGTTTCGGTAAGAGATCTACTAGATCGTGTAGATGTTGTTGTTGGTCATGACTTCCACTCTGCAGTCTTTCAGTCTTTTCTTATTGTTTCCGATCTTTAGCTGATGACTTAGGCTTATAAGCTTTTGTGTTCAGGTTCCGGAAAACTCTTCAGACCTCATCAGGTGCCAACCATTAGGATGACGATTTAGTCTGATGGGTCATAGGTATAAGGGTTATATTCTAGTCTCTTTATTAATGCTTCTTTAAATTTGTTTGTTTCTCTTATCGGTAAATGCCATATCGACTTCCTTTTACAAATTTTTTCACTTTCTCTTGAAAGTCTGTGATATAGGTGTTTCATTAAAACTTCTATTGATTTTGGTTTTAGTAGTCGTGAGTTCTTAAATGTTGCAAGATCTGCTTTTCGACTTGCTTGAATGACGGTATGTACAACAATGGGCTTGAAAACCTCTGACAAGTCGTAGGTCAACGAAATTCTACCAGACTTTAACATATGTATGCAACCGTAGAACGGGTCTAACCCGTTAACTACAATGCTCTTGGTTACGATTCCGTAGAGAACAGCATATAGAAAGTCGATTGCTGAGTTTATCACATCACCTTTGCGAGGCTTTCTCCCTGTGAACTCGTATTTCTCCGGTATGAAGCTTGCTGCTATGTTCCAGAAGTACTTCGAGCCCTCTGCCTCAAGCGTTCTCAGCTCATCAATGTCTTTAGCTTTCTTAATGTTCTCCAACACTTCAAGTATGCTGTACCTTACATGATTATATACATCTTCGGATACAACCTTGTGGTACTTGTACTCGTATCTCAACACGTTGTATAACCCCTCGAGTTTAGACTCTATTATCGGTCTAGCATACTTTAACTTACAATATTCGTCTTCAAAGCACTTATACTGAACACTTCTTATGCCAACCGTACCTACCTGCACGACGTCGAATAGAACACCATAAGTGTCAACCTTGCCAGACACAACTACGAGAGGTACACCTTGAGATATGAGCGTTAACATAGCCGAAGATGTTATCTGACTACGCTCTCCAACAATCACCACGAGCTCTAAGTCAGGTAGCGATACTTCTACTCTATTCCCTTCCTTGTCTATTACAGAGATGTTACCACTCTTCCTGTAAACCTTAGCTGTGCCCTCAATTATAAGTACTGCCACGTGCTCACCTCATAAGTAGTACTCGCATCTCCTACGTAGTTCAGTATCACACCAGTAGCACACTTCGTGTGGTGCATGTCGGGGCCTCGCTCTCCTAATGAGGAGCTCCTCTAAATGCTTCACTTTTGCATAGATTTGTGAAATCCCCAATCTATCTGTGTTCATGAGGAGCACCATCCTTTCGACTTGGTCTTCATCAACGCTTTTCATGACCGTTATAACTGGCAATGTCAGGAAGCCGTATCTCGTATACATGCTTGACGCATACGCGACAACACGGTCAGCTACATGGCTAACCTCTCTATGGAGTGCGAACTCGAAGAGCAGTAACAGCGATATGCAGTCCTCTCTACACTTAGTAGAGTAAAAGACAAGCATATCCACGAGACCTGAAAGATTTATCTGCATGTTTTGACCTTCGTAGACGAGGCCTACTGAGTGCTCTAGCCACACATCGAGGACCTCACCACTCTTTCCTAGCACTAATTCCGTTAATTTACTATACTTGTCTCTATTCTTGCTCCACCACTCCTTACCTAGCTCTTGCTGAGCTGTGGGCTTAGCACTAAGCTGTGTTTCCGCTCTCAGAACTGCTCTCTGTTCACATATGCTGAGGTCGTCTAGGACCTTCATTGGGAGGAACACTACCTCTTTTTCTATAGCTTCTCCCGTAGAAGACGATGATATCCTGCCTCTCTCCTCTAATAGATACAGAGCCCTTGGCAACCTCCACGAGAAGCTCATACTGGAAGTCGTTGAGGAGCACAACAGTTGCTCTATCACCATCACCAAGCAGTTTAGACAAGCTCGAAGCGATCCTCTCTGCAAGCCCTCTAGAACACCGCCCGACATAGACTGAGTACGTAAGCATTGTGAAGGAATATCTACGTAGCAGACTCCGAACCTTTCTCCTAGTCTCTTCATCTCTACAGTCATAGGTAACCACCGCGTACATTCAACACAACCACTTCAAAGTATGAGAAGGTAAAATGCTATCCCTCCCATTGTGAGCTCAGCACGTACAGCGTACCCGAACGCGTTAAAGACTTGGTAGACCTCGTCTTCATTGGGTTCTGCAATGTATACAGGTATTGGGTAGTCTCTTAGAACCCTGTACAACACAGATCTTCTGCTATCCTCACTAATACAATTCTTCCTGAAAGCTAGAAAGAGATTGGATGGTACGACAGTATCGAAAAAGCTGTATGGTAGATACCTACATTTAAGGTATAGAACGTTTTGAAGATTCTTCTTGGACACTCCACGTATAACCAGCTTGCCGTCGACGTATTCAACATCGTAGTTTCCTAGAAGCGTTGATAGCGACGCGTAATCTTCTATTCCATCCCTCACATAGGGAACAGATGTTGCTATCCTGAAGCTAGCAATTGGCACGAGCACGTTAGCTGATTTAGAGACCTTTCTCAACCATGGAAAGATGCTGGGTATTCCGAGATCATTTACTACCTCTACGAACTTCTGACACAGCTTTCTCAGCTCCTCTACATACTCCCAGAGAGCCACCAGCGTTAGCATGTATGTTGCCAGTGGCAGGTATACCCTGAGCTTACCCAGCTTATGCTTCATAACGAACTCACTGCCTAACGCTTCGATTCCAAGCTTCTCCGGCATTATCCAGCTCAACAGCTCAACAAGCTCCCAGTAGCTTGCTCCACTTCTGTGTTCCTCTACAAACCTCTTAACAGCAGATACATAGCCGGAGGGTATGGGGAGCACTACTTCAGCTTGGTCAACATCTCCTCTGCCAATTCTTCCAAGCCTCTGCACGACCTCGCCTAGGTAGACCCCATAGACGATGCTGAAGGGGATTTTCCTGAGATCTATCCCGAGCTCTATAGAGTAGTTTCCGAAGACGAAGAGCTTCCCCTGCTCTCTCCTCTGCTCAAGTAGCTCCTTGCCCGGGAACACCGTCTTAACACCTGTTACGACAGCAGGCTCTTCACCGGTCAGCTTGTGAAAACGTTTAGCTGACTCTTCAACGACAGCGTTACGTCTTGCGAAAACGATAGCTCTCTCCTTAACCTTCATCACGTCTGCGAAGGTCTCGACAATGCTAGGTATGTGATCTTCCAGCTTTAACCAGCTGACAGCTCCAGAGGCAGGTCCGGTTGAGCACTGCACGAACCTGACGAGAGCCCTGCTCTTCACCTTATCAGCGTTCGATGGCTCGCTCACAACCGATGCAGTAATTACTTTAACCTCACCGAGACCTAACCTCTTTAGCAGGTCGTAAAACTCCTTCTGTGGAGTTGCCGAGGAGAGTATCACCTTGTACTTCCCGGGTGTAGCTGATCTCAGCGATTCTAGGTAATGTAAGAGAACAAACGCTAGCACTGTGGGCCTCTCGTACACAGTCCAAGTGTGGAACTCATCCAAAAACATTATCTCTGAGAAGAGGGCTGAGTACACGTTAAGCCTTTCTCTCTCTACCTTTTTCTCTCGCAACAGATGCGTCAGCTCGCTTCTGAGCTGAATGATATCTGAGGCTTTGTCGAACTGTGATGAGGCTATCTTCTTGGCTAAACTGTACACAAAGTCCTCCTCAGCTACTAAGCTGAGGATCCTTTGTGCGTCTGAGACGTTACGGTACAGCGATGATAACATCAGGTAAGGATATTCTGGGACAGCGACAGCGATGATGTAGTCTGCATCGAGTAAAGACTCCCTGATCAAGTTGAGCAGACTTAGCCCGCTGGAGATGTTCTCTATACCCTGCAACTTATCTAAGGACTCCTTGGTTAAACGTACAAGACCGACAGTTACGTTAGCTGTTCTCTTAACATCTGCCCTCTTATCAATAACCTCCAGCTCTAAAGCATACTTTACAGCTACTGCATATCCGTCACTACCACTTATTTCCGTCACTTTTGCTCCAAGCTTATCAAGTGTATTTCTCAGAGAGATGAACTGGTCGTTCACTAACGGCTTCGTTGGGTAAACTCCAGCAACTCCATCATACCTAGTATCGAACAGCATGTTCGATATGAGTGGTGCCAGTGTAGCAAGAGTCTTACCTCCTCCAGTCGGTGCTTCTATAGCTATGTACTTAACATCTTTATCTTTTCTAAGCACCCATACCAGCTCATCCTGGAAGCCACGAAGAGTGAGTTTGGTGTTGTTACTTCTCGACACTATTTCGATGTTACCTCTCTTAATGTACACGTCATTAACGAGTAGCTCAATGAAATCGTGATAGCTTGACTTTCTTCCTTGACTCAACGCCCCTCCCTTTGACATCTAGCTCTTTAATGCTTTAGGTATTGGTAACCTGAACTCTACGGTTTCGTTCTCTGTTCTAGCCTCTATAATACTTAGTGCTTTATCCTTGTAGAGTCCTTTGACAACATAGTTTGAGTACGACACGCCCTTCCTTAGCGTCTTAGTGGTTAGAACAACTGTGTATGAGTCAGGCTTTATACTCCACCTCTCAACATCACCTAAGTTTATCGGGTCGCTAACACCATAAGTGTGACCCTTAACCTCAGCTTCTGCGTACTCCACCTTAAATACGCCTTGCCTCTTAACACCTACACGTATAGTTCTAGGGAGCCTTACTGAACCGTCTTTAACTAGGACTACAGTTTCGAAGATGCTCTCAGGAGCGAGGTAAACATGAGCAACATGCCAAGGATACATGGACTTTGGCTTTGGCTGGACAGGCTCTGCATACCCCTCACTTTTAATATTGCACAGCATTCTTTTCACTACGAGATGTCTGGGTCTAGCTGGGTACACATAGAGCTTCTCCTCAATATCATCGAGGAAGCTGTAGTCAACCTCATTAGGGTGTTCAGGATTTGTTGGCGATGCTAGAGACGCATATAGTAAACCTGAAAAGCCGTACATAAGTGCGTAGTTGTGGATGTATGGTTGGGGTCTATAGACGGTGTAGGTGACCCCTCCTATAGCAGTGTAACCTACAGAAGATGAGAAAGTTAAAAAATTATGTAGTTTTAACCTAGCCACTAAAACCCTCATTCATACCAGCCACAACACTTAATAGCTGTCGATCTACTTAGCTTGAATGTACTTTAAGACACCGTCTACGTAGTTTTTAGCGTTAGTCCAGAGCTCCATCACTAGATTTGCATCCAGTATGTTAACTCTCTTTAGGTTATTAACTATGTTTTCTGTGAACAACACGATGTTGCTTGACGTAGCGAACTTAACCTCACTGTTTAAGTAGTCTTCTATACCCTTACGCACCTCATCAACGCTCTTCTTGCTGTGATATTTTTCTGCTACCCTGTACGCTGTTCCCACCTCGAAAAGGTCGCCTATCATTGCGACAGGGTAGATCTCTAGGGTTCCTTGAATCGATGTTCTCGCACCAACTCTTTCTGCACGTGTTAGTAGCCACAGCACGTGCAGTAGCTCTGGTGGTGATATCATCGGTAACACTATTTTTCCAACAAACAGGGTACCGGGCTCAACAAACGTCTCTGAAAACAGACCGCCGGTTCTACGTGCTTCTTCGCTTTCCTTTCCAGTCAGCATTATTGTAGTATGGGTGACTTCATCAACAGAGTTACCGGTCCTCCTCTCAAAACTCGACGTTAGTGCGTAAGTTGCATCACCTACGAACCTGCTTACAAGGTTATAGCTTGCTTCACCGCTAGTTGCACCCATCAGCACGTCAACAGGGCACTTCATGCATCTACCATGTAGAACTCCCCTCTCTTCCCCTGCTATGCCGACTGCGATAGAACATCCTGCTAGGAAGTCGTAGTTAACTCCATATATCCTCTTTATGCTCTCGCTGTACTGTGACCACTGTTCCCGCATCAGACCCATGAATTCTCTTAGGTACACAGCCTTGAGCTTCCTGAATATTATCGTGGGGACGGCTTCTCCACCCACCTCCGACAGTATTATATCGTCCTCACCTTCTGTCCTCAGTATCATCCTGTCAGCTGCTCTCCCAATCCAGTATATCGTTATATACCTTGCAACAGGTTTGACAGAGGTTGCTGTGCCGTCGTATCTGTGTAGGTACCTCTCTATGCTCTTGTAGTTCCCCTCGCCTAGTACTTGTTTTAGTGTTTCAACTGATTTAGGGTATGGGGTTTGGGAGCTCATGTTTTCAGCCCTCCTTTTCCGAGCTCTCAGTCTTTTCTGATCGTTTCTCGTAGACTGATATTGAAAGCACTACTAGACCTCTCACTAGTCCTATTAAGAGCTCTCTGAGGCTACGAACTAGCCTAAAGACCTTTACTGGCTCACGAGCTTTCACAGCATCTATTCTATCCACAAGCTTCGCTACAGCTATGTTGATTCTCTCCTTCTCCTCCTCGCTTTCAAAACCGTAGTGGCGTGCGAATATTCTGAGAATCCTCGCTATAGCGTTTGCTTTGATCTCCCTTCCCTGTACGAAGTCCTCTAGCACCGGGAACATCCTCGCAATATGGTGATCAGAGACTTTATATATTTCCTCTCCCAGCTTGCTCTTTATGTACTGCGAGATTGTGTTTAAGGACTCTACCAAACCCCACTCATATGGGGATACGTATATTACGTATTTAGGTTTCGAACTCATGATCCCCCTTCAGTCTTTTCTAATTGCTTCAAAACAAATGAGTAAACATCAATTGTCGCAAACCCAGTTGCTTGAAGTCCTGACCTAGAGAACTGAATGCTAGGTGTTTTAGTTAGTCCTTTTTTAGGCTCAAGTTTACTCACATAGTCTCTCAACGTCTTATAGAGCCAGTACCGCATCTCCCTAGTAAACCTTATGTACCCCTCGTCTCTCCTAGCTCTCTCAAGCATTCGCATGTATTCAGCAACAGCCTCCTCTATTACAACATCTGTCACCTCCAGCTCTATCGGTACCGAAGTCCCAACAAAGGCAGTACTCAGAGCTGTTGTCGTCACCACTAGGTTGCCGCCGAGGAGGAACCAGACATCTAGTGCTGTACGTAGAAACGCGGCATCTAAGACATGCTTGCCTTCTGACACTATCACCCTACTAGTCATGTAGTCCGGTATCACGACAACTCCCTCTTTTCTAAACTCTTTCACCACATACTTCACTACCTTGATCAGATCAGTCGGTATCGCTGGGTAGTACTGTAGGACTACTGCCCAGAGACCATCCACGTAACCAATCCTCTTAGGTGCTACCATGGTTTCAAAGTAGCAAGTTTCGCAGACGGGGAGCTCCTTCGCTTTTGTAATACTTTCAGACTTCTCTGGAGAACCTTGTGCATCAGGGTGAAAGACTTCCGATACGTTGATTTTGGGTTTGATGTTCGTGCTAAGCTCCTGTAGAAAGCTCGGTAGCTTTCTCTCAAATACAACTGGCTCCCGACACACACCGCAAATCCTAACATTATTTGCTAATTCTATCAGCTGTTTTTCATAGGGTGAGAAACCTATTGAGATATAGCTGTGTAACTTATTTACTAGGGGGGTCATATCAATTTCACGGTACTTTGCCATCTCGTTTAAGATGAAGTGTTTCGCGTTCTCGGCAATACTCCTGAGCTCGTCTGCTCTCAGGCTCTGCAGAACTCTGTAGAACGCCCTCAAGGCTCCTTCAGCACTATGCTCGCTCATCACATTAACTACCCTGTCTCTCGGTAGCCCTAGTGCTTCAATAAAGCGACGTAACCTAACTATGTTATCCTCCCTTCCATCGGGATCTCTCATGTAGATATAGGCTAAGACTACAACATATACACATAAATCGTCCGGAACGCTCTGATGTTTTTCATAAGACCTCTCCACCTCTTCAGGTGTGTAGCCGTTTATTTTCTTGTAAATTTTTGCCAGCGGTGCTAGTTTCTTACTTGGAGTTTGCAAGAAGTTTCTCATAGAGTTAATACTAATTGTACGTGTTTTTCTGCCTTTACCATCGCTTTTTGGGCGATCCGCTAGTGTAGATGGTGTAACTGATGATATTTGTTCAGCAATAAATTTATACACCTCAGTTGCATTGACTTGCTCCTTAGCAAGGAACAACATTCCCTCAGGAGTCGAAATTAATGGGGTTGCACCAAGTTCTTCTAGTTTTTCTTCAACCAGTTCAGATACTATTGAGAGTAGCGGCCTCTGCTTACCTATGAAAACAGGGAGCACGTTCTTTACGTCTATCCCAGCCAGCGATATGAGATTGTTAATACAGTAAGATAAGCTCCAGCTCTCCTTGCTACCTGTCAGTATGTCTGCTATTCTAACCAGCTCTGCAACCCCCTGCAGGTTCCTCGGTATACCACCAGATTCAAGCTTAAGACCAATCTCAGTAGCGTCAAGGAATGCCTGCTCAACCTTCTTTTCGTCGCCTAATAGCTCCCGTATTGACTCGTATAACTTAGTATAGGCGAACCTTTCATATACATGTTTTTTGACTTCCTCTACAGAAACATGCCACTTGTTGAAATCGTGGAAAACACTACCTAGAAACGCGACCAAAACGTCGTAATCGCTAAACCCTAAATACTGGGCCAGCCTAGTGGCGACGAACCCTGCACCGAGAAAGTGTTGGAAGCCAGATATAGGGTAAAACTTTGGGTTAGATGAAAGAATAAAGCGGTAAAAGGAGTCTCTGAACTCTGCATCGAACACCTTATATAAATTTGCGAGATCATTAGTAATGCTTTCTGTGAGTACATCAACAGAGCTTGCCCTATCGTTCATTTCGAATACACTATATTTAGTTGTTACTTGAAAGTTTATAAACTTTTTGCTTATATATCAATATTGGAAACAAGTGATTCAAATGAGTAAATTAGTGTTGGTAAGTATTGGCTTCGACGTCAACTTGGTTTTGCGGTCGTTGTTGAAGATCGGTCTTGGCGATAGCGATGTAGTTTTGCTACTATACTCGAGGAGTGGTGGTGAGTACGAGCAGAGGAAGGTTGAGGAGGCTGTGAAGACTCTTAAGAGCATACTTGCTGGCACGAAGGTTGAGCATTACGATGTGGT
>Ga0105158_1001232_pt1 | contig 10028 bp, 13 predicted proteins | sample LHCtaG_FD_81567 | JGI IMG/M metagenome (GOLD analysis project Ga0105158, IMG submission 81567) | Hot spring microbial communities from Little Hot Creek, USA to study Microbial Dark Matter (Phase II) - LHC4sed_matched | ecosystem: Environmental > Aquatic > Thermal springs > Hot (42-90C) >... | reverse complement strand
TATTATATTTTTACAATATTAATACCGCTGAAGGAAATGAATTTTAAAGATGTAATAAGGTTCTACGGCCATGAGAATATAAGGGCGACTCATCCAACTACATTTGAAATTACAAAAGAAAACTATGTTACACCCCGAGGTGATTGTATTATTGGGATAAGTTCATCAAAAGCCTGTTATGACCTTCTTCCAGAGGTAAAGAGTAAACTAAAAGCAGACGATGTCAAAGTATGTTTGACAATAAAAGTAGGCAATGAAACTTTTAAAGTGCTGGCAAGAGGTTCATCCAAATTACTTTTAATAGATAAAAAAAGTATAGTTGTACGTAAAAGTGATTATGTTTGTCCAAGGACATTAGCAGTAAAATCCACGGCTTCTGCAAAAGATTTCCCGAGAAGTTTAATTAAACTTTTACAAAAAAGAGAATGTGAAGGATTAATGATAATCGAAATTTTTTCTTTATCCTAAAATTTGTAACCATTTTCACCGATTAAAGGTACAAATATGCATTCAATATCCTCTTTCACATAAATTGTTCCATCAGCTCTTTTTATCCCCTTAGTTAAAGTTTGAGTGAAAAGATCACCAATAGGTGCAAGAATAGTTCCTCCTACCTTTAATTGTTTTATTAAAATCTTAGGAAATCGAGGCGCCGCTGCTGTAATTATAATTTTATCATATATTTCCTTTTCCTCATAGGGTGGGTATCCAACAGTACCGTCTCCATGCACAATTTTCACATATTCTGAAAATGTGGTACGGTTAATATTATCCTCTGCAAAGATAACTAAATCCTTTATTCTTTCTATAGTAATAACTTTTCCCTCTTTATCTTTTTTTCCATCACTCACAATATATGCCATTAAAGCTGCATTATACCCGCTCCCTGTCCCTATCTCAAGGACACAGTCTCCTTTTTCTAAATCGAGTTCTTCTAGCATGATGGCAATCATATGTGGTGCTGAAATTGTCTGGCCAGTATTTCCTAAGGGGAGAGGTGTATCCAAGTAGGCTTGATTTTTAGTGTCCGGCCAGACAAATTCTTCCCTAGGCACATTTAAGAAACTTAATTCTACCTTTTTACTTCTAATTATTCCTTGTTCCTTTAATCGCCTAACAAGTCTCTTACGTTGTTCTTCAAAATTTGCTCTCATTAAAACCATCTATCTAAAGAAGACTCCCTTTTGAGTTTTCTTTCTTCAGCCTCTTTATATTTTTTTATAGCATTGAGTACACGTTCCTCTGAAAACTCATATTTGTCACACAAGAATTCTAATAGGCCATTTTCATCTATTTTTTTAAATTCAATATTTACAGTTTCTATCACTTTTGGTCTTAGAAAGATTTCACGAATTGAATTATAGTCTATTAGCTTCAATTCTTCTTGTATGTCCGGTATATTCTCTAATTTACCGTATTGCTTTACTGCCTTTAATGCCCTAATCGGTCCATAGCCCTTGAAACCCTCCGGATTAAAATCGGTTCCAACTAAAATTCCTATATCAACTAATTGTTCCCTAGTTATTCCAAGATTCTTTAAAGTTTCATCTAATAATATTTCTTCTGGCTCTACTTCTTGATAAACATTTTTACCTGGAAGTTTCCTTCTTCCAGAAATTGTAATGTTTCTGCACAACCTTTTTCCACCAAATAAAAGTGTGTCATAATCTTGTGAAACTGCAGCGTAAGCCTTACCAATTATTGTAAGGTATGCTGCCGTAGCTTCTCCTTCAGATGGTGCCTGAATCCAAGGAATTCCCATTAATTCCAAAAGTTTTTTTGAATCACTTATCATTTGGTCTGTTAAATAAGAGGCTCGCTTTGCATATTTCATAGCCTCTTCTATGTCTCCCTTTTCTAAGGCAATAGAATACTTAATTTTTGCATCTTCCTTTAATAATTTCCTCCTACTAAGCTCCGTGCTCTTTAGTGTAGGTGGTTCCCCATCAAAAACATAAATAGGCTTTATTCCAATTGTAAGTAAGTTCATTGTTCTATAGTAAAGACCACTCAAATGACTTGTTATGTTTCCATGTGAATCCCTTAAAGGCTCTCCAGTCCTTTCACGGATTATGGAAAGAAATTGATATAAGGCATTATGTGCATCTATAGCTAAAATTTTGTCAGCTAAATCTTCTAAAGATATTTTTCTAGCATTAACTATTTCCTTTATATCTACTCCCATTCTATCCCTCTTCCTTTTTTTCTTTCTCTATTTTTTCTATTCTCCTTTTATCTTTTCCACTCCATCTTGTTAAAATTAATCCACCTATTTCTAGTTCAAGCAGGGCAAAATTTAATTCTCTTAATGAAAAATCATAATTATCTTTTTTCAAACTATTTATCAATTCCTTATCTATAATCGCGTTTCTTTCATTTAATTTACTCAATATTATATGCTTAAGATTTGTTCTCATTCTATCCCTCTCCCGTTCATTAGTTGCACCTTCCTTTTTATTCTTATTCCCTTTAATTTAAAAATTTTTCCAATACTACTAAACCCTCTGAGCCTATTACCTTGTGTAAAATAAAACAAGAGGAATATCTAAAAACGTCAAAACAATTTTTTATAGAAAATTTATAAAAAGAATAATTTGCACAAATTAGTTATGGACAGATCAGAAATACTAATTGCTGGCGGGGGTTTTTCCGGCCTTTTATGTGCAAAAGAATTGGCTTCAAAAAATTTTCCAGTTAAAGTTATAGAAGAGCATAATGAAATAGGTTATCCAAATAAATGTAGTGGTGTTGTATCTTTAAAGACAATTGAAGCATTAAATATACCTATTTCTAAAAATCTTGTAGAAAATCAATTTTCAGAAATATTTTTTTATCCTCCAAGTGGTAAAAGAGTAACAGTTAGTTTTAAAACAAAAAATATCTTTGTTCTAAATAGATATAATGTAGACAATTATCTAGCAGAAGAAGCGATCAAAAATGGTGCAGAGATTTCTTTACTTACAAAAATGATTTCTTTTTCACAAAATGATATATGCGTTAAAATAAAACTTACAGGCGATCAATCACTAACTTCCAGTTATTTGATAGATGCACGAGGTGCCTCTTCTTACGTGGATAAATTAGGTTTATATAATGGTGTACAGTTGTACGCATTTTACAAAGATTTTGAAGCAGACGCAATTCATGTTTTTTTTGATAAAAGCTTTTCTCCTGGTTTTTTCGCTTGGTTAATCCCCGTCAATGAAAACTTAGCAAAAATTGGTCTCGCCTCAAAACAAAATACGTTTGAATTTACTAAAATATTCCTTAAAAAAATAGGTATAAAACATTTCCTAAAAATTTACTTTTCTCCGATTGTAGTAGGTGGTGTAAAACAAAATCTTGTAGAAGGACGAATTCTATATGTTGGCGATTCTGCGGGCCAAACTAAACCAACCACAGGTGGAGGAATATATTTTGGTGGTATAGGTGCGCTCCTTTTAGCAAAAGCAATTGTCAATAAATTATCTGATCCCAAAATTTGTTTAGCAGATGAATACGAAAAAAATTGGTTATCATTTTTCAAAAACGAAGTAGAACTAATGAAATTTGCAAGAAAGGTATATGAAAGCATGGACAACGATAAAATTGAAAGATTATTTTCTATAGCAAAAGAAGTTATTTCAACCAAAGATGTTTTAGAAATCGATTACGACTTACATTTATCATCAATAATTAAATTCTTAGGAGTCAGAAATACATTAAAAATCTGCAAAGAAATTTTTGGTAACGTAGTAACAGAGCATCTTAAAAAGTTTAATAATTTGATAAAGTAAACTTTATTTATCATTTAAATGTGTGCGTTGGTTATGTCGGAGATAAAATTACCTAAATGCTCATCTTGTAATAGACCTATTTCTGTAGGCGAAAAAGCGGTAAAGTTTTATTGCCCAAATTGTGGCATAGTACAAATTTGGCGATGCGAAAAATGCCGAGCCTTTGCTAGAGTTTATAAATGTATAAATTGCGGTTTTGAAGGACCTTAGCGTGATAGTTATGGGTAAAATGGTTATCCGTTATAAAATATTTCCAACCGATATAGACGTTAATTTGCAAACAATTTATGATGAAATAAAGCAAAAGTTAGCTGGACAGGCAGAGGTTGGACAGTTTAAAACTGAACCTATAGCATTTGGTCTAAGTGCATTGATTTTAGATATTCGTGTTGACGATAATGTTGATATGGATTCTATTGAATCCACTATCAAAGAATTAAAAAATGTAAGTGAATTAGAAGTTATAGCTTCAACTAAAGTTTAATCTTCCATGTTTTTATCCTTTAATATAACTTCATACCAAATGTACTTTCCATCCTTGTACACGTAATAGGCATTTAAAACCTCCATGTTTGGATATTTTTCCCTAACTCTATTAATAGCCGTTTCCTTGTAATTAACATTAGGCTTTATCTTTACTACCCCCATATGTTTAGGTCTCCTGCCTGATCTTGGTCTTTTCACTCTTTTCCCTTTACGGCTTAAACGTACTCTTACAACGATGTATCCTTTTTTAGCCTTATATCCGAGTCGCCTAGCCCTATCTAATCTTGTTGGTTTATCTATTCTCACGATAGCCCTTTCTTTTCTCCATTTTTCCGCCCTTATTCTAAGTACTTCTAAATTTTCTTTGTAGATCTTTCTCCATGTTTGAGCGATCTGTTTATACATATCCAATTCCCGGCCTGAGCATACATATTAAATTTTGCTATTAATAACAGTTTGGGGTGAACTAATATATGATAGAAATTGACGAATTATCTTTAATAAAGTTGGTTGAAGAAATAAAACCTAAACTTGTACTAGTTGTTTGTCCTTCAGGTATTCGATTAGAGTGTATTAAGATTATAAGTAATTTTTCAAAAAAATACGGTTTTAATGCAATCTTTCTCGGTGAATCATGCTATGGTATTTGTGATTTAGCCGAAAGCGAAGCCTCATTTTTGCAAGTTGATTTAGTATTGCATATCGGCCACAACTCTACTCTTAGAAGGGCTGGTAAAATGACCTATTTTATAGAAGCTTATGATAACATATCCTTGATTCCGGTAGTAGAAAAGGCACTTCCTTTGATTAAGGAATTTAAAAATATAGGTTTATGTACTATTGGTCCACATTTGAAAAGGCTTGATGAAGTACAAAATTATCTTCAAAAACAAGGTTTTTCCGTATACGTAGGTGATTCAATCCCACCCTTAAGAAAGGGCCAAATTTTTGGTTGTAATTATTCTACTTGTAAAATGATTGAACAGTTTGTGGACGTCTTCCTTTTCATAGGATCAAGTCGTTTCCATGCTATAGGTCTTTATAATTTGTTAGGAAAACCTGTACTAGTTTTGGATCCACACACAAAAGAAATCTTTCCAATTGAAAAGGATGCTTTGAAAGTTCAGAAGCATTTACTCTTTAATTTCTATAAAGCTATAGATGCAAAAAATATAGGTGTTGTTATAGGTTTAAAGGAAGGCCAATATAATATTCCTGCTGCCTTAGAATTATATAAAGAGTTAAATGGTCTTGGAAAAAATGTATATCTAATTGCAATGAAGGAGATCTCCAATGAAAAATTGAATGAATTCCAAAATATTGATGCCTTTATAGAAACCGCCTGTCCACGCATAAGCGAAGACTTTTTTGATAAACCTGTTCTCTCTTTACAGTATGGCTATAAACTCATAGAATATTTAAAAGGCCAAAAAATTTAATCAAAGGATTGAAAGAGTAGGAGATAAGCTTGGTGTGCAGAAAGAAAAAATTATGTCTACCAGGAGATGTTGTAGGCGTTATTGAAGAGTTTATACCTTCAAAAAATGTTTATCAAGAAAATTATAATCTTAGATCAAAGGTTATTGGAACAACCTCCTTCGATCTTGAGACAAAAATTGTAGAAGTTATTCCAAAGGCCATAAACTTAGGTGTTCCAAAAGTTAATGATGAAATAATAGGCATAGTAGATCAAATACAAGGTGGAGTTGTATCTGTAAGGATTCTAGAAATAAACGGTAAACCTGTTCATTCGCAATTTATTGGCTTACTGATTCTTAGATCTTTTGCTGGAAAAACTGGTTCGAAATTTGTTTTAAAACTTGGAGATTTAGTTAAAGCAAAGGTAATAAGTTTAACAAACAATTTGATTCATCTCTCCATAAATGATGAAAAGTATGGTGTAATCTATACAAGGTGTAGTTTCTGTGGTGGAGATGTTCAAGTTGTAGGAAGGCGTGTGCAGTGCATAGAATGCAGAATGGTAGATGAAAGAAAATTGTCTAGCGATTTCGGAAAGTTTAAAAGGCCCTAAATAAAGGGCAAATTTGGGAATGAGTTCCGATCAAAAAACTTCGCCAAAAGAAATTGAATTAGGTTCAATAGATATAAGTATAGCATTAGCTTTGCAGTCTATATTAATAAAGCATCCTAATGTTTACTTTGCAGGGGTTACACCACCTCATCCACTTTTTGGAAAGGTATCAATTAGAATTATATCAAAAGACGTCGTTCCAGAAAAATGTTTAATTGATGCAGCCCTACTCTTTAAAGAGGATCTCTCCAATTTGTATAATGTCATATCATCATTAGGTAAAACCGAAAAAGTGAATGTAACATGAAATTTTGTGAAGTATGTAATTCAAGATTGAAGATAAAGCAGTTTAAAGAGGAGGGTAAAACAGTATTAAGATATTATTGTCCAAGATGTAACAAAGTATATGGGCCAGTGGTTCTAAGCTCTTTAGAGGAAAAAAAGGAAGAAAATAAACCTATTAAGGTATTAAGTGAAAAAGAATCGAAAATAGATACAATGCCAACAATTGAAATTGAATGTCCAAAGTGTGGAAACAATAAAGCATATTGGTGGTTACTACAAACAAGAAGTGGTGATGAACCTCCTACTCAATTTTACAGATGCACCAAATGTGGATATACATGGAGAATGTATGCATGATTTTCCATTAAAAGTAAAAATCCATCTTTTAATCCACACCTGTATCTAGTATTAACTTAAGGGCCTCATCTCTAGAAAGATTCATCTTATGTAGAATAGTATATCGCTCTCTTATTCTTGGTGCTAACAATAGTGCCTCTATAGCCTCATTCCTACTTACACCTATATCACTTATCCTTGTAGGTGCACCAATATTTTCTAATGCAATCTTTATTCTCTCCCAATTCAAGTTATGCAATTTAGCCATTAAAATGGTTCCAATGCCACATTTTTCACCGTGCAATCCCTTTCCCGGTGCGATGATGTCTAACGCATGACTAAATAGATGTTCTGACCCACTACATGGTCTACTGCTTCCAGCAATCCCCGCGGCAACACCAGCACTAATTAACGCTTCAACAATATCTCTTATTTTTTCCTTTGGTCTAGCCCCTATCTTTTCAGAATTTCTAATCACAACATCTGCACTCAGAAGAGCAAGACTTGCAGAGTATTCTCCATAATATTCTCCTTTCTCGTCCCTTGCAAGTTGCCAGTCCTTTACAGCAGTTATTTTAGCTATTAAATCCCCACATCCACTTCGAAAATATCTTTCTGGTGCTGAAGAAATTATTTCAATATCTGCTAATACACCTGAGGGAGAAGAAGAAACAATCGAATATGGTCTTCCACTATCCTTTATAGATGCAAAGGGACTTGCTATTCCATCATGAGCAGCATTAGTTGGCACACTAACAAATAATCTTTTTGTTTCATATGCGCTTAACTTGGCAACATCAATACACGTTCCTCCCCCCATTCCAATAATTAAATCAATTTTTTCCTCATTAATTTTATTTTTTACTTTTTTTACATTCTCAAAATCAGCATTTATAATAAGTTCCCAAAAAAGTGTTGTATCATTTATCTTTAAAGCTTCTTCAACCATTTTCCCATATAATTCTTTTAATTTTCTGTCTGTTACAATCAGAACTCTTTTTGCATCACAAACTCTGTTTATAAATTCCCCCATCCTCTCTAATACATTATTACCTACTAAAATTATCCTAGGTAATTCCATATAATGGAAACTCATATTAAAGGGTATTTAGGAAACATTTATTTAAACCCTAATTAAAACCCTTCGATAAAGTATAATATAATTAAAAAGGGTGTGTTGATAAAAATTGAATATAGATTTTAGTAAAAATGTGGCTAAAATATATCATGGAACAACTACAGTTGGACTTGTATGCTTAGATGGAGTAGTATTCGCTACTGATACAAGAGTTACCGCAGATGGATATGTTGCACACAAAAAAGGAAAAAAACTCTACAGGTTGTCAAATCATTTAGCGATGACTATAGCTGGTACCGTAGCAGACGCTCAAAATGTAATCGATATATTACTGTTCTATATAAGAAGGTATGAACTAGAAAGACAGACAAAAATTCCAGTTAAAGCCGCAGCTACATTAGCCTCAAACATATTTATATCAAGCCGGCTTTTCCCTTATATAACTCAGGTTATCATAGGGGGTGTAGATACATCCCCTTCACTTTATCAAATTGATTTCTTTGGCTCCCTGACTAAAGAATACTTAGCTTCTACAGGAAGTGGTTCTCCCATTGCCTATTCCATACTAGAATCAGAATATTCTCCCTCAATGTCAATAAAAGACGGTATTAAATTAGCGGTAAAAGCAATCCTTGCCGCGATGAAAAGAGATACTGCGACAGGAGAAAGCTTTGACGTGGGGGTTATAGATGCAAATGGTTATCGTGAACTATCTGAGGATGAAAAAAATAAACTAATAGAAGAATTACGGTAAGAAAAGATGCAGCACAAAAATTCTGAAAAAGCATCAGCGACGGTCTTTTTACAAAATATACCCCCTGAAGCCCAAGTTACAACTATCGAGTATGAGGGTCCAAGATTTGCAATTTATACGAAAAATCCCAGATTTTTTATAGAAAACAGTTTTATAATATCTGATATGGTTTCCTCACTTAAAAAAAGAATTGTAATAAGAGCCGATAAATCAATTAGAAAAAGTGAAGCAGAGACTAAAGAAATCATATTGAGTAAGCTCCCAAAAGACGTTTCTGTTGACCGTTTCATTTTCGATAAAGTTTTAGGAGAAGTATTTATTGAACTCAAAGACATACACAAAATTTATTCAACAATAGGCGAGCAAAATCAAGAAATCTTTTCTCTAACAGGATGGCGACCAAAGTTTAGAAAAGCCTCTGCAATAAAATCTGAGGGGCTAGAGCAAGTATATTATGCACTCCAATCCGATTGGTCTAATAGAGAACGTATTCTTAAAGAAGTTGGAGAATACATTTTCAGACCTAAGATTTATGACAAAATAGAAGTTGTTGTTTCTTTCTTAGGCGGTTTTCAAGAAGTTGGCCGCTCGTGCGTTTACGTAAAAACTAATGAAAGCAATATATTAATTGATTGTGGCATAAATCCTGGAACAAAAAATCCTATTGATGCATATCCTCGTCTAGACATGTATCTTAAAAATTTGGAAGAACTCGATGCTGTCATAATTAGTCATGCACACTTGGATCATTGCGGCTTTCTACCCGTCCTATTTAAATACGGATATGATGGTCCAGTTTACTGTTCCGAACCTACTCTATATCTTATGAGTCTTCTCCTATCAGATTTTATAAAAGTTTCTTCCTCAGAGAACGCTGCCCAATTGTTCGATGCAAGAGATCTAAGGGACATGATCCAACATTGCATTCCATTGCCATATGGTTCCGTTACAGATATTTCACCGGATACTAAATTAATACTGAATAATGCTGGGCACATACTAGGTTCCGCCTCTGTTCACTTGCATTTTGGTGAAGGCGTCTATAATCTAGTATATACAGGTGACTTTAAGTTTGAAAAAACACAATTGTTAGAAGCTGCTCAATATGGCTTTCCAAGAGTTGAAACGCTAATAATTGAAAGTACTTATGGCTCTAAGGATGACATAATGCCTCCCAGAGAAGAAGTTGAAAAATACTTTGTTAATACAATAAATCGTACGTTATCAAATGGTGGTAAAGTTCTAATACCCGTACCTGCTGTAGGACGTGCGCAAGAAATT
>Ga0105158_1001230_pt1 | contig 10032 bp, 6 predicted proteins | sample LHCtaG_FD_81567 | JGI IMG/M metagenome (GOLD analysis project Ga0105158, IMG submission 81567) | Hot spring microbial communities from Little Hot Creek, USA to study Microbial Dark Matter (Phase II) - LHC4sed_matched | ecosystem: Environmental > Aquatic > Thermal springs > Hot (42-90C) > Sediment... | reverse complement strand
TTTTATCACTCAAATCAAAATCAATACAATCTAAAATTTGTCGCGCAGTAACCATATAGAAATGTGGCCATACAACATAATTTTTTGACCATTCAATCAAATATTTACGCCATCTAAATGGTATTTGATATCCTTTGTATTTGTTAGGTAAAGCAAAATAAAATCCACTTATCTGTTTTATAATCTTTTTATCATTATATTTTTCTACAACTTTCAAATAACAATCTATCTGTTTTTTAATCACAATATCAACAGAATATTTTTTTTGAACTTCACATTTTGCATTTTTTGCTAACTCCTCTCTCAGATTTTTATCCAATAAAAGTCTAACAATAAAGTTAGCCCATTCTTGTTCATTATATGGGTCAGCAAATAATACGCTGTTTTTGCTAACTAATTCTTCAAACACTGGTATTTTAGAACAAATAACAGCCTTACCATATGATAAGGCTTCTATCAATGTATATCCAAAACTCTCAGATAAAGAAGGAACGACTATTATTGATGCATCTTCATATAATTTTTTAAGTTTTTCTTTTTCTAAAGGGTCATAAAATACTATGTATTCTTGCAAAGAAAATTTCTCTATTATTTCATCAATTCTTTTTTTATATTCGGTTTCTTTTTTACCAACAAATATAAACTTCACTTTAGGAAAATTTTTTATTACATAACTTGCTGCTTTAACAATAACAATAGGATTCTTTCTTTCTTCAATTCTTCCAACAAATAATATGGTTTCAGTCTCTAATAAATTTTTTGATTTAAAACTCTCTTCCACTTCGATTGGATATGGTATCTCCACAAAGTGTTTTATTTTAAATTCTGACTTTATATTATCAATTAAACTTTTTGTTGGTGATATTATAACATCACAATGTTTAACAACAAACTTTTCTAAAAAATTGCTAATTTTATATTCTAAAAATCCCATCCTTTTATATTTATTAATTATAAACAATGGTGTCTGCAATCTACACACCAATGGTATTGGACGAAAAATTGAAAAAAACAATCCTTCGTTGTACCATTCAGGTGTTTCTACAATATCAATTTTATATTTTTTAAAAAGTTTTTTATAAGCAATATAGTTTGTTAATGCACACATCAATCTTGAATATACTGAATCTAAACCAAAAATTTTAAATAATCTTGCTAAACCTTTTATTTGAACTTGTTTTGCATAATATACAACTAAATTATTTTCTTCAACAATTTCTTCAACTTTTCTTGGTATTGAACAAATTATAAAAACCTTATGCCCTAATTTAACCAAATGTTTTGAAACAACATCAACATATGTACCAATACCGCCATACCCAACTTTTCTATCATATTCTCTACATAAAAAAAGTATATTCATAGATTATTTTAAAACCTTTGCTTTTAAACTTCTTAATCTTTCAACAATAAACTTTATTTGTTCAATTAAAATTTCGTTAAAGTTTAAACCAATAATACTTCTGTTTTTTATAAAAAATCTGAGATTATTATATATCGCAGAAAATTCGTATACAAACGGGCTATAACTCCATTCACCACCTTTGCTACAAATACTTCTTGGTAAGTTAAATGCTAAAAAATTTTCAACCATTGCAACTTTATATTTTTTATTTGCTCTTAAATAAAAATCTGTTTCTTCTCTATATGAACTCAAAATATATTTTTCATCAAATTTTAAATCTTGATAAACCTCTTTTTTCGCAAGATGTATTGATTTAAGTTTGTATAAATCCTGAATAGTTTTTGGAGACAAAAGTTTTATCAATTTTACTTCAGTATATTCAGTATATTTTCTCCAATCTTCATCATTGGATAAATACTTAACATTACTTACAACTATATCCAAACTATTATTTGTCAAAACATCTAACATTATTTTATAACAATTTTTTAATAACACAACATCATCTTCACCAAAAAAAATATATTTGCTATTTTCAGACACATATTTTATTCCCGTATTTCTTGCAGAAGGCAATCCTAACCTTTTTTTATGTCTAACATATTTAACATTTTTAAAACTCTTAACAATATTTTCAGTATTATCGGTACTTCCGTCATCTACAACAATTATTTCTGATACTAAATCTGAAAAATATGTTTGTAATGTAGTTTTTAAAATATAACCTCTATTATATGTTGGTATAACAACGGATATCATATCTTGTCATGTTGTAAACTTGGTATTACCAATGTTAACCCACATAAAAACCAAAATGGTTCCATTATACGGATAATTATGAAAGTGTTTGCTGCTACAGAATGAAATAATAATCCAACTAAAGATGATATCACACATAAAGATAGGGATTTTGCTAATCTATCTTGTATTGTCTTGAAAGTATTTAGAGAGTTTTTAAATACAGAAAATATAAGCCATAAAAATACAACAAGCCCTAAAAGTCCTGTTTCACCTATTATTAATGGTATCTGCGTATCAACAAGGCCAACACCTGTAACACCAAAACCTAAAATAGGTCTTTTAGGTATAAACTCAAAAATTGCTTTTTTCCAAGATTTTACTCTTGCCAATGCTGAAAGTTCTCTGACTTTAAATCCTAAAATTACAGCTTCTTCTTCTGACCATGCAGGTCCTGCAAAAGTTTCTTTGATTCTTTCAACTACAACATCTGTTGCTTGTGGAAACACAATTGGTGATAGAACAAACAACAGTAAAAGTCCACTTAAAATTAAAGTTTTTTTTCTTTCTGTCAAAAAAATAATTGTCAGAACCATTGGCACAAATCCAAAATAACTTGAACGTGATTTTGTATATGCTAAAGGAATTAAAGAAAATATTATTAAAAACAAATACAAAAAATTTGTTGTTGGAATTTCTGAATAACAGAATAAACTTAAAAGTAGTGAAATTACTATAATTAAATATCCGCCATAAGTATTTGCTTCACCAGCACCAACTTCCCCTCCAGTTAATGCAGCTTCAGCACCTGGCACATCAAATGGTGCATATACCCGTGGTACTTTACCAATAAGTGAAATACCGTGAATATTAACAATTACTGATGTTATTAAAAATGCTATTATTAAGTTTTTTATTTGTTGTCTTGTTTGAACAACTTGTGTTGTTAAAAAATAAATTATAAAATATTCTGTATATTTAAGAATATAAAAAAATGCTTTTTTAAAGTTAACAATACCTGAAATAACACCAAAATATGTTGCTATTATACAAATAATTGTATAGAAAAATATCGGAACTAATGTTTCTGTTAACACTAATTCAATTTTTTTTGAAAAAATAGACTTTGCAAACCATCCAAAAAATACTGCAAAGATAAGTAAATCATCTATACGTACAACAACATCTCTACCAGGCACACCAGCCACTTTCAACTCTGGCGAAAGCAACATAGAAAAAACTAAAAAAGTAACTCCTGTATATGGAGAGAAAAAAGATATTGTTAAAATTCCTACTGTGAGAACAACAGCTATTGTGATAAGAGATGGTTGTCTAAGAATTAAACTTGTTACAAAATATGTAATAACAATAGTGAAAGAAATAAAAAATATTTTCTGTGTTAAAGACATATAAAAGGGAGCGTTTTTGAAAATAAACTAATTAACTGCTAATTAAAATTAGCGAATACATTAATACACGCAGGCTGAAGCCTACGACTACCAAAAATTTTACCCTTTGGACTGCAATAACCATGTTATTGCATTTTTTTGTATCACAATCCCTTTAAAAGTAGGGTCAAGATTTCTTACTACTGCTCACCATATTGTATCCGCTGATTTTATATCAGCGTTTTACAAGCGTTAATTATCCGCTAATTAAAATTATCGGATACATATCATTTTTCTTTTGTATAATACTTATATGCATAATAATATCCGTATCTTGGTTCCATTTCTTCAGCACGAATATCGTTTAATACAACACCTACGAGGTTGGCTTTTATACTTAAAAGCATATCTTTTGCACGTTTTAACGCACCGCGTGCAATTCGTCCTACTCGATACACCAAAATTACATAAGTTGCATATTTGGAAAGTATCAACGCATCAGCAAAAAGTAACACAGGCGGTGTGTCAATTACAACAAGTTCAAACTTTTCTTTTAATTCAGTTAGTACATCAAATGTTTTAGAAGACGACAACAAATCAACAGGGTTTGGTGGGATATTTCCACACGAGATAAAAACAAAATTTTCAAGACCCGGTGTTGCTATTATACGTTCAATTTCAATTCCGCCTAATAAAAAGTCAGTAGTTGTATGAGCAACTTCTTCATACATTTTTCTTCCTAATATATAATCAGTGATACCGGGGACACGATTTATGCCAAACCATCTATGAACTAAAGGTCTTCTTAAATCAAATTCTATATATAGAGTTTTTATACCAGCAAGTGCTGATGCTAACGCAAAATTTACCGAGGTTAAAGTTTTACCTTCACTAATACCAGCAGATGTAAATAAAACAATACCTCGTGTTTCAACATGTTCTTGAGAAAATTTTATGTTTGTCCTTAATGTATGATATGTTTCAACATAAGGTGATTTTGGTGAATGATATATTACTAACTTATTTTTTATATCAGATATTTCATCTTTTAATTTCAAAAACAAAAATTTTTGTCGTTTCTTCGTTTTATCTTCAATATGTGGTATAACACCTACCACCGGCAAACCTAAGTATGTTTCTACTTCTTCAATCGTTGCAATAGAAGTATCAAGATGTTCTACAACAAAAGCAAAAATTATACCTAATATAAATCCTATGAATCCTCCTAAAGATAAATTTGTCATACGATTAGGCTTAACAGGTGAAGTAGGTGGTTTAGCCGGTGTCACAATAACCGCTGTTTGTACACGGTCTGCTTCAGATATTTGTGCTTCTTTATACCTTTTTGCAAGTAAAGTATAAAGATCTTCATTAAGTTTAACTTCACGTGTAAGACGTGCATATTCAAGTTCTTCTTTTGGCAGTTTTGTCAACTGTTCTTCAATAAACTTTATTTTTTGGTTTATTGAGACAACATCAGGATGTTTCTCAGTATAAATCTTTAACAATTCATCACGTTTTGCTTGCAAAGTCAAAAGTTCTATTGCAAGTTGTCTACCAACACCAGTTGTTTTTGTTTCTTCAGTAAACTTTCTTAGTTTCTCTTCAGCATTTCTTAAATTTTGTTCAGCATCAACAAGTTGTTTTTCTATAAACTCTCTTAATTCTTTTGCACGACGTGTCCTATCTTCTATCCCTTTCTCAATATATACTTCAGCAGTGGTATTTGCTAACTTTGCTACTTCATCTTTATTTGAGGATATAGCTATGATTTTGACAAGGTTAGAATCTGGAACACGTTCTGCTTGTATTTTATTCTGGATAGAACTTATAACTGCAGAAGCTATTTCTTTTGGTGTTGTATCAGTTATTAATCCTAATTTTTTAGCAGTACGTTCTGCTATAACAGCAGAATTTATAACTTTTACTTCTGTATTAACAGCGTTCAACATATCCCAACCAAACATTTCTGTTGCAACACCAGGAATTATTAATGAAGGTTCTATTTTTACAACAGCAACTGCTTGATACACAGGTGTTTGTAAATTTGTATAAATTAAGCTGAATAATAATCCCGAAATTATTCCTGTAAAAAACACAAATTTCCTTCTTTTTAAAATTCTTATATAATCATAGAGGTTTAGTTCATATCTTGTAGTTGGCATAATTTCCTCCAATTTTTTTCGTTTTGATAACTATTTTATGATATTTATAAAAAATCCTACAATTTGCAGGTGGTAGTCGCAATCTTCAAGTTACGTTTTTTCATTAACGAAATTACGCAGGCTAAAGCCTGTGGCTAACAATTACTATTTTATCCGCTAATTTATATCAGCGTATTAAACAAGCGCTAATTAAAATTAGCGAATAAAAATTTTTGGATTGCAACAAGCTTGTTGTTGCACTTCTTTTGTAATTTCACCTGCACATTCACATTTAGAACAAATCACATTTTTAGCAAACCAAGGCTTGCTGCTACAAAATAGATAAAAATTGTACTCGCAAAGATTGTTTTGCTTTATTTTAGCTGAGCAAGGTCTACAACTACAAATAATATGCGCAAGCTAAAGCTTGTGGCAACCAAAATTATAAATCCGCAATACTCCAATTTTTTAATATACTGTTTTCTGTATCAACTTCTTAAGTTCTTCAGGATCTGAAGAATAAGACATTGCCTCCTCATAAGTTACTAATTGTTTTTGATAAAGTTCAGCTAATGCTTGATTCATAGTTTGCATACCAAACTTTGCACCTGTCTGCATAAGAGTATAGATCTGTTCGGGTTTCCCTTCACGAATTAAATTTCTTACTGCAGGCGTTGCAACTAAAACCTCACATGCTAAAACTCTGCCTTTACCTGAAATATGAAGTAACAACTGTTGTGATAACACTGCTTGTAACACAAAAGATAGTTGAACACGAACCTGTTGTTGTTGATGCGGTGGAAATACATCTATTATACGGTTTATTGATGACACAGCATCTGGTGTATGCAATGTAGCAAAAACTAAATGTCCTGTTTCTGCAATAGTTAACGCTGCTTGTATGGTTTCTAAATCGCGCATCTCACCAATAAGGATTATGTCCGGATCTTCTCGTAACACATATTTTAATGCAGTTGCAAAACTTTCTGTGTCAGTTCCTATTTCACGTTGATTAATTATACATTTATTATGGTGAAAAAGGTATTCAATCGGATCTTCAATTGTTATAATATGTGCTTCTCTGTGATTATTTATATAATTTATCATTGATGCTAAAGTTGTAGTTTTACCCGCACCTGTAGGCCCTGTAACCAAAACAAGACCTCGTGGTAAATTAACAAGGTTAAACACAATTTTAGGAAGACGTAACTCTTCAAAAGTAGGTGGTGTTGTTGGTATAGCTCTTAACGCAGCTGCAACAGTCCCTTTTTGACGAAACACATTCATTCTTATTCTTCCAATTTCTTTTACACCAAAAGAAACATCAAGTTCGTTTGTAGTTTCAAACTTTTCTTTTTGTTTATCTGTTAGCACAGAATAAACTAATTTTTGACATAAATCAGGTGTAAGTTTACCATAGGGTGTAGGAACTAGTTTACCATCAATACGTAACATTGGTGGTAGTCCAGACGTTAAATGTAAATCAGAGGCATTCTTTTCTTTCATTAAAAACAGTAGGTTTTCTATTGTAAGTGTTTGTTCCATATCCACCTCCATACCATTCGTACATAAGTAAATTATTGCTCTTCAGAAACTTCTTCACTTACAGTAACACGAAGAACTTCTTCTATTGTTGTAATACCAGAAAGCATTTTATACAGTGCTGATTGTCGTAATGTTCTCATTCCATTTCTTATTGCTGCTTTTTTTATTTCAATATCAGAAACATTTTTTAATATAAGTTCTCTTATTTCATCATTAACTTCCATAACTTCATATACTCCAATTCTTCCTTTATACCCATCATTACATTTCTCACATCCTGTTCCTTTATATAATGTAACAACTTTTTGTCCTTGTACCATCTCATCAGTTACACCTAATGGATACAATTTTTCTACGGACACTTGATACGCTTGTTTACAATTTGGACAAATTCTACGTACTAACCTTTGTGCTACAACAAGTGTCAATGTTGAAGATATTAAAAACGGGTCAATACCCATATTTTGTAGTCTTGTGACAGCAGAAGGTGCGTCGTTAGTATGCAATGTTGAAAATACAAGTTGGCCAGTTAATGCTGCTTGGACAGCAATTTTTGCAGTTTCAGTATCACGTATCTCACCTACTAAAATTATATCAGGTGCTTGACGAAGAAATGCTCTTAACCCTGTTGCAAAATCTAATCCCACTTCAGGATTCACATTTACTTGTGTAATTCCTGGCAGTAAATATTCAACAGGGTCTTCTATAGTCATAATATTTACTTCGGGACGATTCAAAGTTGCTAACGCAGAATATAAAGTAGTTGATTTTCCTGACCCTGTAGGTCCTGTAATTAATATTAACCCGAATGGTAATTTTATTGCCTTCATAAAAAGTTCAAGTGTATCAGGTTCAAAACCTAACTTGCTTAGATCTAAACACAAAGCTGATGAATCAAGAATTCTTAACACTGCTTTCTCACCATATACTACAGGAAGTATTGAGACACGAAAATCTATTTCTCTATTATCAATTATCATTTTTATTCTACCATCCTGCGGTTTTTGTTTTTCTGTAACATCAAGTTTTGACATAATTTTTATTCTTGCGATTACAGCATCGTATATATTATGAGGGAAAAAAGCTTCTTCACGAGTAACACCATCAATTCTGTATCTTAAACGACATTTTTTCTCAAACGGTTCTAAATGTATATCAGATGCTTTTTTACGAACAGCTGTTATAATTATATTATTTGTAAGTTTTATAATAGGTTCTTCTTCAGCAAGTTTTTTAACTGCTTCTTCTGTTTCAACAATTTGTTCAACTTCAATATTTGTTTGTTTACTTTCAAGTTCAGTTATTGCTTTCTCAACTTCAACTGTTTCTTCTTTTAACAGATATTTTCTAATCATTTCTTTAATCTCGTTCAACGATGCAATAACTACTTTTATGTTTAACCCAGTTGAAACTTTTATATTATCAACTATAAATATGTTGTAAGGATCAGGAATAGCGACTGTCAAGGTGTTAGTTTTTTTATCATACTTAACTGGGAAAACATTATTTTTTTCAATAAATAATCGTGGTAACATATTTATAACAGATTCATCAATTTCTATTTCTGAAAGATAAACAAATTCAAGTCCTTGTTGTCGTGCTAAAAATGATAAAAGTACATCTTCAGAAATATATCCAAGATTAACAAGAATACTACCTATTTTTTGGCCAGTTTGTCTTTGTAAAACTAACGCTTCTTCAATTTGTTGTCTAGTAACAATTCCTGCCGAAACTAACATTTCACCTAATTTCATAATATTATCTCTTTAATAGGGTAGCCGCAAGATTTATCTTGCGTATTACTATTTCGCACCTTAAAAGGTGCGACTACTATCCTTAATTGCTACTCTTGTATTTCATCAGCAAATGTGTTTTTTAATACTTCTTCCACAGTTGTGATTCCTGCTAGCAATTTTTTAAGTGCTGCTTCTCTTAAAGTTAACATACCATTTTGTCTTGCAACTTGTTTTATTTCAAAATGTGTTGCTTTTTTTAATATAAGTTCTTTAATACTTTCGTTACAATCTAATACTTCAAAAATACCTGTCCTTCCTTTGTAGCCACCTTGACATTTGCTACATCCTTCTCCTTTATAAATAACTACTTCCTGTTGATTTTTTACCATTTCAGGTGTTACACCTAAAGGTATCAATTGCTGTAACTGAACTTTATATTGTTTTCTGCAATTATTACATACTTTTCTAACAAGTTTCTGAGATATAACTAAAGTCAAAGTTGATGCAATAAGAAACGGTTCTACCTCCATGTTTATAAGTCGTGTTATAGCTGAAGCTGCATCGTTTGTATGTAAAGTTGAGAAAACTAAATGTCCGGTAAGTGCTGCGTTTATTGCTATTTCTATTGTTTCTTTATCTCTTATTTCACCAACCATTATTATATCGGGATCTTGACGAAGAAATGCTCTTAATGCAGCTGCAAATGTTAACCCTACTTTTTCGTTAACATTAACCTGGTTTATTCCGTACAAAACTGCTTCAACCGGATCTTCTACTGTCATAATATTCACATCAGGAGTGTTTAATACATTTAATGCAGAATACAAAGTTGTGGTTTTACCAGAACCCGTTGGTCCTGTGACAAGTATCATTCCATAGGGTTGTTTTATTGCACGTTCAAAAAGTTGTAGTTGGTCTTCTTCAAACCCTAATTCTGTCTAAGGTAAATTTAATGCTTGTGCATCTATTATTCGTATACAAACTTTTTCACCATGCGCTGTTGGCACAACTGAAATACGTAGGTTAATAGGCTTGCCGTTATATGAGACTCTTACTCTACCATCCTGAGGTTTTCT
>Ga0105158_1001229_pt1 | contig 10037 bp, 8 predicted proteins | sample LHCtaG_FD_81567 | JGI IMG/M metagenome (GOLD analysis project Ga0105158, IMG submission 81567) | Hot spring microbial communities from Little Hot Creek, USA to study Microbial Dark Matter (Phase II) - LHC4sed_matched | ecosystem: Environmental > Aquatic > Thermal springs > Hot (42-90C) > Sediment... | reverse complement strand
CCAACTATAACCCCCTCTTCCTTTAGCCCAAGGATGCGCTTAATCTCGCTTTCAGGTATTCTCCTTCTCCCACCAATCGTCCTAACAACCCTTATCTTCCCTTCTTTATCCCAACGCTGAATAATCTTAGTGGTGACACCCAGCAGCCTTTTAGCTTCTTTAAGCGTGTAAAGCCTCTCCATCAGCAGAAAACACCACTTAAGTCTATTTAAGTCTATCTATTTTGGAACTGTTAACTACGGCAGAAACGCGTCGAGTAGCCCCAATGCTTCTTCCACTCTTCGTAAAGTCCTCTAAGCCCTTCCTAAGCTTAGCGTAGGATGTTATCCTCCTTCTATAGGCGTAGTCTATGCAGAAGTTAACCATGTCCCTAAAGTCCTCTAAGAGCTTCCTAGCTTCACCGCTCGGCTCGTATCCGAAGGGAACCCCTAAGATGACCTCCACAATATGAGTATACACAGAAGTGTTGTATAAAGTTAACTATTTAGGAACTGCAATAGAACCCTCTTAAGTGAGTAGGGGCTCAGCTAGCCGCAAAATTTTCCTCTCTTATAGTTTGAGAATTTCCTCCTTTATTGCCCTATGGCTTTCCATTATCGGTGCTGATGTGTTCACAATGTAGGTTTCTAGGAGACTAAATAGTTCCCTAAAGAATTTTTTCCGCATATTTGTCTTGTGTTCGTCTCTTACTAGCATATGGGGGTTGCAGAAGTCGGCTGACTCCATATAGCGTGCTGCTTCGTCTGGCGTGAGCCTGCTGAATATAACCTTGTCTTCTGGATCACGCTTTAGGAGTATAGCCTTTTTAAGCGTTGTCATTGGTAGAACCCTTCCTTTCCCAACGATCCACCTAACGTTTACAACAGCCCTACCCATTGGGTCGAACTCCGCTTTATCGATTAGCTTCTGGTATTCGCCCCATATGCTAGCTATATCCGCCTGGATGTAGAAGTTTTTCTCTGATGCAAATGCTAGGGCTCTGCCTCCCATTAGGCGCACGAAGAACCAGTCATCTGAGACAACCCTTATGCCGCTAAGCCTAAGAAGCCCATATGTATGTGTCGTCTTACCGGTTCCAGGCGGGGCTATTAGGCATGTTCCCTGCCCATCTAAATCTACACATGCCCCATGAACGGAGTTTATGCCATGCTCATCCTCTAGGATGTCTCCGGCAACGCTTAGGGCTATAGATTTAACCCAACCGTAATAGTCCACGTTGATTAGGAACGCTGTTTTTGATAGTGGGTCGTAGAGCACCCTTAAGCCTTCCCCCTGCTCATTTGTAACTATTAGTCTTCCGTGGGAGCGGATGCTCGCCGACATGGGGTAGAAGCTCTCCTCCCAGCGCTCCTTAACGTATTTTATGTCTGTTAGGAGCTTTATGCAGCAGCCGTATATGTCGGCTCTCTCCTCATATAGGAAGCGGTCGCTGTACTTATCCATCAACCTATCTTTATCCTCAATGGAGATTAAATTGACCTCATACTTCAAACCTAAACCCCATAATGAATTATTGTGAAAACCCTTAAATTGCTTTAGTGGCGATATGTGAAAGGTATTTATTTGTCTTAGGTCACATTCATTGAGGAGATCAATATATGTGCTTAGCTGTTCCGGCGAGGGTTATTGAGGTTAATGGGGATTTGGCTAAGGTTGATTTTGGCGGCGGCGTAGTTAGGGAGGTTAATGTCTCCCTAGTTGATGCCAAGGTTGGCGATTATGTTCTCGTTCACGCTGGCTACGCTATACAGGTTATCGATGAGAGGGAGGCTGAGGAGACCCTGGCGCTTTGGAGGGAGATTTTGGAGTTTGAGGAAGGCTTGAATGTTGAAAGATGATGCGTCATGCTCTGGGATAAGGGTTTTAGGGATCCTGGAATCGCGAGGAGGATCGTTGAGAAGATTCGTGAGGTTGCGCCGAAAAGGGATATTGTGAAGATATGCCATGTCTGCGGAACCCATGAGTGGACTATTTCGCATTATGGTATAAGGAGCCTGCTTCCCGAGAATGTCGATATTATAGCTGGGCCGGGATGCCCAGTATGCATTGTTCCAGCAGCTGAGGTTGATGAGGCTGTTGAGGTGGCTTTGAGGGGTGCAACATTAACATGCTTTGGGGATGCTATTAGGGTTCCGGGTTCTAGGATGTCTCCGCTAGACGCTAAGGCTGCTGGCGCTGATGTCCGCGTGGTTTACAGCGTTATGGACACTGTTAGGATGGCTGAGAAGGAGCCCAATAGGGAGTTTGTTTTCTTCGCAATAGGCTTTGAGACGACAGCTCCCTCGACGGCCTCCGAGATTCTTAAGGGGCCGCCAAAGAACCTTAGCTTTCTGGTTTCTCATAGGCTTATTCCGCCAGTTATGGAGCTCCTGCTTGGTATAGGGGATTTGCAGATTGATGCGTTTGTTGCCCCCGGGCATGTTAGCACGATTATTGGTTTGGAGCCTTATGAGATTTTCCCTAAGGTTTATCGTATGCCGACAGTAGTGGCCGGCTTCGAGCCCATAGATGTCCTACTAGCGATATATATGGCTTTGAGGCAGATTAGGAATGGGACAGCAGCCCTAGAAAACGAGTATAGTCGGGCTGTCACTTGGGAGGGAAATGTTAAGGCGAAGAATGTTATGAAGATGGCGTTTAATGTTGTCAGCGGGGATTGGCGCGGCCTCGGTAGGATACCGGATTCAACCCTAGCGCTTAGGGGTGAATACCTCTATTATGACGCCCACGAAAGGTATAATATCAGGGTTAGGAGTGGAAGGGATATTCCGCCTGGATGCCAGTGCCACCTAGTTATAATAGGGAAGATTAAGCCGACGGAGTGCCCATTATTTATGAGGACGTGCACGCCTCAGAAGCCTATTGGCTCATGTATGGTTAGCGTGGAGGGGACTTGCAGAATATGGGCTTTAACTGGGCAGGTTAAGGTTAGAGCCTAACTTTATCTGAACCATTTTGTTAGGTCCTTGGCTTTGCTATCCCTAATCTTCGGGTTTAGGATTAAATCTAGGAATCTGTCCCTAATTGGCTCATAAATCTCCTTGAAGAATCTCTGCTGGTCTAGTAGGGTTTCCCTCTCAAAGCTTTTTAGGTATTCTATTGCCGCCTGCCAAGCTCTCTCGTAGCTTACTACGCTATTGATTTGCCTAGCCACCTGCCTATCATAATCTTCCGGCCTCTGGATTTGGTCGCCTATCATGAACCAGCCCTCTTTGGAGGCGAATGCTACTTCGTCACCCACCTGTATGGGTTGGCCGATCCTATAAATGCTTGCAGCATCCTCTTTTCTGATGCCTATAGTTGAGAGCTTCCTCCTCTGGGAGATTTCCTTACCATGCTTCTTTGCCCACGCATAGAAGATTGCCCTATTCAGCCCGAAGGATTTAGCCTTCTCTAGGTCCCCCATTAGTAGGTAGTATCTGGCTGCTTGAAGTAGGCCCATAACTTGGAATCTACCTATTTTGCCGCCCCTAAACTCAAGCTCCGCTCCCACGCTTTCCTCAGTCTCTTCAGCGTTTTCTTGCTGGGCTGATATGACTGTTCTAATGTGGGCGCTGTCGGATGCTTTCAGCCAACCCTTATATCCACCCACCGCCTTAATGGCTTCAAGCGCAGTCCAGTCACCCTCGCCCTCAGCGTAATCTTTCCATTTGCTGTTATGCTTGAATCTCTCCGGGTTCGCCCACTCAACCTCGAAGCTGTCTATTTCTTCTGGCTTGAAGCATACGCAGCATAGGTTTCTCCGCCTATGTAATGATAGCGGTGCTGTGAAGACCCTCTTTAGGTCCATTTCGTTCTCGACTTTAACACTCTTGAACCTTGATATAATATCTAATATTTTCTCCCTGCACCTGTTTAGGGTGTAGTCCACTATAGAGTACGCTATGTCCAGCGGGTTATGCTTTGATAGGATGTCGCTTGAGAAGCACCTTTCATGGATGTGAACGTGAGCTCCCTCACCGCTCCACTTCACGAAGACGGACTTTGATATGCCTAGGCGCTCAAGATCATCAACAATTATTCTCGCGGCTTCTATGACGCCCCTCCAGTCGCTTAGCTCCCCATCGATATCCCATATTGGGGATGCGAAAATGATGTTGGATGGATCCTCTAGGATGAATTTATTGGATAAATCCCTATAGATGTTTATTGAGCCATAAATTGTTCTTGGGCTTAACCTCCTATACTCTTTTAGCAGATCTAGAATGTCTTGGGGACTTTTGACGCTTAGGGGCTTATCGTCCCTCCCATACCTTAGGAAGACCCTGCTGCTTAGGGTTCCGCCCTCGATGGCTATCCACCTACCCCTACAGTATTCAGTGATCTCACCCCTAACAAGCTCGTTTGAATAGTGCTTCTCGGATATGCTTTGCTCCATTCTCGAATGCACCTAAAAGAGAAAAGTTCAGCGTAGCATAAAACTATCACTAAAGAAAATTATGCGTGAATACTCTGAAAAATAGGTGGCTGCGGGCTTAGGCTACTTTTTTATTTTCCAGGATATTAACGCCCCGAATATGAAGCCAATTAAGATCGGGCTTATCGTCAAAAGCCCCAATGTGCCAGCTAAGCCTAGAATTAAATCTTTCGCTTGAGAGGAGTATTCGCCGAACTTGGACACTATGTTTTCTAGGCTTATGCCTAGAGCCCAAATGTTTAGGATTACTCCGATGATTAATATTGCTATGAACGCTAGAATATACTTTATAACCTTCACCGTGACGTAGCCTAACCCGAAGCCTAGGAGGAATTGGATGGCTAAAACTGTTAGGGAGACTGGATTCTGAAGGATCTGCGCCAGTATGTCCAGCATATTCCTCACTAAACCTTTAGTGGGCTTATAGGCTAATAAGTATTTATGTTAGATTGTAAGAAATTCTAGCATGAGCGCAAGTATTAATTAACTTTTAATCCTTTTTTTGGGGCAGATGCGCATGGCTTGCAACAAGGATAAGGGGGTTCTACGCCCGACAACATTGAGCATGTCATAGTTTATCGAAAAGAGGATGAGTACGCAGGGTGGCCCTTTAATGGCGGCTTTTGGCATTTTGGGGATGGAGAACTGCTCGTTGGCTTTAACCGCAATAAATGCTTGTATATGTCGCCTGGCGATGTTAGGCATAGTAGAATACAGCTGGGTGATGGACAGCTAGTTTTGATGCGGTCGAAAGATGGGGGAATAACATGGCCCCTAAATGGTCTTCAAGTGCTTGTGAGAAGTAAGGCAGAACTTCGTGCAAAAATCCTGTTTTATCCACCTGACGCTAGCCCCTTTCCTAAGCCTAAACCAGTTGATTTCTCAGACCAGAATGTAGCGTTAGCTGTGGAGACACCTTTAGGGAATGAATATGGGCCAACAGCGTATTTTTTTGACGCGCGATAGGGGATACATTTGGGAGGGGCCTCATCTATTATTTGACCCAGTTTTTGAGACAATCCATGCTAGACCATCATATGTGTTGCGCCCAGATGGATTGTTATTATGGTTTGTTCAAGGAAGGCGGCGAGACGAAAGTATGGGCGACAAAATTAGGGATGAAGGAAGGCCCATGGTTCTTGCGAGTGAAGATGGTGTATCCTGGAACTTCCTTTCTTATATAACTCCGGAGCATGCGTATCCTCCGAAAATTTTTCCGCATCCGGCCATATTGCCAGATAGAAAAATAGTAGTTGCTTTAAGAGCCCCGTTATTCCACAGTTTCGCCTAAGGGTGTTTTAGGGTTTTTGGCGTGTTTTTAATCCTTTTAATCTCCTTTAATTGGCTTCTCAGTATTGCCCATTTCACCTTATAGCCGTATTCCACCTCAATTCTTCTGAGTATTTTGAGGAGTTCCTTGAAGCCTTTATGGAGCTCCTCTGGGTTGTTTAGCCATAGACTTTTTAGCGGGCAATCCTCGTCGAACATGGCTCCTCTCTCATCATCGTAAATGAGGGGGTAAACTCTGCATCCGGCTGGCCTAACATCGTAAGCTACGCACTTTCCAGAGCTCCTTTCTAAGAGGGCGCATGCTCCGTTAATGTTTTTAAGCCTTAGGAAACCGCCTCTAGGCTCAGCGAATGAATCTGCTGATATGCCCAGGCTCTTCGAAATCCTCTTGACATCATCCCCCAATAGAATCATCTCCGTATTCATACAGCAGGCATTGCAGTGAATGCAGAAGTCGTGCTCAAACACCATTTTTTCCCGGTTTCTCCAACTTTGGGGAGGGTTTGCTGCAGATATAACATTAACTAATAAGGTTAAAAAGCCTTAACTTAACGTTTCCTTTAACATTTAGTTTTGGGTTTTCTAGCAGTTATCCCAACCTACCTCTCCCTAGGGAGAATTGTTACTAATGAGATTGGAGAATTTTGTTTGGTCTTAGGGGGGTTAGGAAGGGAGACTGGTAGCTTCTCGACTAAGTTAATTTTGGCAAGCATCTCTTTTTCCGGTCTTAGGAAGAGGGCCTTTACATTTAGGTGTTCTGCAGCTGCTAAGTAACAAGTAGTATCTTACTTTCAATTCTCTTTGTGAGATTCAAAGTTGCTTTCGTGGAATTAATCCTCTAACCCTGATCTTTCAATTCTCTTTGTGAGATTCTCCTCAACTGTTAAAGGCTCATCATTAGCAGTTACTACTTTCAATTCTCTTTGTGAGATTCCACATGCTTCAGCGGTGGGATGAAAGCGAACAAAGTTTATATACTTTCAATTCTCTTTGTGAGATTCCAAGTATGGTAGGGACGAAGCCAGCAAGCTCTTCCTATGCTTTCAATTCTCTTTGTGAGATTCTAAACCTTTCGGTGCTTCTTTACGAAATTCGCAATACAGCTTTCAATTCTCTTTGTGAGATTCTTACAGGCGTGGCGTTCCAAACGCTAATGGCACAATTACTCTTTCAATTCTCTTTGTGAGATTCAAAGCCAGTGTTACCTAAAAAGTTGGAGATTGATAAAAACTTTCAATTCTCTTTGTGAGATTCCCAACGCGGCAATGTCGCGGTAAGTTAGGTTTTCCACACCTGTTGACTTTCAATTCTCTTTGTGAGATTCCTTAGACATTGAGGAGACTAATCTGGCATGACATTTACGGTCTTTCAATTCTCTTTGTGAGATTCCTCCTCCGGGTCCTTCGTGTCTATTTTTATGCTTAATAATCTTTCAATTCTCTTTGTGAGATTCGTCGTGTTAGCTTTTCGGGGCTGGCTTTCATAACTTTTTCTTTCAATTCTCTTTGTGAGATTCCTATCAGCCTAGACGAGCTTAGGAAAGGCGATTTGATCTCTTTCAATTCTCTTTGTGAGATTCATAGCGGTCCTAGAAACTAGGGATGCTCTTGTAAGGTTCCCTACTTTCAATTCTCTTTGTGAGATTCTAGCGTTATGATTTGGGAGTCTGTTGTGAAAAGGTTGACTTTCAATTCTCTTTGTGAGATTCAGGAGGATCTCCGCCTAGCGCATGAACGCCTAAACAACGCTCAGCACTTTCAATTCTCTTTGTGAGATTCCATCCATCTGACCAGGATTAAATCGCCCTTCCTCAATTCATCTCTTTCAATTCTCTTTGTGAGATTCGCGACACAGTGCAGTATTGGGCTGGCGGGCTGAAGACCTATCACTTTCAATTCTCTTTGTGAGATTCTGTATGTGTTGTTGCTGCTATAACGGCTTTGCCTAGTTTCCGGGCGAGCTTTCAATTCTCTTTGTGAGATTCCTTAAAACCCAACTCTGGACTTCAACCATGCATAAATATACTTTCAATTCTCTTTGTGAGATTCGCTTTGTGTTTTTGTGTGTAGGGCCAGCCAGTGTCTGACTTTCAATTCTCTTTGTGAGATTCAGCCATCATAGTCTTCTGCTCAGCCCTCCTAACAGCCATAGAGGACTTTCAATTCTCTTTGTGAGATTCTCGGCAAAAACGTCAGCGTCACAATAACGAAGACTCAAGACTTTCAATTCTCTTTGTGAGATTCTTCTATCCCTCGCCTCAGCTTCGCTTTTGATACCCCAGCTTTCAATTCTCTTTGTGAGATTCTGTATTCTTCCGGGATCTCTTTTAGCGCTCCATGCTCAACGCTTTCAATTCTCTTTGTGAGATTCATGATGCTGAGTTCAGCGAATATAGGGCTGCAGCCCTAGACTTTCAATTCTCTTTGTGAGATTCAAGCCGATAATAGACGCGATAACTGGCTTCTTCAATCTTTCAATTCTCTTTGTGAGATTCCCCAGCCCCCTTAAGGTTCTCAGATGGCCTAGGAGAAGCTTTCAATTCTCTTTGTGAGATTCACGGGAATCTGCTTTAGGTATCCCACAGCTGTTCTTCTTCTCTTTCAATTCTCTTTGTGAGATTCCACGGTGAAGCGCTTCACCCCGTGAAAACATTTCATCCTGAGGAGTCTTTCAATTCTCTTTGTGAGATTCACCTAAAGTTGATGTTGCTGGAGCGGGCGAAAAAGCCATCTTTCAATTCTCTTTGTGAGATTCCTAGTGTAAAAACCTAGGAGGGGGTATCAACTAATAAACTTTCAATTCTCTTTGTGAGATTCACAGCGAGATATTCGCAGCAATAACGGGCTTGGTTGGAACTGTTACCTTTCAATTCTCTTTGTGAGATTCATGGACTGGAGCAGATACCGGGAAGCCTTCGCATGGTATAATGCTTTCAATTCTCTTTGTGAGATTCTTGTAATACCCTCCTTGATCACGCCTTCACAGTACCTAGCCGTAAACTTTCAATTCTCTTTGTGAGATTCTGAAATTTAGGCATCGTAACAATAATTTTGCTGTTACTTTCAATTCTCTTTGTGAGATTCGGGGGCTGGGGTCTAGGAGGAAAGCTGCCTGATATGGAAACTTTCAATTCTCTTTGTGAGATTCGCGGGCGAACTATACGAGATCCTTTAACCTGCAAAACTACTTTCAATTCTCTTTGTGAGATTCGACGCCGAAGACGGGCATATATGATGTGGCGCAGACAACCCTTACTTTCAATTCTCTTTGTGAGATTCTTCTCAAAGCATCAATTATTTTTCCTCTATTTTTTACAATTTCTGTACTTTCAATTCTCTTTGTGAGATTCTTGAGAAAATGATGAGTGAGGTTAAAGCCCTAGTCCGCACTTTCAATTCTCTTTGTGAGATTCAGAGTTGAAGATGCCCAACGCCGCGTTCAACGCGTAGAGGCTTTCAATTCTCTTTGTGAGATTCAAACCGCGTTGGTCAGGCAGAGCCTCGTAGTCGGTGGAGCCCTTTCAATTCTCTTTGTGAGATTCAAGCTTTCGCTGTGGTGCTTAAAGAGGCTCCGCCTAAAACACTTTCAATTCTCTTTGTGAGATTCGGGTGGAAGGGTTTTACACTTGAGCGGGGCAACGGCGAAATAACTTTCAATTCTCTTTGTGAGATTCCATGAAAACGTGGAAACTCCCACATGACCGCCGCTTCCAACTTTCAATTCTCTTTGTGAGATTCAAAATCGAAGGGGAAGCAAAGAACGGGAACCGAGAGTCCCAGCCTCCCCTTTCAATTCTCTTTGTGAGATTCTGATGCATCGCATACCAGATGTCATCCCCACTCATGATCGCTTTCAATTCTCTTTGTGAGATTCCCATATGTGCTCTATGTAGGCTTCAAACCTAGCCCTCCTTTCAATTCTCTTTGTGAGATTCAGAATCACTAAACAGCTTGTCTATGAGGGATTGAAGCGAACTTTCAATTCTCTTTGTGAGATTCACATCAGTTCTATTGGGGAAGCGAAGCCGACCTAGACCGCTTTCAATTCTCTTTGTGAGATTCCTATGGAGCCGTATGCTCCAGACTTAAATCCATCAGCATACTTTCAATTCTCTTTGTGAGATTCTGGGAACCGTTACGGGGATCATCGTTGGGGCTAAAAAATAACTTTCAATTCTCTTTGTGAGATTCAACATTCTTCCTATAGTATGCGTAGATACGGGCTACCTCACTTTCAATTCTCTTTGTGAGATTCAGGGAAGTGTGCTATTCCGGGTTGCTAAGGGTTTCATTTATGCTTTTAATTCTCTTTGTGAGATTCCTGGGTGAGT
>Ga0105158_1001227_pt1 | contig 10042 bp, 7 predicted proteins | sample LHCtaG_FD_81567 | JGI IMG/M metagenome (GOLD analysis project Ga0105158, IMG submission 81567) | Hot spring microbial communities from Little Hot Creek, USA to study Microbial Dark Matter (Phase II) - LHC4sed_matched | ecosystem: Environmental > Aquatic > Thermal springs > Hot (42-90C) > Sediment... | reverse complement strand
TGAACTTTTTAACTCCATATATATCTCTGCAACAGATAGTGTAACATCATGCATTATTCGTTTGATTTGTTCTAATGAATATTTAACTTTCTCGTAAATATCGGCTTTTCTAGTTTCTTCTTCTAATATGTTAATTTGTCCTTCAAAGATATCTTTCACTTCAAAATATTTTCTCATAGCTACCCTAGAATTTTCAATTAGAATGTCGATCATTTCACTAATTTCTGAGTGTGTTAAGTTGATTTGTGCCTCTCTATTTAAGTCGAAAGCACAACTCTCAACTACTCTGTAATCGTAGTGTGGTATTAGTTCTGTTATAACTCTTCTCTCATTTAAAACAGCAAGTATTGTTTTAGCTGGAAGTGATTTTAACGTGCTATTTAATCCTATGAACACTGCGGGCTTAAACTCTTCGAGTCCTATTGAAATACTGACTAATCTCCCAACCCGATTAAACGATATAGATTGATGTCTTGAGGTCATAATCTCTCCATGTAAGTGTTCTCGAACATTCATTTTGTATTTAGATAAGGAAAACTTAAATATTAAACACACCATAGATTAAACATGTGGTCTAAAATGTCTTCATCTTCATTTACCTTTACACCTATGAAACCTCTTGATAAGAAAGTCATTGAATTAGCTGAGCTGACATCTAATGTTGCTACACAGATCTTGACATTAAAGGAGGACGTAGCTAAGTATCAATTAATAAGAGATACAACTGTAACAGCCTATAGACGTGTTCACGAAATTGTCTCTTCAGCTCTTGAAGAAGTTGAGCGCGGAACAGAAATCTCACAAGCTATTCTCGCATTAACAAAAGCTCTTATACATGTCAGATATCAGCTTGCTAGAAACCTGATCTCACAAGAGCTTGTAAATCAAATTGAACCAATAGTAGGAGCTGTTCTTGACTGTGTTAAAACACAAAAAGATACTAGTAAATGTAGAGAGCATGCTAGAAATGGTAGAGTATTATTAGATGCACTAGCAGTTTTAGTATATGAGCATGGTAAGAGGTGAAAATCATGTCTCAAACTCCTCCTTCACCTACACGTGTGTTAAAAGGCTATTTAAAAATACATTTAAAGATTGTTAATGAAACTGGTTTATTAATAAGAATGCCTGTTCAAGCACAGGCCTTTAGAATCGGCGGAGCTGATCAATACCCAATGGTGTCCGTGAGAAAATACAGTACTGGAACTCTCGAAGTACCATACATACCTGGTTCTAGTTTAAAAGGTCGCATGAGATCACTATTAGAGCTAGCACTTGGCAAGAAACTTTATACAGCTGATGAGAAAATATGGCAACATGTAAGAAGCATTACATATATGAAAAATATGCCAGATGATTTTAAAGATGATGTTTTAGCAAGATGTCCTATTGATGACCTCTTTGGCTGGGCTGCTGCAAATTACACTCAAATCCTAGAAATGTTCGAACAATTTACAAAAGAGAAAAGTAAGGCTACTGATATTACTAACCAGATCTTCTCACAACTAGCTATTACACGCCTATACTTTGATGATTTCTACCCCACCGAAGAGACTATTAAAAGACTTAATGCTAGGAATATTGCGGACTTTCTCGAGGAGAAATCTGAGAATAGAATAGATAGAGTTACAGCCGCAGCTGATCCTAGAACAATACCTCGTGTAAAACCTGGCGTAGAATTTGAGGGAATTACAACAATATTGTTCTTCGACATTGATAAAGATCATGTTAAGAGATATTTAGAGACAATTGTCTATGGGCTTCAGCTGGTTGAGGACACTTATCTCGGCGGCTCAGGTTCAAGGGGTTATGGTAGGGTGAAGTTTAGAGACTTTAAATTATATCTTTATAAGATTTCAAGTTCAGGATCTAGCTTAGCTATTAAAGGTCCAATAACTATTGGCGTCTATGGAGATCTAGGGAATTTGAAAGAAAATATCAGTAGTATTGCTGAGAAAATTGCTAGTCAACTCTATGAGTAAGTATAGGTAATTTATAATGACATATGATATACGAGTATTAGCCATTGAGTTTAGTAGAGGTTATCATGTAGGTTGGATTCGGAGTGAGGAAATAGTAGATCATTTAACTATTCTCAGAAGTCTTATTGAGATCTCTGGAATAACTCAACATAAAAATGTCATTAAAGCTATTGTAAATGGTAAGTTGAAATCTACAGCTTTACTTCCCATTCACATGTGTGAGGATACAGCTAAACTACTAGCTCCATTACCAGCACTACCACTAGGTCCAGGCATTAAGAAGAGACATATAAAGTGGTCTACACTGCTAGCAATTAAGCACATAGTTGAGTTCACAGAGAAATGTGTGGATAAAAATGGATTTACTATCCTTGAATCTATAAGTAAACAAGAAATTGAATATAGATGTCGTGATGGAAAAAACTATACTGTTCTAGATAGTACTAAGCTGAAACTCAAAGGGACACCTTCTATTACGTGTCTTACTAGTACTGATTGCAATTATATATGTTCAGATCGTAGAAAATATTATGAGCACTTCTACGAGGTGCGTACAAGAATAGACAGAGTAACGGGTTCTGCAGATGTTTATCGTATTGAAGGAATACAAGCACATACTCCTCTATGGTTAACTCTAATATCAAGTGAAGAGCATTTACTTGAAGAAGTAGTGAAATTAGTAAGTGTTCTGGGAGATTTAGGAATTGGTGGGTATAGGAGTAGGGGTTTAGGTAAGTTTAGAGTTATTAATGTGAGAATAGCAAAGGATGATCTTGAGGTTTTAAGAAAATATACTATGTGGAGGGAGGGTTATGCATATTTACTAGGTTCACTTCCATCAACATGCTCTAATATTATGGCGAACATTTCATATGGCTCCCAGAGAATATTTGAAGGTCTGGGTGGTAGTACATATAATCAATATTATCTGCCTGTAATTAGGCTTCTTGATGTTGGTAGTATTGTGTATTTTGAGAAAGGAGCTAAAGAGCCTTACTACGTTATTAAACTTCCAGTTTCAGAAGGTTTAGGCTATGAGCCTTTAATAGTGTTCAGCCCGGTGATAATTCATGGATCCTAGTCTTATAATGAACATATACGAGTTAGAGCTCAGACCACTTACACCAATAATTGTTCTTAGTGGTATTGAAGGTGTAATTAATATTGATGTACTTATCAGAGATCGTGAAGTCTGCGTTGTAGATTTCGAGAAACTGCCTCTGGAGGTTATAGAGAAAATAGCCTCTTTGAAAGATATATCAAAAGTAACTTCTATTCTATTAGGACATGTAGAAAAACTTCCATGTAGAATTATAGCTATTAATAATGTTGGAAAAGTAGCATTTAATAAAACAGTAAAACTCCCACAAGAACACATTATACCCGGCTCTACACTGAAAGGTTATATTAGAACAGCTCTTCTCTATCACATCTTAATCTCAAAGCATCTTAGTGGAGATATATTGAGAAAACTTATTAACTTAATGGTTAAGAATCCTCAAGATGTTGCTAGTGATCTAGAGATTTACGCGTTTAAACGTGAGAGGCTTAAAAAGCAGAGAGGCTATATAGATGTATTACAAAACTTATACATTTCAGATCCCCTTGTCAAGGAGTCTATTGAGTACTCACTTGATTGGCTTAATGTATTTGAAATTAGAAGTTTAACTACTAGAACGCCACGTCCACTTGCACAGCTACTGGGTATAGTTTTCGTAAATGGGCTTCTTAAGTACAAAATTGTGGTTACAGGTATAAGTCCTGAAATTGATGCTAGAGAACCTCAAGCTAGCTTATTAAAAGACATAATTAGTAAGCTAAATGAGCTTTTAAACACAGATTTAGTCAATGTACTTAAGTTCTTTGGCTGTGAACTTTTAAATTACGAGCTTGAGGTAGTTAAGAACTTTGAGATTTTAAAAGATTATAGGGAGTTTCTCGAGAAACTTAGAACTAAGTACTGTATAGAAGCAGGCAATTGTGTAATTGGAAGATTAGGGTTTATGACAGGTCATATGACTAAAACCATAGATCTATACTTGAAAAAGAATTATCCAGATATATACCAGGATGTTAAAAACTACATGTCTACAAAATACCGTAAAGTATGGGATGAGGCAACAATTAAGCTTGTAGGCTCTCTTGATAGGTTAAGAGGCTTGGGGTGGTGTGAGATATGTACCAAGAAGTTGAAATAGCCGCACTCTATGCACTACTACACGATATAGGTAAGCCTGTTCAAAGATTTCTACGTAGACTGATTATAGGTCGAGAACCTGGAGATAAAGCTAGAGAAGTATTAGAAAAACTGGCTGTATTTCTAAGTAAGGATGTATCTGAGTTAGAGAGAAGGGCTTATGAAATAAAACATGACGAGGTCTTAGAGTGGTTCATTAATACACTTACACTTAATGGTATTGTAGTTCCAGATAAAATTAAAAGCATGGTTATGGATGTTGTTAAGAAATCTGATGTACTTGCAGCTGAAGAGCGACGTCTTGGTGAAGCTTATAGTATTTCAACTCAGTTATATGGTCTTGTAAAGAGGTTTATTGAGGAGAAATTTGTTGAGATTAAATATGAACCGGAAAACGTTCCATTAATGTTACCTACGTGGATGCTTATAGTGAGTGGTTACTTAGATACTGTAGGTTTAAAGAATTATTTGAAGTCGTTAACAAGCGAGGAGAGACATCGAGGAGGCGAACTGAGAAGTTATGGTATTGTAGAGAGGTTTACTGACATAATGAGAAGCCTTTTAATTGAGCTTGATAAATGTGTTACAGGCACTTGTACTGAAGACGTGCTCATGGAAATTAGAAGAATATTCCAAGAGATCTTCATTAATAAAGTCAAAATGCTTGATGAGAAGATCTGGCTACCAGTTAGAGTAATTACTGGTAATACTCTCATTGAGCTTGTAGGTAAGAATATTAAAGAAGCAAGCAATGAGCTTACATATTATGAAATTGTACAGTATCTCTTAAAAGGTCTTGAAGCACTATTAAGGCTTTACAAGCCAACTCATTATGGACTTCAAAAAGGCCTTGTAAACTCCCTAGAACAACTTCTTAAATATAGCTGTCTCTTAGTACCTTCAGCTGTCTTTGCAACACTCACTCCTGATATTAGCTTATATGCACACAGTAAATTAACAGCTGCATATGCCTCATCAATTGCGGCTCTTGAAGGCATTGATAAATTAAGATTACTTGTAATAGATACTAATCAAATTCAGCAGTTTATAGCATCACCTAGGAGAGCTGGTAGTGCTAGTAGGGTTATTCGTGGGAGGAGTCTACTAATTGAGCTAGCACTGGATGCCTTCACAATGTATGCTTTAGAGTTATTTGGTGGACTACCTCGTAGTAATGTCATTACATCTGAGGGAGGTACTCTTAGTATTGTTACTCCAGACTTACTAGATTTTGAGAGGCGATTTAAGACTTTAACTGAGGTGGCACGTGAACTCAGTATTCACGAATTTGCTGGTAGACTTGGCTTTACAGTTGCATACTCTAATGTATTTGATTCAAGCTACGGTGACTTCATAAGATCTCTCGTAGAGGCTAAAGGCGGTTTTCGTGAAGTACTAGAAACACTATCTTTAAACCTAGCTGTTGCAAAGGCTAGTAGGATTCCACGTGAACCTCTCTACATGCAGCCTTCAAGTATACATGGTTACGATGTTATTACTGGCGAGCCTATTATTGAGGAACCAGCAGATCAGAAGGCATTAACTCTCTTAGTGACACCTGAGACGAAAAAATATGCTGACTTTATTGCTGGTCCTAATAAGTTACGTGAAGGTGAGGTTATAGGTAAGATCACACATTTAAGTTTAATTGCAGGCTCACTTGCAAGAAATCTTATTGGCGTTATAGGCATATACATCTATAAGCATGATAAGTTCCCAGTTCCAGATAGAGATAGCATTCTTAAACTTTTTGAGAAGTTAAAAGCTCTATGTGAGGGGAACTTAGCCTGCGAAGTTAAAATTCCTGAAGCCCCATTAAATATAGGATTTATACCTTTAAGTCATATTGGTAGTCTTTATATCTTAATTTCGCTTCGAGGAAAGGAGTATTATGATCCAACTAGACTAGAGCATATTAAATATGCCTGGTCATGTATAAGCGCCTTCTTATTCACATTGCTAGATAGACTTAAACCATTTATAACAGAGTTTAAAGATCGCGTTGTTAAAATAGATGTAAAGACTGTTAACACATTTATAAACTCCATACCCGGTATTGAAATGCCTTCTGAGACTTTTAAGCATATTGAGGAGATCGTAAATAAACTACTCAATCTTAAAATAGATGTTTCATTTTCATGTCTAATAGTAAACCCATATCATCCAGTTCATCAAGTTAAAAAAGAAGAGGAAAAGGTAAGTGCAGAGAGACTTGAGGAAGTTCGGTTAAAGGATCTCGATGAATATGATCTTATAGCTGTGGGTAAAATGGACTGTGATAGTTTAGGTGAAATTAAACGCCTCCTTAGCCACTCACCTTCAAGACTTGTAACACTATCGGAGTTACTTAATATGATTCTTGCTGGTAAATCTTACTTAAAAGTACTCAAAGATCAGGATAGATATAGTGATGTAATAGCTCTCTATGCTAGTGGGGATGATGCTGTATTCTATGGTGACTGGATGCCAGTAATAGCTTACATGGCAAGTGTCTATAGAGATATAAGGGAGGTTCTTTACCCATTAACATTTTCACTAGCAATTACAATTGATAAGAGTGATACTCCCTTACTACTGCTTTATGATGACACTATAAACTTACTAGAAAACCACGCTAAACGTGTTAAAGCCTCAGGTGTCCTCAAATTATCTAACCCCATATTAGTTCCTAGTGATGGAACTAGCAAAGTATTCGTTAGAGCAGATGTAATGCCGCTAGAATCATATTCTGAGAAATATCCATGGATAGATGATATAACAGCAAACTGGAATTTAAAGTGTCTTTCAAAGATCCTTGAACACTTATACCTAGCTAATAAGTGGGAAAGCAGATACCCGAAGTTAGTTGAATTTAAAAATAAGGTTTCTGAATATAGACGTGATCTATACTTAGTTTCAATGTTAGGCGCTAAAGTAGTACGCTTAATTGAAAAACTAGGTGAGGAAATCGACTTCACCAAGTTAACCTTAGAACTAGTACCACTAGAAATAGAATATACGTATATGTGTACTAGAAGATATAGTGAGTTTAAAGAGTTAAATGAAAAGGTATTCGGTTCAGAATTACTGAGAGATATTTGTAATTTAAAGATACCTCTATATCCAGATGATATTGTAGGCAGTATTGAGAGGCTTCATGATACTTTAAGAGTAATTTTAGCGGCTAAGCCACTATTAGATCACATAATATTAGCAACTAGAACATCAACATAATACTTATTATAAATTAACGTTAAAATTTAAATTAAAAATAAAAGGTGTATATGCTTAGTTTGCTCTCTAAACCAAAGAGCGATTGGCTGGTTTTATCTATGTTAAGTAGCAGTGTAGATAACGTTCTTATAATAGCACCGTGGGGTTTACCCCCTCAATGGAGAGAGGTCACTTATATTCTTGAACTTGCTGAGAAACGCGCTATTAAGTTTAAATGCTGTACTACACTCATACCACTACTACTTTCACTAGAAGAGGAGGTTAAGGTAAATAAAGTTAATAATAAAGTTAATGTAGTAATCATAGTCCTCGATAGTTTAGTAGATAAGTACACGAGAAAAGAGGAGAGCGTGTGTTATGAATGTTATAGTGAGCTAAGTGAATATGTTGATGAAGCTAATAAAGCAGGTAGTTATAGAGAGTTAACCTTAAAACTCGCTAATTTTGTAAAAGAGTTCTTTAAGTGTTTACTCAAGAAATATAGTTTAGATCTTAATGTTAATTTACACGTTGTAATAGCTCCTGCTATCGGATCTCCTGGTGGTAACTGGGTATTTAAAGGAGATCTACAAGATTTTGAGTCTACAGTTCTTCGAGAACTTGGAGATTTATGTTTAGATAAACCCTACTCAAAAATTATTCTCGACTTATCACATGGCATTAACTTCATGCCGTCATTATCAATGCGTTTTGCTCCTAAATTAGCGAGTATATTACTACTTGCACATAGAGATTTAGAAAAGGTGAGATTAGAGGTCTATAATAGTGATCCTATACCTCCACGAGGTGTAGTAGAAAGAGAAATATATATTAATAGAGTTGTTTATGAGGATGTAAAGTCAATATTATTGATACACACAACTGATAAATTCGTCGATTTCTCACGCATAGTAAGATCAAATGAATCATTAATGAGCGGGTTTATGCAGACTAAAATAGATTTAGTAAATGAGATAGATAAGGTCAAAGAAGATTTAGAGTATATCTATTCATCACTTTACTACCCATTACCATTAGCTCTCTATTATTTAACATGTGAAGATAGATGTAAGCGGATTGAGGGATTGGGGGAAGTGCTTAATAAATTAACTGATCATGTATTAGTTGATCTCGAGAAGCGTATTGTGATGAGAGTTTTTAGAGTAGACCCTGATGCTCTTTACCTCTATTACTTAACTCGTGCCTTATGTAAGAGAATTGAGAGATGTGATAATGAAGCTCCAAGTGTTAAGTATCTTAAATCTTCTGTCATTACAAATGTCTATAAATCTGTTCACGAAGCCCTCTCTATACTTGTAAAACGTGAACTTAGCCTTGTAGAAGGAGCAATATTAAATAAAGAAGAAGGCTTAAAGAAATATAATGAGTTATTCCTACGTCTTAAAGGCAATTGGAAACCTCTATGTGAAATTAAAGCTCTTCTTGGGAAAGGTAAATGTAGGGATAAATTACAAGTAGATAAGCGTATATTAATAGCTCATGCAGGTCTTCAGGACGACCTCGTTGAGGTTTTTATTGATGAGGAGCCTAGGTTGAAATATAGAGAAGACTATAAAGCTGAAAAGATTTTAAAGGAGAGTAATTTACTCGTGAGGATTGGATAAGTGATCTCTTTTTAATACTCATCAACTACAATTACCTCAGATCTATATTCTATTACTCTAATAGTATTCTAGCTAATTGTCTTAGCCATTCTGGTTCTTTTTCGCCTGGTCTTAGTATTCTGTGTTCGCGTAATATCTTGTAGTCTAGTGGTGTGAGTTCTCTGCGTAGTATTTTTTCAAAGATGTTCTTAACAGGCTCTGCTATGGATAAAGGTAATACTGGTATTTCAACAGCTTCTTTCATAGTTTCATGTATATAGTATACTCTACTAGCTCCAAGTAGCCCAGCTACTAGTAGTAAGAAACCTGTTTCAGGCTTATAACCTCCAGTAGGGTTGAAGAGAATTTCATCTACTACTTTACTATACTTCTTAACAGCTTTCTTAGCCTCAGCTACTAGGTTTAAAGAGCCCTTAATGAAATCTCTGCCTAGAAATAGCACTCGGATTATCTCTACGTTCTTCACGTAGTGTTCTCCTCTAGTATACACTTCGGGAATTTTATTCATAGTTTTAAGAAACTCTTCCAGTACTCTAGTGCAAAGCCATCCAGCCCCACTATCACTACTTAACAGTGTAATGTAGTGCTCATGTAACCCTCTAAGCATGTCAAGATAACTGAAAAGAGCATTTAACTCCGCACTAAATCTCCTAGGATCTCCAGCTAGAGCCTCAATAAGAGCCTTAAAAACCGGTGAAGCTGGAATAGCACTCCTACCAGCCTCAAGATCCTCTGTAGAATCCACAGATGCATTAGCCCAAGCTCTTAACAAATCACAGTGTTCTTTAAGCCCAACAAGACTAGTACACAGTGAGGAGGCATTACGCAGAAGACTAGTACCTACAGTCACAACGTGTAAAACTCTATACGTAGAGACACACCTCAAACAACCTCTAATTCTTATTATTCATAATAAGCTTAAAGACTCTGCTCCGTGATCTGCCTTAACTTTCAATTCTTTATATTGTATTCTTAGACCCTACATAGAGGTTAAGGTGATGGACATATGCCTAGAACTCTTTCAATTCTTTATATTGTATTCGCTA
>Ga0105158_1001224_pt1 | contig 10061 bp, 8 predicted proteins | sample LHCtaG_FD_81567 | JGI IMG/M metagenome (GOLD analysis project Ga0105158, IMG submission 81567) | Hot spring microbial communities from Little Hot Creek, USA to study Microbial Dark Matter (Phase II) - LHC4sed_matched | ecosystem: Environmental > Aquatic > Thermal springs > Hot (42-90C) > Sediment... | reverse complement strand
TTAAGATCCCCGCTTATAGGCTTGGGCTTTCCGTCGACGTGCATGGTAGGCTTGAGAGGGTTTTTGTGGATCTAAGCGGTTACGAGCCTATGGGTATAGTGTTTTCCGAGGACTCTTGGAGCGTTGATGGAGGCTTTAACGTTGAGAGGAGCTTGTGTGTCGGCACTATCAACCCGCTTTTCCAGGTAGTTTTTAAGTCTAAAGGCGCATGTAGGCTTGTCTGGAACTTTACAGCCGAATTCTACGGCACAGTCCTGCTCGATAGGGATTTCGTCGAGGTTGATGGTGGTTGTAAGACCTACGTGCCCATCTATTTTTACTACGACATGGTTAAGCGCATTTGCAGGAGGACGGTAAACGTTGTCTTCAAAGGCCCCGGCGAATGCGTATTCCAGCTCCATATGCATAGAGACTTCTACTACGCTAACGGCTTTTCCGGAGTGGTCATAGTGGTCGATCCTAGGGCCAAAGAACACTACAAGCTTCCGGTAGCCCTCTTAACGCTCGGGCTGGTCCCGAAGCCTAAGACGGAGCTTCTGAGGCTTATGCACAAGTATTACACGCCCATAGTCGTCTTAGAAGAGCCTATAGAAGAATCCGTAGAGGCTTTAAAATACCTCCTGGAAAACGTGCCTATAAACGCCGTTATACTGCCCGAAGACCGCGGAGACGCGCTCGTCTCAAGATGCCCAGGGCTTAAGGATAAGAAGATTATACGCTATGACGCCCGTGAAGACGCCTACAGTGAGGCTTCAAGAGTATATGGGGAGCTTTTCGGCTCTAAGCCCATCTTAGAAGGCTCTGTTGAGGCTTCAGACGTTAAAGGATGGGTTGAAGCAGCGGCATACGCACACCTTAAAAGCCTCAAGATAGCCGACGGCTTAGGCGGAGAATTCGAAGAGAAGACTTCCGAGGCGTTGTTTAATCTTAGGGTTATGCTTGAAGAAGCAGCATCTAAAGACGGAGACACTGTCTTAAGCGTTAATCCACCGTTTAAAGACCTCGAAGAATACTGTCTAAGGTTTTCCGAAGACATCTTAGGCCTTGTAAGCCAGAAAGAGATATACGATAAGGCTTTAAGCCTACTCTACAGGCCTAGAAGCATCACAGTAACAGTATTAGACGAACCAGGCCTACAAGTAGCCTTAACGGCCGCGGCATACTCGGTCTCCAGGAACACGCCATTATTAACCGTTGAAAGCCTAAGCCAAGAAGATAGAGAAGCCGTAGAGAAGAGGCTTGGAGAATTCGCAGGGACTGAGAGAAAAATTAAGGATAGCCTCTTTCAGGATGCGTTTCTTAAAGCTATTATTATGGAGAGAAAGGGGAAGGATGAAGCATTGAAAATAGCGCGGATGAAGGTTGAGATGAGGGAGATAAAGGCCATCTCAAACATCATGAAGAATTACATAGACCCCGATAGGCTTAAGGGATACTACTATATATCGCTTTTCACAGAGCCTCAAGCCCTCTACGAGCTCTTAGAGGCGGGTGGACGTTGTTTGGCGTTGGATCATGCTTTCGGCAGGCTTACCGGGCTGAAGCCTAAAGATGCTTTGAAGCTGGCCTCATCGTCAACTCTAACGTCTATAAACCCGCCCATGGAGATGAACGCGTGCTCAATAGGCATAGGCGACGAGAAAGATCCGGGCTTGGACGCGGCGATAATGGCAATGGCCACAATACCATACCACAGCTTCAAAAAGACGCCGGAGCTCGGAGTAGAGCCTAAGCTGTACCTTAAATCCATATACCATAGAGGTAGGCTGGAAGAGCTTATAGCTAGGCTGATTGAATATCCGTGGTTTGAAGACGTTAAAGCCGACGTTGAGAAGTCTCTCAGGAGAATAGGTAAGCCTCTTCTAGAGAAGCCTCTTCTAGAGGAGTCTTTTAAGAAGTTCAAGCTGATTTTCATGTATCTCCACGGAGGTAGAGACGGCGTGGGTTTCTTCCTGAAGACTGGAAGACGTGCCAAGCTCTACGATAGAGATATAATAGGCTTCAAGCCCTTCGAGAGCAAGCCCTTCATAGTTCTTTTTGCCTGCAGAGCCGGTATGGCAGATTTGAACACCAACGTAGGATTGGCAACAGCCCTAATATCTAGAGGAGCCGTAGGCGTATTAGCAAACCCAGTACCTATAAGTGTAGACGTGGCCCACAGGTTCGCTTGGAAAATGCTAGATTATCTTTCGGACGCCGGTAAAGCCAGCCAATTGGCTAGACTTAAAAGCTTTGCAGATAGTTTAGACCCCCAGCACCTACTATTCATACTGTACGGCGAACCGAGCAAAACCATGATACCACAACACACCTCAAGCCTATTTGGGCTTGATGATATCCTTGCATTCGAGTTCAATATCCTTGCATTCGAGTCCAATACGTCCGAAGACTCTCTTCTAAGGTTTCTTCTAAGGTCTCTGGCCTCGGGCTTAAGGGCTAAGCTCATTAGGTTTACCGCCGGGCTTTTAGAAAGAGACAGAAGGCTCCACCGGCAACCAGATTTGTTCATTAAATATATGAGAGCCTTTGAATCATATGTTAAAGGTGAAGAACGACTTCAAAAGGTTAATTTTTTAACCAGATATAGACGAGAGGATTCTATTAAGAGGGCTATAGATCTAGCTGAGAAGACTGTGGAAGACTTCAAAAAGGCCTCTGAGCATCCGAGGCTATCGGATGCCGAAGCCTGTGCCTCAGAAGCCGAGGCTTCAAAGACCTTTTATAAGGCCCGTTTAAGCATGTTAGAGGCGTTTAGGCTTATGGAGGCGGGAGGAGACAGAGGGCTCGTTAAAGATAAGGCTTCAGAAGCTGGGAGGCTGTATAGGGACGCATCTAAACTGCTTATCGAAGCCGCTGATAAATTCCGCGCCGGTAGGCTTGAGCGTGATCGAGGCAGATGCTTAGATAATGCACGTATATGCGAGGCTTATGGAAGCCTTCGCATGGAAGCCTTCATCAGCCATATCGACGGTAGACTTATAGACGAGGGTAACAGGATGTTGGAGGCCTACCTCAAAACCCCTAAAACTGAAGCCTACCTAGATGGTATTTTAGACTTTCTGTTTAAAGCGTGTTCAGCTTACGACTCCGGCTTAGGCGATGGGGTTTTAAAGCTTAAGCTTGCTATGGCTTATTTGCTTTTTAGGCACAGCCTCCTCCTCAAACGGCTTTCAGGGATGGGCTATAGGCTTGAAAGAGTTAGGGCGTATGAGCTCTGCGACGACTTCAAGCCTCCGCCTGAAGCGTTAAAACATCTTGAAGAGCTCGTTGAAAAGGCTGAGGAGACATCTATAAATTACGAAGACCATTTATTCAAATACAGCCTCGAAGAATTAAAAACCATATACTTGGTGGAGTATTGTAAGAGTATTTCTGAAATCCACACATACGTCGCATACACCTACCTAATCCTTAAAAGCCTAAGCTTAAAATTAGACGATTACTCTAATCCAGAAGCCTTAAAACAGGCCTGGGAGAGCCTCAGTCTCCCAGCCTTAGAAGGCTTTGAAAAATACCTCGAAACATGGCATAAGGGACTTTAAAGCGTATTTGCCAATTCTCATACTTAACGCTTAAATATTATAAAAGATAAGTATGAAGTATAACATGACGCATATAATCATAGATGGCTCTGAAAATTTTGTAGAGAGGGTTGTTGAAAACTGGAGCGGTATTAAGCCTCATCTAAAAGATTTTAAAGAAGTTAGAATATATGAAGATGAGTACTTGAAGGCCGATGCTGGGATAAAGCTCAGAATTGAAGAGGAAGGTATTGAAGAGAAGGGAGAGGTATATATAGCATGCGACAACCCTAATCCAGAGAACATAAAAGTCTTAAAGAGCCTTATAGAAGCTCAGTCCGAAGTTAGAAAAACCTACAAAGATCAAATTTTGCTAATAGCTAGAATTCACGGAGCGCAAATAAGTAGTATGAGGAAGGATGAGGCTTTTAATGAGTTTGTAGAAGAAGTTTATTTCAAGTTTATGGTGAATTTCCTTCCAGCGCTTTGGATGAGCCTGGAGAGGGCTTTAGCTTTAGATGAACTCGGGTTGGAGGATAGGAACAGCTTGAAGAAGATGGAGTGTATGAGGGAGCCTTTTAAGGAAGCTTTAAAAAGCTTTTCAAAATATGGTTTATACTTGGCTATTGCCGATAATATATGGAGGATCGAACTTGGGTTGAAAATCCCGGATTTCATCTCCAGTTCAGGCGTAGACGTAGAAGGATTTAAAGAAATGTTTAGAGAAGTTTTAAATACCCTGAGAACTAAAGACTACCGACGTTGGAAAAACGCCGCTCAAGCCATAACGCTCTTTACCCTTAAAATATTTGGAGTAAAACCTGATGAGCAGAAATCATCAAAAATACCAGAACTACCCATTTAAAAGACGCGGTAAAAGCCTAAAATAGTAACACCGATGAACTTAACAACACCCCTCTAAATTAGAACTTTCTAGGTTTATATTTAGAAAAGGCTTTACACCCCCAATCATGATTATGTAAAGCGTAGTTCTCTATGGTTTTTAGCTACATCTATGGGTCACTATTCACCAAGACGTGAATATTGCCATTTAAAAGTGGTCTTGAAAAGCTTTTGTGCATTCTATTAAGTTTAAAAGTTTAAATATGGAGCTTGTAGACTACTGATGCTCAACTCAGCATACATATATAAAAGTTTAAATATGATCAATCCGTATTATAAGTTGGAGGTGATGTAGGGTTGACTGTTGAGAGGAAGATCTCTTTGACGCCTTCCCAATCCGCAGTACTATACGTGCTCACGAAGAAGCTTCGTTTCGCAGCGGCCACAGACATAGCAAAACTTCTAGGCTGGAGCGAAGCCCACGTCAGGAAGATACTTTCAGAGCTTAGGAAGATGGAGCTTGTAGACTACGTGGCGGCTGGATTCCTAGGCCGCGGTTCTACAGGCGTCCTAGGGCTCATGGGTATAGGGAAAGAGGAGTTGGAGGGCTTAAGCGAGATGGACCCTAGGACTAAGCTACACTACGCCACCATAACGTTCGAACAGTTGAAGTCGATGTCTCCAGACCTTGAGAAGTGGATGAAGCTCGTCGAAGGCAAGTGATGCTCCAATAGAAGAGCATAAGGAATTTAAGCCTATTCCCCCCACCTATTTTTCCCCGATGCGTATAGTAGGAACGTGTCCAATTTATTCATAGATCTACCTTTTATGATACGTCGGTAATCTTCGTTGAGTGCCTAACTTCCCAATAGTGCAGCGTAGACTTAGAAACTCCTACACCAAAGTATGCAAGGGATAAGCCCTCAGCATACCTCAAAACCAATACCTTTATGTAAAGCTTCGGAGCATAAAGAAGAAATAAACAAAGAAATAAAATAATAGTTGGACACACCAGTAGAGTAGAAACGTTTATATACCTCTTTGCTAACCCTTACCTCAGGGTGAGACGTGTGAAAAATGTAGCCACATTTTTCACATTTGAGGTAATATTGATTATAGTGATGTCTATGACTCTGAGTTTAGCTCAAACGGCAGACGTTGGCCAGACTCTGATACCGGTTAAGCTGAGCTTAACTGGTTTGAAGTGGCTAGGGGGAAACAGCACGGTCACTGTTTCAGCCGAAGTCGGCAATAGGTCTAAGTCCTTGGATTTAGAGGTTGAGCCTGGACAGCTGATAGATGCGTCCTTCGAATTTGAATCCTCAATACCGTCAGGGTTCTCCGTAGAGGTTCGGCACAACGCCTCCCCCATACTTAAAGTGGGAGGAGTCATAGGTGTAGGCGATGTTAAAGTCTCCTCAGTCTTCTTCGAAGAGACTAGGCTTGAGACCACGGATAAACCGCTACTTGTCTTCGAAATCGTGGGAAGGTCTTATACGATAATATTCAAACTACCCTTCAAGGCCGACGGTTTGGAGGTCGAAGGGTCTGTAGACGGTGAGCCTGTAAACGTCTTGGTTGAAGAAGCCTCAGACGGCGTACAGCTATCGCTCAGAGACATACTGTTCGCAGGATCCAATTCAAGCTTTGAGATACGTTTAGCCAGAAACGGAACAAGCATACTCACTGTTGAAGGCTCTGTAAACCACGACGGGCTAACAAGCGCCTCCATAAGAGACGAAACCGGAGCTATAGGAGAGCTTGAGGCTTTAACAATCATAACGATCGGCCCTAAGAAGTGTGAAATCCCGACGAGCATTCTAGAAGGCTTTAAGATGGAGGGCGTAGGCATGGTTGTTAAGACCACGAGGCTAACCATATCCTCAGAAACAACCCTATACGGGAAAGTACCTATAAAGCTACTGGCGTTCTCAAGCGGTAGCTGGCTTGAAAAGCCTCGTCTAATCGAAGACGCCAGGTTCGAGGTATCTACGCCCTTCGGACTGACTTTAATAGTCGGCAACAACAGCACAGTAAACCTAATGGAGGGTTGGAACGTGACGATCACGGCTAAAGCCGAAGGCTTCATACCGGAGACTAGGAGCATAGAAGTATCTAAGCCTGAGGAAGCCGTCTTCTACTTGAAGCCTGTAAACCCGTCCATAGCGGCCCGGGTTCAAGAGCTTCTTTCAAGCGTCTTTAGAAGCCAGTACCTCATACCAGCTCTACTGGCGGCGATAATAGTACTGCTCATAGCACTCATCTTAAGGAGGTGATCGGGGTGAAAATCACGGCTGAAAGGGTCGCATTGATATGGCTTATAGTTTCGATAGCTTGGCTCTCCGCGATCGCGGTAAGCCTCCTCCAGCCAATATTAACACCGATAATACTGAAACACTTCACCATAATAGACTCTTTAACATCAGGACTAGCAAGCAATACGCTACTCCTCTTCACCATCCCAATAGCCATAACCATCTTCTACCTGATCAAACGGATAAGCATGTCTAGGGGTAGGACGTCGTCGGTAAACATGGCCTTCAGCACTATGCACGAAGCAATGTTCACAAGCCCCTGCGAAGAAAGGGCTAGGAAGAAGCTCAGCAAGCTAAAAGGATCTCCAAACCCACGCCTTTGGATATGGGTTCCTACGGATAAAGAGGTCGACGGAAAAGTCCACCGGGAGGTGAAGGGTGGTTGAAGCTCCATACTTCGATGCAGAATATACGTAAGGGCGACGAGCGACTCGAAGTAGCTATCTCTCAACGCAAGAGCGAACAATATCAGCTTAACAGCGGCTTGGAATGGCTGAGGAAGGAGCTTGAGAAGATATCGAAGAAGCAACGCAGCCAGCCGTACGTCATCATACATGTAAGCGATGGGGCGACATCCCTATCCGTACTGCTCGAATGGTTCCCCCTAATCCAAGACATCGTGGAGAGCTTCGGCGGATTCCTAATAATAGTATTGAACATAGGCCATAAGGTCGCCACAATACCGGTTGAAGAATACAAGCTTAGAGAAGACGTCATAGCGAACTTCCTAAAGGAGAAGGTTAGACCGCCGGTAATAGTGACTACAAACTGCTTCAGAGTTGGAGATGAAGTTGTAGATGCAAATGTAAGCTTCGACGAACACTACCTAGTAGCCGTATACGTACTGGATAGGTTTAGCATAGCTAAACCCCTTAAGGAAGACCTATCCAACCTGCTGAAGCCCGGAAGCATCCATACGATAAGCGTCCCTGTTGAAGCCGCAGACTTCACATCGTTCGAGACAAGAGTGGCGAACACATCCTTCATGTTCTTCGGCAGAATGGGAGCTAGTAGAGAAGCACCGCTCGTTGAAGAGGCTGAGGAGGAGATCGATGGAATACTTCTGCTCGGAAGCACGGAGGAGCGCCTCAGATCCATAATACCATCCTTCGAAGACAAGTGGCCTGGAAGACGCATAGTAGCATACGCAACCGAGAGCGCTGAGAGAAGGGTTAAAATCCCATTCATACCGGCAGTCCACTCGACGAAGCCTGCTAAGGCGTGGATCCGCGAAAGCTTCTTCGCAGTCTTCACAGCATCTCTAGAGCTGGAGGAAGTCCGGCAAGCCATCAAAGATTTAAGAGAGTTTTGGAGGGAGAAAACCGTTTAAATCGAAGCGGTACATCCCTCGTTCAACCCCCTATTTTTTTACTTTAAGTATAAAATATCTATTTTCCTTTTCTGTAAATCTTAATTTTCCCTCCATATAGCATATGTGCGCGTGCATGTGAGGCTAATGGGCTTACTAGAGTTAGGAGGTTTGAGCTTTTCGTTCTTCTTTTTAAATCGCCAATAATTTCTAATAAGACAAATAGCTTAAGTTTCGAGATCGAGATTGCATGAACTCAATATAAACTATTTATATTTTACTGGACATAGGAAATTATGATTACTAGACTAGAATCGAAGAAGTTGAGGGAAAATTGAAAGAATTTGTGAAACTTTTAGATGAAAGAGAATCAAATTTAGAGATAAAAAAGGAAGCATATAAATTATTGGATACTATAAATTTAATACTCCATACCAACAAGACTCCATCGTATTTCGACTATATTCCAATGATTAGAGGAAAGGATATTCCTATCTATGCTAAGTTTTATGAGAGATATCCATTCAGTGAAAGCGTGCTAATAATTTTTGGAATTTTAACTCTGTCACCCTATACCGCTGAAGAGATTTCAAGAAAGACAGAGATACCTCAGGAATATGTTTTACAAATATTAGAAGATCTAATGTACGAAGTTACATTAGCCCTGCAAGTATCGAAGAAGGGAAAATGAAGTACTACCTTGATTTAAATGAAATTGAAATCAAAGGTTAGATTTATTTTTATGCATAAATTTAAATTTTTCCCCTTAATCGCCTTGATCTTCTTCTCACTACTACTCTTTTATTTTGATAAAAAGAGAAAAGAGTAGACTTACCTTAAACATCCTAAAACAGTAAAATCCAAAATATTATTAAACCTTTTCTTAAGACCATCTGAAATGTATCTCATAAAATGCACCCACACCGAGCAGTGTAAAATCGATTACATGTAAATCCCTCAACTTAACATAGATCCATCTAACCACCCACTTCATAAAGTCTTCAAAGGTAACAATACGGCAAAAACTCAACTCCACTCTGAAGAGACATGGACATGTTTAATCGTCTTTTCGATGACGAAAGGCTCAGGCCTACATAAACCAATGATTTTAAAAATTGCTCCTAGATAAAATTAATAAATTAAACTTTTTATAAACGTCGATTAAAATAGGAGTGTTTATATGTCTGTTTTGAGGAGGCTTAAGCCGCCTAGGTTCTGCCCGGCCGACGACTATGGGGGTGGGTATGTCATAAATCCTTATACTAGGTGTGAGCATATGTGCGTTTACTGCTATGGAATGAGGTGGTGGAAGAAGGAGCTGAAGCCCAAATGCGATGTTGAGAAGCTTAGGGAAGAGGTGGGGTTGAAGAAGGTTCTGCCAGTTGAAATGGCTCTGATAGTAGACCCTTACACGCCTAGTGAAAGACGCTACAGGCTGACCAGACGCATAATCAGCACCCTATATCCAAGGCTTCCTATAATACTCGTCACAAAATCCAACCTCGTTTTAAGGGATTTACACATCTTAAAACAGGCCAACTGCTTAGTCGAAGTAACCATAACGGCTCTCAACGAAGAGTTAGCTCGGGGTCATAGAGCCCAGCCTCAGGATGGACGCCGTGAAAGAGAGTGTTCGAAGTCAGCAGGTCAGGTGTTGAACACATAACATCTTGTAAGGTATAGGCTTATGAAAAACCCTCAGAGAACTCTGCGATGAAGCCGACGTATCGTTCTCCCCATGTAGAGAAGGAGCCTTATGCAGACAGCTGGCGAACAGCAAGTGTGACGGAATAAACCTACTCAAATCATGGTAACTTACAACCATTTATCATCCAGAACATACCGGTCTAAAATTTCCTCCCCATATTTCCCCTACAATCAAGTCTAAACAATAAAATCCCATTCTAAAAACTAAAAACACGCCAACAGAGAAAATAAAAAATGGGGGTTAAACGCGGGGGAAATCCCTATAGTTAAACCTAGCCTCTAATATTATTAAGGTCAGGTTTTGCCTGCGTTTTCATCAACAGTATTGTTCCATTAAATGTGATCACGAGTTTGAATATGCCTTTA
>Ga0105158_1001221_pt1 | contig 10067 bp, 10 predicted proteins | sample LHCtaG_FD_81567 | JGI IMG/M metagenome (GOLD analysis project Ga0105158, IMG submission 81567) | Hot spring microbial communities from Little Hot Creek, USA to study Microbial Dark Matter (Phase II) - LHC4sed_matched | ecosystem: Environmental > Aquatic > Thermal springs > Hot (42-90C) >... | reverse complement strand
GCTTTTGTTTCGTTTCTCTGTGCCTGCTATTATTGCAAATGAGGCTACGGCTCTTTATGAGTTGGTTGATGCTGTTTGGTGTGGGCGTCTCTGCAATGAAGCGCTTGCCGCTTTAACTGTTGCTGGTCCGTTAATGGCAATTTATAGAGCCATAGGAGCTGGAATAGCTGTTGGAAGTGCTTCTCTGATTGCTAGGCGTCTCGGAGCTGGAAAGAAGGATGAAGCGGACAGGGCTGTATGCAACAGCATAACCTTATTTTTCGTCGTGAGCGGCTTAGCAACAATAATCTGTCTAATAGGATTAGGATTTCTATTAAGAGTTTTCGGTGCAGCAGACCCTGTTTTTCCCTATGCTTACAGCTACATGTTCGTTGAAACGTGTTCTATGCCTGTTGATTTCTTTTTGGTTATTGCCGCAGAGCTTATCAGGGCGCAGGGAAGTCCAGCCATTGCAAGTGCAGGTTTGATTTTGGCAAACATAGCCGACCTCATCTGGAGTCCAATCCTAATTTTTGGTGTTGGCCCCTTTCCGGCGCTGGGGATTGCTGGCGCAGCTTTTGGCACGCTTATAGGACGCGTTATAGGATTAGCGCTTTTAATTCCCTATCTGGCGTTTAAATCCATATATAGATTTAAAATAGCCTACTTCAAACTTCATTACAGAACAATCGCTGACATTTACAGCGTTGGGATATCAAGCACTTTAAGGATGATTGCAATTTCCATATCCCAAATATTAGCTTGTATAGCGGCATCCTACTATGGGACTATCCCACTGGCTGTTTTAGGCGTCCTCTTCAGAATTAACAGGCTAAATTTCGCGTTTTGCATAGGCTTAAACCAGGCTGTGGTGCCACTTGTAGGATACAATTATGGAGCACGAAAAAACGAACGCGTCCGTGAGATTGCGACTAAAGCTACGTCAATAGGCGCTGCCTGGGGAGCATTATGGTACATTATGGTGATGCTTTTTCCAACACAAACATTAGAACTGTTCACGACAGACCCAGAATTCCTAAGGATAGGTGCATCTGCACTACAAATTTTCGCCATAACCTTCCTAACAACCTCTGAAATAATAATAAGCGGCTTCTTCCAAGGGTTAGGAAAGGCAAAATCAGCCATAATCATAACATCAGCACGTCAAATCATATTCCTAATACCATGCCTCCTTACATTGCCATACACCATCGGCCTAAACGGACTATGGCTAGCATATCCCATAGCAGGAATTCTAGCCCTCGCATTGGGCTTAACCCTAACATTCCTCGAATTCCAAAAACTAAAACTGGCGCGTGCTTAACTCCTAAAACAAAGCTTTGACTTCCTTCTTAAATGAAAAGGTTAAAACAAAAAGAAGAGGAGACGCGGGAGAGGCCTCCGGGAAATTTTGAAGCTGGGACCCACACATTTTTTAAAATTTTCGCTTCGGCGCATGTTAGTCGCTGTAATCGCTTTGTACGCGATAAATTAACTGGTCATATTTGCCACGTCAAAGTCATAAACTTGCTTGCAACTATTAAACTTGGTGTTATACTTCTTTTTGTTTGGGGGAATTTTAATGATGCCCTCTGTATTTTGGCTATGCCTTCAGCGTTTAGGGTTTGCAGCTTAGTTAAAACATAGCTCTCACTTCAATTCCACCTTAACATTCCAATCTTCAAGAAAAACGATGAGTGGCTGCACGATATTAAAGCCGAGTTCCGCAGCTTCTTTGGCTATTTTCCTCTCTCCTTTTGACAATGGAGGAGTCCCGCCTAACACTTTGGACGTCAATAAGGTATATGCGTCCTTCCTCATCCACACGCGCGAAAAGCTCGATGCTTCTCAAAAACTTTAGGATGTTCCCAGTTCATATGCTTTTTTCCGCTAAGCCATTCTGCCATCTTCATGGTGGTTTTTCATGGGCTAGTTTCCAGGAATAAACCGTTATAATTACTGGGTTCAATACTATTGCGGTTGTAACAAGGGCTGAATAGAGCGCCAGAGAAATAAGTCCAGACTTTAATAGAATAAGCTGAACGACTAGGCCGGTGCTAAATCGGACGCTTAAGCCTAAACCAGCCAAAAGCGAAAACTTTGCCCCCAGTAGTCTGCGGAGGACAAGAAATGAGGCTGGACATTTGGCGGCGACTGCTGCGATGGCAACTGTTGTGATTAGTAGTGGAGCGGAAAAAACTGAGCTTAGGGAGACGGCTGCTCCAACACCGCAGAAAAATATTGGCGATAGAAAAACATAGCCTATAAACTCTACTGCCCTTTCATTTTGGTATAGTTTTTCTTTTGGCAATATTCCCCTTAGAACCATACCGCCGAATATGGCGCCGACAGCTGCAGGACTTTCACAAAAATGATAGCCTAGCGTTATAAACGAGAAGCACGTCAGCATCGTGAGAATGAAGTAAACAAATGGTGGTGGATTGTTTTTTCAAAAAGCGATTTCATTAATCTTCCTAGCTTTAGCAAAATGAAAGCCAATGTCACGATGACGGCCAAACCTAAGAAAACATGTTCTGGAGAGGGCAAACTCTACACTTGAAGCCTTGGGACAAAGCTTGGCATAACTGCAACGGAGGCAAGCATCAAAACCTCTATAACGTCATCTAACGTTCCAATCCCCAAAGTAAGCTGTCCAAAATCAGTCTTGACAATTTTGAATTCGGACAGAATTGGAAGCAAGACAGCTTCGCCAACCGTTGCAAAGGATAGGGCAGTAATTAACGCAACCGGGTAAGAATAATCTATTGCAGCTGGAAAACGAAATAAAGGACAAGACTCACGAAAAGCCCCTCAAAAACCACTATAGAAAGAGCGCCGGTCAAAACATACTTTTTCAACCCCTCTATTTTCCTAAGGTTCAAATTGAAGCCTATCAAGAAGAGAAGGAAAAACATCCCGATGCTTTCAAGGGTGTTAAAGACTTCACTTTCCACAGCAGACTTAAACAATCCAGTGGCGGACAATCCCAGACCAAAAAATAGAGATGCAAACATCCACGGCATTCTGAAATACTTTTCCAAAAGATACCCGAAAACAAGCGAAACGCTATAAACAACAACCATTAAAAGAAGGATGTCTTCCGTAAAAACCTCCACAGACAGCGGAAGATAGCAATAAACCATAAAGCCACGTGTCCATAATGTTTCACTCCAAGCCTAGAGCTAGAAAACAAGAATCCTATAAACTCTATCGTTGAAACATGGTCATGGCCAACATTTGTTGAAACATTGGCTATGATTGGGAATGTTTTATTTCTTCGACATTTGCTGTGCCTGTTTTAAAAGAAAACGCTAACATGCCCATTAACAGCAGTGCCAGCGTCATTCCAGAAACAGTTTTCCTAAGCAACCTCATCCCTTCTCCAATCTAAATAATCAATCTGAATATAAAACTTCGAAAAATCTACTATCGCCATTGCAGTTTTGTGTGTAAAAATTTTCTGTAATGGTTTTTATTGAGGGTTAGTTTCTTTTTATGAAATCAGTTGGCTTTTGGTTGAATACCATTATGTTTAGAAACAAATTGGAGGTTATGGTAATAAGTCGTTTTCGAATAGGTCGTTTATTGTCGGTTCTTGGTATTTACAGTTAGCTTTTGCATAGTCAAAAGCTTCTTCAATTGTTACATCCGCTTGGTTTTCAACATGGTCATATGTGTCCGCTTTTCCGCCCGTGATTCCTTGTTCGACGAAGTAGTATGTGAATTGTCCATTTTGTACACTTTCAAACTCGTAGGACAAGCCAGACTCGGAGCATGCCATAACCACAATTCTTCCATCAGCCTTCAAGTCCGTCATTCCGCCAGCGTAGCAAGAGTCGAAAATGAAGATTATCCTTGAAGTTTTAAAAGTGGAAAACATTTGGGCGAGTTGTCCATCCCAAATTAGGCTTTCAGCCGTGCACTCATAGGGCACTATTGCCTCATCAACGAGTTCTTTATCTCCATCATCAGCCTTGCCCCTTGCACCGTGGCCGCTATAGAAGAAAACAACTTCATCACCTTCTTTGACGTTGGCGCTTAACATTGAAATTGCTTTTGTTATGTTACTTCGGGTTGCGTTATTAACCTCATAGTCAGATATGAGGAGGATAATATTTTCACGGGGAAATCCATACACTGTTGTCAGAGCTGTTACCATGTCTTTGGCGTCGTCATCAGCGTATTGAAGGTCATTCTCTGTGCCGGCATAGTCTGATATACCTATAACTATCGCATACCGTTCGCCTGTAAGAGTAGCGCCTAGATTTCCTGTTGCTGCGTGTTTTAACGGTTTGCCTTGGGCTTTAGGTCCTTTAATGCTGATTTTTGGGGTTATTTCAACATCCGTGGCTTGGTCTGGAATAGCGTATGCCAGCGAGGGTAAAATCGCGCTTAACAGCAGGATGCTCAATGTTCCGAAAAGAATTGTTCGCTTCACATAACACCCTAAACTAGAGGTAAGCGGCTAACGTTTAAAGGTTTTGTTCCAAACATGAAAACAAGAGGATGTTGCAGTCCGTGTCCTAATTTACGATTATTGTTTTGTGTTACGATTTAGCATTATCTTTCGGGAAGGGAGTAAAAATAAACCGAGAAAATGTTGATTCTTTGTTATGATTTGAACTTGGCTGGAAGCGAAGTTACAGTGTATCTCAACGAAACTTAAATTGGAACAATCGAGGTAGATGAGTTTGGCAATGGGAAATACACCTTCTACGTTGACTACATCTCAACTGATAGTAGCGTAACTGTTGAAGGCGCCATAAAGCTCACAAGTGAAGATTGGCGTCTTTGGGAAAATTTCCTGGTAAAAAGTGAAATCGATTAACGTCCCAAAACAATTCCTAGGCCCAAAAGCCTCAAAAACACAGAAATCCACATAACAATTGAAAAAATTTTGGAGAATACGGCGACAAATTCACAGTCAAAGTAGCAACCAAACCAGAAGAAATCAAAGCATTACTAGAATCAGGCTTTGAATACGTATGCCAAAAGGACGACTTAATGTTTTTTAGGAAGCGTAAATAATAAAAATACAAAAATGTACCGAGGTAATCCAAAAAGTAGCCGGGGTAGCCTAGCCTGGAATGGGCGCCAGACTCATAGTCGGTGATGGAAACCGTATGGTTTCCATGCCTTCCCTTGGGGTGCAGAATGATGGTATAGGAGATCTGGAGGTCGAGGGTTCGAATCCCTCCCCCGGCATAAAGGAAGTGGATTGGGATAGGCTTAGGGAGTGGTTGGAGAGGGATAAGAGTCCTAATGTTGTTAGGGATGTTTTAAGTTATGCAAAAGGCGTTCATAATTTACATAATCGTTTTGTAATCTTCAATCTTTTCATGTGGTTCCAAAGTGCCAGAGGATGCCTTCTAGGATGTATTGGATGCCTATGGAGGCTGTTAGCAGCGCCATTAGCCCCGATATAACCAGCGATCCTGAGCTTCCTAAAAACTTGTATATGGAGTCTATAAGCCTAAGAATTATGTGTACCATTGCGAAAACAAGTAGAACCGCTATGACCGTGACTATTGCACCGTGCGCTTGAAGGGTTAAAATTGTGGTGGTTATGGCACCCGGGCCCACGAGGAGAGGAAAACCTATTGGAACGACGCCAATGCGTTCAGGCGTTGTTGAGTTTTCTGTCCACTCTCCGCGAACAATTATCCTTATTGAGATTATTAGGAGCAGTATGCCTCCAGCAATCATGAAGCTGTGGAGGGATATTCCAAAAAACATGAACATGTACTGGCCAATTAGCGCAAAACACAGTAAAATGACAAAACCGGTTAATACGGCGTTGCGAAAAGCCCTCCGCCTATCCTCTCTCGCCAGCCCCCTTGTCAAACCGATGAAAATTGGAATGTTTCCCAACGGGTCAATAATAATGAACAATGTTATAACAGCCTTAAACAAAGCAAAGATAAACTCCATAATTGAAACACGCACCTCCCCTTACATAACCTCCTAATAACTTAAACATTACTGAGGTGTTTGGTACGAGGATGTTATAAAAGGAATAACGCGGCATTCTTTATCCTGCTGTTTTGCTATGGGTAGTCGCGTAAGAGTCTTTATTAACAATTTGAATTAAAAACTACAATTGTGGTGAAACCAAGTGTTTCTAGGGATCTTGATCATAGTTCTTAGTATCCTTTTTGGCTTGGCGATTTCAACGCTTCTCAAAATGGTATTCTCATTGGAAGAACGCATCTGCTTCTCCTTGATTATCGGGTGCACCATTTCTACGATGCTTATTTACCTTTTTTCTTACATGCGGAGAAAACTTGATTTTCTAAGTATCGCAGCTGGTTTACTCTGCATAACGGTTGCCGCATTAGCTATTTTTAAACTACGGAAAAATTTAGGCGTAAAAGCGCTCAGCAAGACTGTTAAAATCGAAAACTTGGTCGTACTGCTCTTCGCGTTTGCGGCTTTCTCTGCCCTCAACTTGAAATGTGTTTTGGCAAGCGGCGGCTCTAACTCTTTGTATGGGTCACTGTTTGTTCATGGCGACTACAGCTTCCATGTTTCAGTAATTAACTCGTTCGCTCATAGAGACAATTTTCCACCGCAGTATCCAATAATGGTTAACGCTTCGATGAATTATCCTTCCATAACAGACTTTCTTTCCTCAATCTTGATTAAAGCAGGCTTTAACCTCAGAAGCAGCATAATAGTTCCAAACGTGCTTTTACAAGCCGCAGACCTTTACTTAGTGGCTTCTTTAGCCTCTAGACTTGTTAAGAAAAGATATGCCGAAGTGCTTTCGGCGTTGCTGTTTTTTTTCGCAGGAAACATGGGCCTAATATACGCTGTCAGCGACGCCGTAAACTGCGGAGATTTCACGAAGTGGATAACAAATCTGCCAACGGATTATTCTGGTTCAGGCATTTCGCCGTTGCCTGAAATGCGTTTCGGAAACCCCGTGGCAGTCATGCTTATGCCTCAAAGATCCAGCATTCTTGGAATGGGCATATCGCTTGTCGTTTACATACTAGTACTGTACGCGCTTCAAAGTTCGGAAAATCTTAGAGAACTTGTGCTTGCCGGGGTTTTGGCTGGTCTTCTTCCAAGCGTTCATCCACATTCATTTATAGCTGTGTCCGTCGTGTTGTTCTTTCTCATTTGTGTGTTCAAAAAAGATGCCAAATTCGCCACTTGCCTTCTATTACCGCTAATGGTTGTGGCTTTTCCTCAAATAGTAGTTATTCAAAAGCAGGTCAAAAGCGGGTTTATGGGCTTTACGATCGGTTGGCTTTCTGAAAACATGGCGAAAATTAAGGCTTTAGACTGGAGCACTCCCTTAAGCATGATTTCTTCAACTTTCTGGAGCGTCTGGATGCTTGCCAAATTTTGGCTGATGAACATAGGCGTAATAATAGTTCCGTTTACCATTGGGCTTCTGAAGTCTGATAGGTTTGTTAGACAGTTTTATTCGCCTTACATTGCTCTTTTCGTCTTAGGCAACATTATAAGGTTTCAACCTTGGGACTGGGATAATTACAAGATTTTCCTACACTGGTATCTTCTCACAGTAATAGTTGCAGCATGCGGCCTTATTGAAATAACGAGACTTTCGCAAAAGCTTCCAAACGCTAAGGTAAGCTTTCCAAGATTATTCAATAAACCCCGTTTAAGGAAAGCTCTCGCTTTAACAGCGGTTGCCGTCATACTCTTCTTTAGCACGGCAACAGGTTTTTTGAGCCACATTAAAGCTTTTCAGGAAAGTTATCTAATGTGGTCTGGTGCTGACGTTACTTTTGCAGACTGGATAAGGGAAAATACCCCTCCAGAAGCGCTGTTTCTAACGAGTACTCACTATCTTCATCCGGTGTTCACGATTGCCGGCAGACAAATAGTCATGGGTTATGAAGGGTGGCTTTGGAGCCATGGGATAGACTGGAACTACATTCAAAAAGTGAAAAGAGACGTGATCGAGATGTTTAAGGGCAACTACACGCTCATCAAAGCTTACGGCGTAAACTTTATAGCAGTAACGAAATATGAAAGGTTTTTCGCTACCGAGAACAATTTCAGAATAAACCTCAAATTTTTCACGGAATCTCCAAATTTCAAGAAAATTTACGACAAAGTGCTCGATGGCGACAGCTACATTCTATTTGAAGTGCTTTAGTTGAACCTTACACCAGACCGTTACTCAACTAGAAACTAAAGAATGAGTTGAAAAAGAAGATAGGGTTTGGGATTTCTTTTTCATTAATATAGCCTTTTTTGTGTTTTGTGTAGATTAATGCTGTTGTTATTATCGCTGCTGCTACCGCTGCTGAAATACTTATGGAAAGTGTTTCTGTTGATATGGTTGGCAGTGTTAGCGGTGGTGGCGATGATGCTTGCCAGATGTTTGTGCTGGTCGCCTTATAGGTTGCAGATGTGGAGCCTTGGGTTAAGGTTACTTCCACAATTATTCCCGTTTCTTTATCCCAGCAATAGCTGAATTGCGTATCTCCATGCATTAAACTTGCATAAACCACTGTTCTGCTTTCTCCAGCATATGTCCCAGTCTTTTCGCCGGCAATGGTTAAACTGCCTCCCTCAATCACTTTGACCGTGTCTCCGGTTTTCGAGTTTGCCGGTATAAGCGCTTGGAAAGTGAGATTTCCAGTGCCGCTGGCAACGTCCCACGACATAATCCCAGTTTGTTCTGCTCCATCGGTGGGTTTAAATGTCACACATACGGTTGCGGTTGTTCCTGTAACAGATAGACATTCCACCTTAACCCATTAGGGTGCTCCGCTTGGCGGACTGCCGCTTGAGGCGTACTCGCACTTTATCCAGTCGCCAGCTTTGACTCCTACTTGCGCCTCTGCGTAGGCAAAGGTTGTGCAAAGAAAAAGCAGTAGTGTTACAAGTGCTCCTAAGGTAATGGTTTTTCTCATCCGTTATTCCTCCAGTCATCCACGTTTGACTATGATGAGGGCGATTATGGATGCCACTGCAACGATGGCTACTGACAGTATTAGCCACCAATAGCCCAATATGCCTGTCAAGTCTACGCCGCCGATGCCACCGCCTCCGCCTTTCAAATGCGCTGTTAAATCATGGAAGCTGTGGTGGTATTGCACGTAAATTTGGGCGTATCTTCCAATTTGGCTTATTTGGAAGTTTATGGGTTGATTGTCCAATGTTACTTTGACGGCTGAAAGCGAGCTTATCATGTCCATTGGTATGGTTATGTTGGCTATACCCTTCGACCCGTCTGGACCGCCAACAGAAACAGTCAAAGCCATGTTTGTTGAGTCAAAGACCACGCCAAGCACAGAAGAATTCGTTGAAACATACATTCTTTTGTCTCTCCATTCAAGCTGCATTCGAATCCACCCTTCGGGGAGAACAGAAACAAAAGCATTCAGCCCCGTCGCAGCAGCCTCTAAACCGTCGCTGACGCCGTCACCATCAGTATCCTTCTTTGTTGGATCTGTTCGGAAAACTTTCACCTCAACACCGTCGCTAAGCCCGTCCCCGTCATAATCCGTATTTCCCAAATAAGTTTTATAATTGATTTCTTCAAGGTTTGTTAACCCGTCGTTATCATAGTCAGCGTTGACATCTGTTGGATCAAGCGGGCAGAAGAAGTTTCCGATTTCGGCGAAGTCGGATATGCCGTCGCCGTCGCTGTCTGGGTCAGGTGTTATGGGCATATCAAAGTCTATAAGGTATGGGGCACTTCCATGGACTGTGCGAATTACATATGCGGCTAGTGAGCTGTCAGTTGGCGACCATACAAGTTTACAGCCTTTAGGAAGCCCATGGCGTTCATCTAAAATCGCGTGTTTGCCGGTTCCGTCAAAGTTAACAGCAAACATGTTGACAGGGTCTCTAACATCTATCCATCCTGGATCACGAACCTCGCCTGTAAACTCCGAGTAGGTTAGCATCGGCCCGTTAGGCGTCCAGTCAACATATGCAAGAATGTTCCCTTCACTGGCGTTTGCAACGTTCATAAAATCAGTGCCGTCAAGATTCACAATGTAAACGCTTTTACACGTTGTGAAGGCTATTTTATCATTGGATGGGGAAACCCTCAAACTTGTGATAAGTGTGGCTCCCAATTCTTGCCAGCTGCTTGC
>Ga0105158_1001218_pt1 | contig 10076 bp, 11 predicted proteins | sample LHCtaG_FD_81567 | JGI IMG/M metagenome (GOLD analysis project Ga0105158, IMG submission 81567) | Hot spring microbial communities from Little Hot Creek, USA to study Microbial Dark Matter (Phase II) - LHC4sed_matched | ecosystem: Environmental > Aquatic > Thermal springs > Hot (42-90C) >... | reverse complement strand
CCCCAGGATGGCACGAGCTGGAGATCGACGGGGTGAGCCGGGGGAAGGTCCTGTATGTGGCCCCGCACTCGCCCGACAACTTCTTCTGGGTTTGGGTCTCGGATATCCACACTCCTCCCTTCGGTGAGGAGAAAATCCTGGACAGGAAGAGGGTTCTGGACCTGGTTGGCGAGCTCGGGCCCGCCTTCGTGGTGAGCGGGGGCGATATGACGGACTTCGGCCTTGAGGACGAGTACAGCAACTACCTGAGGATAATTTCCGATGTGGGGGCGCCCGTCTACAACCTTCCTGGAAACCATGAGACCTACTCCGATGCCCGTTTGCACCGCTACGTCCGGGAACTGGGTCCCACCAACTACTCCTTCACCTTCGGCGACTGCCTCTTCGTGGCCGCGGCAGGACTGCATGCCTACAGGGGGTGGGGTGGGTTCAGCAACGAACAGCTCTCCTGGTTGGATCGCGAGCTCTCAAAGCCCGCGGGGACCAAGTTCCTCCTCCTCCACATCCCTCTGGCTTATTACACCGGGAGGGAGTACGCCTGGGTCCCCTGGTGCAGGAAGGACAACTACTTCACCCAGATTCTGGAGGGGCACGACCGGGTGATGGAGATCGTGAGGAGGGAGAACGTGCTCACCTTCTTCGGCCACTGGCACACCTTTGACCAGGAGTTTAATCTGGATGGATTGAGGTTTTTCCACTCTCCCAGCGTCACCCAGAATTCCAAGGGGGTCTTCTCGGCCATCTTCGGGATCACCGAGCCGTACGCGCTGGGGTTCTCCTTCAGAGTGGTGGTAGTGGAAAACGGGCGCCTCAGGACGGTGTGCGTCGATCAGCACAAGCTCTCCATCGTGCGGGAGAACACCGCAAGCGGTCAGCGCATTCTGGTCACCAATAACCACGATCATTCCGTTCCCCTGAACCTGAAGGTCAGCCCTGGACCTGGGGACTACACCGTTTCCGCGGGAACCAAATCTTATGTTCAGCCCGACGGAACCTTCTGGGTGAGACTGGAGGCCCAGCCCGGAACCACCGAAATCTCGGTGGAGCGATCCCCCTGATCACTCTCTGGAGAGGTAGACCTGCCCCGACCTAGCAACCTCCTTCAGGTAGGGCGAGAGTTCCTTCACCGCCTCCTCCACCTTGGAGTGCTCCCCGCTCAGCTCTGCGATGGCCACCCCCTCCTTGATCTCCAGCATCCTGCCGCTCCTCTCCTCCACTTTCTGCACGAACTCCATCGTCTCCCGGTCGTCCAGCCTCCTGCTCTTCAGCAGGGCGACCTCCCTCACCGCCGCGCGTGCCGGGTCGATCACCTCCACGCTGATGACCGGTATCAGGCGCTCCAGAACCTTGCGGAGGTACTCGGTGGTTCGGTCGTCCGCCTGGAAGCTCAGAATCATGCGGGCGAGACCGGAGGGCTCGATCCCGACGGTTATGGAATCTATGTTTATTTGTCGCCTCGTGAAGCACCTGGAGACCCTCATCATGACGCCGGGCACGTTCTCGCACAGGATGGAGAAGATGCGTGTCGTCATGTGAGCATCTGGTCCAATCTTCCCCCGGCCGGCACCATGGGGAGCACGTGTTCGTCGGGATCGATGAGGATATCCAGCACGGCCGGCTTCCCGCTTTCAATGGCCTGCTTTAGCTTCTCCTTGATCTCCCCCGGTCTCTCCACCCTGTCGCCCCAGGCACCATAGGCTTCCGCGAGCTTGACGAAGTCGGGGGACTCGCCCAAATAGGTTTGAGATCTGCGCTTCCCGAAGAACAGGTCCTGCCACTGCTTCACCATGCCCAGATATCGGTTGTTGAAGATGCAGTTCGCCACCGCAATGTTGTTCACCACGCAGGTGGCCAGTTCTTGGGAATTCATGAGGAAGCTCCCATCCCCGGCGATGTTGACCACGGTGTGATCGGGTCTGGCCACCTTCGCCCCCATGGAGGCGGGGAAGCCGAAGCCCATGGTGCCGAGCCCGCCCGAGGCTATGAAGTGCCTGGGCTTTCGGGTGCAGTAGAAGTGTGCGGCCCACATCTCGCATTGCCCGACCTCCGTGACCAGAATGGCGTCCGGTCCCAGCGTTTCGTTTATTTCCTTGATCACGCGCTGCGGCTTTAGCGGAATCTCGTCGTAATCCATGCGCGGTGCCAGCTCCCGCTTCATCTGCTGAATCCGCTTCCCCCACTCCTCCCCCCTTCCCCGCTGCCATCTCGAAACCAGGGCCTGAATTATGGCACGCAGAGCCCGCTTAGCGTCCGCTCTGATCACCACCTCGGGTCTCACAATTTTCCCCAGCTCCACGGGGTCAATGTCGATGTGGATGATCCTGGCTCTCGGGGCAAAGTGTTTCACGTCCCCCGTCGAGCGGTCGCTGAACCTCACCCCCACCGCCAGCAGGAGGTCGCATTCGGAGACCGCAAGGTTGGCCACCATCCTCCCGTGCATCCCCAGCATTCCCAGGCAGAGGGGATGGTCCTCGGGGATGGAGCCCTTCCCCTGCAGGGTGGTTACCACGGGTGCACCCGTCAGCTCGGCCAGTTCCACCAGCTCCGGGGAGGCCCCGGAGAGAATGACCCCTCCGCCAGCCATGATGAGGGGACGCTCGGATTTGAGGATGAGGTTCACAGCTTGCAAGATCTCGTAGGGCTTGGGATCCAGCCTGATGTGCTTGGGGAGCTCCACTTGGGCGGGTATCTCCACTTCCGCCTTGGCACTCTGGATGTCGCGCGGCAGGTCTATGTGCACGGGACCCGGGCGTCCGGTAAGGGAGATGAGGAAGGCGAGCCTGATGGTCCTGGGTAGATCCTCCACCCGCTGGACGATGAAGTTGTGTTTGGTGATGGGCAGCATGATGCTGAGCATGTCCGCCTCCTGGAAGGCGTCCAGACCTAACAGGCTGGTGCTCACCTGCCCGGAGATTGCCACCACGGGCGAGGAGTCCATGTAGGCGTTCAGAATGCCCGTCACTAGGTTGGTCGCCCCCGGACCGGAGGTGGTCACGCAAACCCCAGGCCTGCCGGAGGCCCGCGCGTAGCCGTCGGCGGCGTGAGCGGCCGCCTGCTCGTGGCGGACGAGGATGTGCCTGATTTCGGTCTCGGAGTAGAGCGTGTCATAGGCGTGGATGATGGCCCCGCCCGGGATGCCGAACACTTCTTTGACACCCTCCGCCTTCAGGCATTTCCAGAGGATCTGCGAGCCGGTCAGCTCCATTCTCGTTTACCCCTATCCACTTTTCAGCCTTGCCAGGACCGACACCCTGTACCTGCGCCTCCCTCCAGCCTGGCCGACCAGCTTGGCGCTCTCGGAAAGCTGTGCCCCGTGCACCAGCTTCAGGGTTCTCCCGAGCCTGCGGGCGAGGGCGGCCGAGCTGAGGTAGAAATCCACCCCTCCCTCTACCTCCTCCACTTTGGTGAGAAAGGCCCTCCCGTCCTCCCTGCTCGCCAGCTTGGCCTCCTCCTCGACGAGCCTCCGGATCCTTGCTACATCCTTCCCCCTCACCTGTAGGATGGCCTCGTAGTATCCCCCCGCCTTCAGCCTGCAAATCTTGCAGGTCTCCCTCCTCAGGGGCACATTTGTCACGAGTTCCTGCTGGAGCGGCAGGGCCTGTTTCTCCCCCAGTCTCATCCTCGCCCTCACGGTTACTCTCAAGCCGGTTTTTCCTTCCCCGATCCCCACCTCCACCTGAACGCCGCTCGCCTGGGTTAGGGGGACGAACTCCCAAGTGTTGTTTGTGAGTTTGGCAACCTTCAGGCGCGAAAGTACGAGGCCCCTCATCACTTCCTCCAGCCCGCTCTCCAACCAGCTCCCCCCCACTCTCACGGCTCCACATCTCGGGCAGGTCACCACCTCGAGCTTGGGGAGAAGGAGGAGGGGTTTGGAGGACAGGCACCCCCGGCAGAGCCCGCCCACCAGAGGGTTGCTCTCGGACTCGAGTGCCCCGCAGCTGTAGCAGAACCGCTTCACTTCATCTTCACCATCATCGCGTGGGGAACCCCCTGAACCCTCAGGACCCTCTCCGGATCGATCAGGCCCTCCTGGATCGCCCTCTCCACCACCGATCCCACCACGTTGGCGATGGTGGCCTCCCTTATCGCCCTCAGACACTCCCCCACGCTCGCCTCCCTTCCCCCGTAGAACCTCTCGTCCACCCTCAGGACCGTCTTCTCATCCCTGAACTCCTTGCCGATGAGCTCCGCGTCGCAGACGATGGCGAGAACCTCCTCCCCCGTCTGGATGATCCTGAGTCTGGGCATTAGATGCTCCTCACCGTGCTCCTAGCCCCGCAGGCCTCGCACTGGAGCACAGTGACTCTCTCCTGTCTCATCAGCTTGGTGTCAGGCCTTCTGCATTCCTTGCAAAAAACGAACTCCTCCAGGTAGGAATCGAGCTTCTGTTTGATAATACTCCCCGGAAATTTTCCTTGGACGATGAGCTGCTCCCCGGCCTGGCTCCCCGCGGCCCCCAGCTCCCGAAGCAGGTACTTCATGAAATGCTTTTCATCCCGATTCATCGCCGAGCAGATGCTCTTGAAGTTTCGGAGGATGGTCCTGTTCCCCACTTGGATGGTGTCGGGCTCCGGCACCTGAAACCTCTCGCGGTCGAAAGTGATCTTTGGAACCTGCTCCAGGGCCCTCTTAAGGAGTTGCTCGTAGGTCTCCATCACACCACCTTGTACCTTCCCTCCCTGAACTCGTAGGCCGTCCCGAGGGCTAGGAGGAGGCGGATGCCCTCCCAGGCGTCCTCCTTGGAGATCTTCAGCTCGGCGGCCACCTCCTCCACCGATACTCCCTCACCGCGGTCCAGCCTCCGGATGGTGGATTCAACCTCCCTCTCCAGGGAAGGCACCTCCACCTGTTGTACGGGGAGTTGGCTTTCCTTTGGTGCCGGAAGCACGCCTGCAGCCAGCGCCTTCTTCCTGGCCCTCACTATCTCCAGCAGCCTCAGCGTCTCCAGGTTGGGGTCCTCCACCCTGATGATCAGCTCAGGCTGGAGATAGATCTCTCCGGAGAATTCCCTAACCCTACCGATCACATCCAGCAGGCTCCCCAACTCGTACTTCTCCAATTCTTTCGCCTCCTCCCCCCACGCCCTCAGGCTGATGACCCCCGTTTCATCGTCGAGGAAGAGAAAGCACAGACGTTCGTCCACGGCCTTGTCCACCACCGTTCCGAGGATTCTGACCCTTGAGGTCTTCTCCCCCCATAAGGTAACGATGTGCGCCGGTTCCTCGTCTGTGGCTTCCCTGTATTCCCCTTTCTGGAGATCCTCAATCAGGACCTTTCTCGCAGGAGCCCACACTAAAATTCTGACCCTACTCCATAAATGCCATCTCTCCTTTTTGGTTCGTTTCGGAAGGAGAGAGTGGAGTTTGAGATACGCGGAAGGGTGGTGGCAGTCCTGGGTGGGAGGCTGAGGGTGCGAGCTGACGAGGCCATACGTCGAGTTGCCGGTATTCAGTCCAAGCACGGAGTGATTGCTCAGGTCTTCGATGCTCGGAGGGTGGCCGGGAAGGAGCATCTGCTGCACGCGGTCAGCCTCGCCCTCCTCTTCGAGGGGAGGGGGGAGAGGTTTGCCGATAACCCCGCGCTCAACCTGCTCTGCTGGGTGGCCGCCGAGAGGCAGATAGAGGTGGCGCTGAGGAAGGTGGGGGTAACCCCTGCAACCGAAGAAGTGGCGGTGGTCGTGGTTGGAAAAGATGGGACTTCGGTGAGGTCCGCGGCGGAGGAGGTGAGCGGGCTTCTTGTAAGGGACGACGAGATCTTGCTCCAAAAGAGAGAGGAAAAGGAACTCAGAGAAACCTTCTCCCTCCCTCCCACGGTCACGGCGGGGGAAATGGGGAAGTTTGTCATGGAGAAAATCGCCCTGCTCGAGCTACTCAAATGAAGCTGGTGGTGACCTGCAGAAACTTTCTGAGCTCGAGGCAGACCTATCTGGCGATCAGGCGCCTGCTCCCCAGGGCGGAGATCAGGCATTCAGGTTTCAGGGGGGTCTTCGTGGTGGAAGCCGAGGGGGAGCCAATGGAGCTGGCGAGGGAGCTCAACAGGTGCCCCAGCGTCGGGAGGGCCGTCCCCGTGATGGCGGAAACCACCAGCGATCCTGAAGGGGTGAAGCGGGCGGCTCTGCGGGTGAGCGAGCTGGTGGGGAGGGGGGAGAGTTTTTCCTTCAGGCTTCACAAGAGGGGATCCCACCGCCTGGAGAAGCCCACGCCCGAACTCGAGCGGGAGATCGGGGCGGAGCTCCAAAAAGCCATTGAGCAGAGGACGGGCGTCAAACCGGAGGTGGAGCTTGAAACGCCAGATGTGGAGATTTCCGCGGAGGTGCTCGGTCCCCTGACGTATGTGGGGATTCTCAGAGGCAGCTGGAGCTTCAGGGCTCGGAAACGCTGACCTCGGCCAGCTTCTTCACCTTTTCGATCCCGGCGTAGGCCCCCCGCAGAACCACGAGATCTCCCGCCAGGATTCTGGTTTTTCTGCTCGGGGTGTACAGAAACTTCTCCCCCCTCTGAATGAAGAGGACATAGGTTCCGGTGGTGGTCCACAGATCCAGCTCATCTATCGATCGGTTTTCGAGGACCGAGCCCGACCTCACCTGAATCCTGGAAATTTTCTCATTCGCCTCGCTCATGGCCTCGGTCAGCACGGGGTGGGGCTCGATTCCCCTCAGGAGGGAATCCACGATGGAGTCGGCCGAGTCCGTAATTCTCTCCAGACACCTGACCGTCTCCAGCACGCTGGTCAGACCTTTCTCTCCCTCCTTTTTGGCGGCCTTCAGGGTCTCGGCCCAAAGTTTATAGGAGAGCTTATCGAATTTCGTTTCTATCTCCCTCACGAGTTCCGCGGGCTCGGCTAGGTTTAGGAGAACGGAGGAGTAGGCTAGGTCCACCGACAGGACAGCCGCGTCCCTCATCTCGGCCAGGGTTCTCTTCAGGCTCCTGAGCTTGTGGGAGGACTTGACCCGTGGGAGGGGCTCCCCCGCTATCCTGTGGATGCGATGTATGCCTTCAGGGGGGCCCTTCACCACCAGCAGGTCCCCGGTCTCCAACAGGGTTTCCTTCCTGGGGATCTCGTATTCCTCCCCCCTCCCCCTCGCTAGAACCCAGACGCCCATGGAGGAGGGGAGACGGAGTTGCCCGAGCTCTTTGCCCGCCAGATGGGAGCCTTCCCTGACCTTTATCTTGGCAAGCCTTTCCGCCGCCATCGCGAGCGCCTCCTTCAGCACGGTGTGGACCTCTGCCTTCTTGAGCACGAGGGAACTCAAATCTCCGCAGGCGTTTGAGATGTTCTCGGCGCTCGCGGCGATTTGCATCAGGCTCACCATCCTTCTGGCCTCCTCCCTGCTTCTCGAAACCATGGCCGAGCGCTGGAAGAATTCGTAGGTCAGGTCATCCATCCTGCTCTCCAGGGAATGGACGAGCTTCGCCAGGTTCTCGTCCTCGAAGTATACGGAAGCCAAGGAAAGATCCACCATCCAGTCGGAGATGTCCTTCATCTCAACGAGCAGCTCCCTGATGGACTTTTGGCCTGCGCTCATCCTAACTTATGCATGGTTAAATTTGCCAGCATTGAGGGTGGGCGGCTTGTTAACGTGCGTGTGGATGCTTACTCCTTCGGAGCGAGCTCCAGTTACGGGAAATATATCCCTAGGAGGAATCTTTCGTATGTGCGGGATTGTGGGGTACGTGGGAAGAAGGGCGGCGGCGCCCGTTCTCTTGGAGGCCCTGAAAAGGCTGGAGTACAGGGGATACGACAGCGCGGGCGCGTGCACTCTCTGGGAGGGAAGGCTGCTGGTAAAGAAGGACAAGGGAAAGGTGGAGGAGATCGAGGAAAGGCTCCGACTCTCGGAACTGCCGGGGAACGTGGGAGTGGGTCATACCAGGTGGGCAACCCACGGTGAGCCGTCCCGGCGTAACGCCCACCCGCATCTAGATTCCAAGGGGGAGGTGGCGGTCGTGCACAACGGCATTATCGAAAATTATCTGGAGCTGAGGAAGTTTCTTGAGGGAAAGGGTTACACCTTCGTTTCGGAGACAGACACCGAGGTGATTCCCAACCTGATTTCCTATCACCTACAGAAGGGGGCCAGCTTTGCCGAGGCCGTTAGGAGGGCCTGCGCGAGGTTGAAGGGTAGTTTTGCCTTGGGAATTCTGTGCACGCGAGAGCCCGCCAAGGTGATAGGCGTCAGGAAGGAGAGCCCGCTAGTGGTGGGGGTGGGGCGGGGCGAAATGCTTTTCTCTTCCGATCTTCCGGCGCTCCTGAGGTTCACCAGAAAGGTCCTCCCGCTGCACGAGCGGGAGATGGTGGAGCTGACGGCGGAGGGGATGAGGATTTCCTCCCTGGACACGGGGAAGACGGTGAGGAGAAGCCCGACCACCGTGAGATGGACGCTCCAGATGGCGGAAAAGATGGGCTATCCGCACTTCATGCTCAAGGAGATTTTCGAGCAGCCGGTGGCGGTTAGGGAAACCCTCAGGTCGGATCCGGTCATGCTGAAGAAACTCGCTGAGGAGATGGAGAGGGCGGACAGGATCTACCTCGTCGGTTGTGGCACCTCCTACCATGCCGCGCTGGTTGGCAAGAACCTGCTCCTCAGGCTGGCGGGGCTCCACGCGGAGGCCGTGCTCTCTTCGGAGTTCTGGGAGAGTTGCCAGCCGAGGAAGGGGGACTTCATGCTGGCCATAACCCAGTCCGGCGAGACTGCTGACACCCTGAAGGCGGTGAGGCTGGCGAAGGAAGAGGGGGTCAGGCTGGTTTCCCTGGTCAACGTGGTGGGGAGCACCATCACTAGGGAGAGTGACCTGACCTGCTACATCCACGCTGGGCCGGAGATCAGCGTGGTGGCGACCAAGAGTTTCACCTCCCAGCTAGCGTACCTTCTGCGGCTTGCTCTCCTGCTCTCTTCCAAGAGGGTGAATCTGGCGGGCCTTCCGGGAATGATGGAGACCGTGCTGAAGCAACTTCAGCCGAGGGTGAAAAAACTGGCTCCGCAATACAGGTCGGTGGAGGATGTGTACCTGATAAGCAGGGGGATCGGATACCCCATCGCCTTGGAGGGGGCGCTGAAGCTGAAGGAGGTGGCGTACATCCACGCGGAGGCGATGGCCGGAGGGGAGCTAAAGCACGGGACGCTGGCCCTCATCGAGGAGGGTACCCCGGTGATAGCGCTGGTTCCTCCTGGGGAGGCCGGAAGCAGGATGCTCTCCAACATCGAGGAGGTCAGGGCGAGGGGCGCAAGGGTGATAGGAATAGCCTTTGATAAACTTCACGGAGTGGAAACTTTCACCCTTCCTCCAGCCGAGGAGATTTTCTTCCCCCTCCTCTCCGTCATCCCCCTTCAGCTCCTCGCCTATTACCTGGCGGTGGAGAGGGGATGCGACCCCGACCGCCCCAGGCATCTGGCCAAGTCCGTGACGGTCGAGTAGCTACCTTTTGCAGAGGGCCAGAAAATACCGGAGCATCCTGTCGTCCGGGACGAGCTCCGGGTGGAAGGAGAGGGCCAGCATGCCGTCCTGCTGCACGGCTATTATCTTCTCCTGAAAGGTCGCCAACACCTTCGCTCTTCCCCACACCTCCGTGGCTATGGGCGCCCTTATGAAAACGCACCTGAAGGGCTGAGGACCCAGCACGGGGATGTGTATTTCGGTCTCGAAGGACTCCCTCTGCCTGCCGAAGGCATTGCGTTTCACCGCAAAGTCCATGAGCCCTAGCAACGGCTGCCTCGTCCTCTCCACCACCTCATCGCCCTTCTTGGCCAGCAGGATCATCCCGGCGCAGGTGCCCAAAATGGGCAGACCAGAGAGACCCAGTTCCCTCACCCTCTCGAAAAGACCGGTTGAGACGAGGAGCCTTCCTATGGTGGTGGATTCCCCGCCCGGGATGACCAGGGCGTCCAGCCCCTCCAGTTGCTGGGGGCGGGTGACACACGAGGTCTCCGCCAGTCCCCGGAAAGCCTCTAGGTGTTCCTCTACATCCCCCTGAAGCCCAATTACTCCTACCTTCACTAGCGTCCCCTTGCGGCCAGTCGCTCGGTTGGGTCCAGCTTTCTTATGTCTATTCCCCTCATGGGCTGGGGAAGGTTCTTGCTG
>Ga0105158_1001215_pt1 | contig 10081 bp, 5 predicted proteins | sample LHCtaG_FD_81567 | JGI IMG/M metagenome (GOLD analysis project Ga0105158, IMG submission 81567) | Hot spring microbial communities from Little Hot Creek, USA to study Microbial Dark Matter (Phase II) - LHC4sed_matched | ecosystem: Environmental > Aquatic > Thermal springs > Hot (42-90C) > Sediment... | reverse complement strand
TTGTTCAGGAGAAGCATGGAAAACTTGCCTAAAATGCCTGTGGAAACGTTGCCACACCCTCATGGCGTAGATGCTGAGATGCTGAGAAGGCTCCTAAAGAGGAGGGAGGGAAAAAGTCTTCTCTATTTCATGGCTAAGAGCTTTCAGAGGGTTGGATATGCCACCGCTAAGAAGTTCCTTGAGTCTGCAGGGTTTAGCCCACATCAGCCTACTTCAACTCTCACAAGCGATGACGTTTTAGAGCTAATGGAAGCTATGAAGAGGTATAGTTTTCCTCCGCCAGATGCTAGATGCCTCTCCCCAATAGGGGAGGACGTTTTGAGAGATGCCATCATGAAGGTTTTTGAGCCGGAGTTCGTGACCGTGTGTCAGAGACCACCATCCGTGTATCTCGGACACCCATTCATTGTGGAGGTTGCAGTAGCCTATGGATGTAAGGGAATCGATGAGGAAGTTTCACTTTACAGGTTTGCCAATAGGATTCCACTCATTTACGACGCTCATAGTGATGTCTCAATGAACGTTTTGAAGAAGTTTAACTGGGGGAATTATCTGCCAGTTCGTCCACAAGCAACAGCGGTTTTCACTCACATCTGCTCCACGAAAATCCCCTTTAAGACTGCAGGTAAAGAATGCATTGCCGACCCTCCTGAAATCGAGAGAGAGATAGAGTTAGCCTTGAAGGAGTGTTGTAGACGGTTAAAGACGCATATAACTGGTAGAGTTAACATGGAGGAGCGGGGGCGGAGGTTTAACGCATACAAAAAATACCTTCCCAAGATTGCACAGTTCGCCACCGAGTTGGCTGGCAGAAGAGACGCGCCGAACATATCCCTTACTCTTGAACGGATCTTGGAGGGATTAGATTGAAGGATGTTCTTCATAAATTGACATTACTTGGAGAAGCCATTTGCGTTCAGCTTGAAAACGGGTGTCTGCCGTTCATAGAGATCCCGAGCAGAACAACTTCAAACATAGTTTACGATGAAATGAGGGGGAGATTTGTTCTTAGTGGAGCAAGAATTAAAAGGACGACTTCAAACGTGAAACATCTACGTGTATTCACACAGACCGTTTGGATGGCCTATATGGCTAAACGGCTCATAGAGGAAGGGAAGAGCACGACTTTAAGGGACCTATACTACATGGCTGAGTCTTACGGCGTGAAGTTCAAGGATCAGCAGGAGTCAGACAGCATAATCGCTGATGTTGAAGCTCTACTCGGAGTATCAAGAGAACAATTAAGGATATTTCCCGAGGAGAGAGCCACGATCTACGGTGACCTCACCATAAGGTACAACGTTCATGGATACGAAAGAACAATACTCAACCTAACAGCGAGCCCCGATGGTGTGGCAATAGGACCGGCGCTGGCTGCAGCAGACTTCCAAGACTGCGGAGCTGAGAAGGTGATCATGGTTGAAAGTGGAGGAATGTTCACGCGCCTAATAGAAGAGAAAGCCCATGAAAAGTTTAAGGCAGTATTAATTCACACGGCTGGGCAAGCACCCCGCCTAGCTAGGCATTTTGCTTACAGGCTGAAAAGGGAGCTGGGATTGCCAGTATACATTTTCACCGATGGCGACCCTTGGGGGGCGCACATAGCCATGGTTATAATAAGTGGTTCGGCAAACGCAGCGCATGTGGATAGTTTAGTAATACCGGATGCCAAATGGATAGGTATACTTCCCACAGACATAGAAGACTACAGGCTTCCCTTCGAAAAGTTTAACGAAAAAGACTGGAAGAGGTTACACGACCTTATGGCTGACCCAAGGTATCAGTCACCTTTCTGGAGGAATCAGCTTAAAAAGTTCGAGGAGGAGGGAAAAAAATCCGAGCAGCAGGCATTAAGCATATACGGTCTGAGCTATGTAACCGAGAAGTATCTTCCAGAAAAGCTCATCTAAGACTTTAGACTTCTAAGCAGTAGTGCTAAAAACAGTGCCGCAGTCAGCTGGCATACGACACAGAAAGAAGCCACAAGCCAAGGGCCAATTCCTTCCCCTAGATCGTACATAAAGCCCATGGTGAAGCCGCCAATAAACCAAGCTAAACCATAAATAGTGTTGAAAACGCCATACGCTGTTGCCCGCATTTCTAGTGGGGACAGATCAGCTACTACGGACCTATAAATAGACTCTTGGGCCCCCATCCCAACGCCATACATGAGAATTGCTATTGAAAGCATCACGGCGTTACCTTTAACCGCAAAAATAGCTGGTAGCGCTGACACCAGTAGTATCAACCAGAAAATCTTCAATTTGAACCGGTCATAGGCAAAGCCCAATGCAACCGCTATCAAAGCATCGATACCCATTGCTGCAGCGAATAGTAATGGAACAATCCAAGGATCAATAGCGCCTCCAGCTCTATAAGCTATGAGAGAATAGTGCAAAAAGCCCACCACGCTGAGCGCGGCCACAAGGTTATATGTCCAAAAGCGCTTATCCAGCTTTCTGAGAGAAGCTGCAACTGTTAGAGAGCGAGCCTCCACATTAACGTAGCCACGAAGCTTGATGTAGGCTACATAAAGTACCAGCAGGGCGGCTACGGCAGGTACAACCAGAATTAAAAACGCGAAATGAAAGTTGCTCATCGAGAAAAATATTGCGGCTGAAACCAGTATTGGGCCCAGCACAGCACCAACTTGATCTAGTAACTCGTGAATTCCAAACGCCCGTCCAATACCCACATCTTTGGCGACTAGTGATATAGCTGCGTCCCTTGACGGAGCCCTTAAAGCCTTCCCAATCCTCTCAGCGAAAACAAATAGGGCTGCAAGTCCCCAGCCTTCAGTAAGAGCCAAAGCAGGTATGAACAAAATAAAAGCGTATCCCAAAACGAGGAAAAACCAGTATCTGCCACTATGATCGGCTAGGAAACCACTAGGAAAACGGAGAGCATACCCGACGAGCTCCCCCAAACCCGTGACAAGCCCAACAACAGCTGCGGAAGCACCCAGAAACCTCAAGAACTCAGGGACAACGCTTCTCCCACCTTCATAGACAATATCAGCTAGAAGGCTAACAATTCCAAAAAGAACGATACCATAATAGCCAACCCACCGCGTTCCTCCAACAGCCAACGAGTGACCTCCTTTTTTTTCCTTCACCAGAAACAGGAACAAAAATTGATTAAGACAGGATTTCATAATAAATGTTTTAAGCTTGCCTTCCTCAAGTTTACCACTTTAAATGGCGAGAACTCATAATTTAAGCACTGGACACTTCATGGAAAGCCTAGTTAAAGCAGGTACTTGAAAGCCCCGGGTTCAGGGAAGACGGGGAATCGCAATACTTAAAAAAGACGGGGAGAATTCCTGTTATAGGGCGGGTGGTCTAGCGGTCATGACGCATTAAAGTCTTACAGGTGGAAGCCGCCCTCACACGGCGGAGGTCCCAGGTTCAAAAAGGTGCATGTTACGTGCATGTTGAGAATCCTGGCCCGCCCATCATGCGTCTTTTCTTATTCTTTCGAGTTAATGCTTGCTTTTTCTTGGGGGAGTGACTGTTGCCCTAGTCCTGTCAGTTTCCAGTGGCCGTCTTCGTTGTTGCGGGTGACTATTTTCTCTTCTTCCATTGTTTTTAGATGTCTTAGAACCGCATTGTAACTTATGTTAAGCTCTTTTGCTATTTCTTTTGTTGTTTTTGGAGTTGCCATTATAGCTTGTATGATCCTGCTTCTCGTGGATATCCCTTGCTGGACGTTTCTTTTAGTTTTGAGTACTGCCTGTGGTTTGTGAGGAGTTTTCCTCCACCTAGCTGTTCGCGTCATACTCATCAGTTATATAATCAATTTTTGTTAGGGTTAATTGTTTTTGCTTTTCATTTTTTCGGAAGAGGAGATTTAATGTGTCCTGTATGAGCTTTACTCTTTGCACGATGTAGGGTTTAAGCTTGTAGCGCTCAATAAGTTCGACGGCGTGGGGGAGGTATTTTTCTATGGTTGCTTGGTGCACTGTGAGGACTAGTTTTCCGCCGCACTCTGTGCATACGCCTTTTAATGGTGGCCTCCGGTATTTCTTGTTGCAGTTTAAGCACCTTACACTCTGCGTGGTGAACGCTTTGAGGTTCCCAACTATGTCTCTGATTATGTGCCTCTGGAGTATTTTTTCTGCCACTTCTTGCTCTGTTACAGCTCTGATCTTAGAGGCGAGAGATAGCTGGGCTTCAATTTTCTCGCTCATCTTTTTCAGTTTCTTGTATGAGGTTGTTTCGGGTCCTGCAGTTATGTTGGTTGTTGGATGAGTGAATCCGAGACCGTAATACTGTTTCGGTGTCCCCAGCCTGTGTGCAACTATGTCGAGTTTTCGTGCTTGTTCATCCGGGTTTGAGGGGGAGTAGGTTGCATAGTAAAATTCAAGTGGGTAGCTGAAGCTTGCATCTAGATTGTGCGCCTCGCTGTCAACCTCTAAAGGGTTAAGGAAAACCGTGACTATGAGAGGAACATCCATCATTCCCCCTCTTTTCTCGGGAAGGTATGCCTTTGAAAAGTTGAGCAGTGCGTCTAGGGCTAATATTATGGCGTCTTCGTCTCCATCACAGTTCCTCCTTTTTGCAGCATGCCAGTATGGGTGTGCAAGGCATACGCTAGCATTCGTGAAACCTACTATTCTTCCAAGGATTCCGGCGGACGTGTGGGGGGCCAATCCTATCACGAGGCATCCTACCAAATCTTCCTCTTTTTCAACTTTGTAGTATGGTTGCTGCCCGTAAAACTTGACGAGGAGCTCGTCGATGAACTTGGCTACTTTGACAAAGTAACTGGCGCATTTAAACGGTATAACTATGTCTTGGGGCTTTAGTTCCAGTAGCTGGCTGTCCTCGGTGAGGGGTGCTCCCTTATAGTCGTGTGTGTACCCGAGTTTTCTCAACTTCTCGACCGGCACGGATACTTCCTTTGGCGTAAAGTGAGTCAGTGGCGCATCTGTCGCGTCAAACCTAATTGTCCCATCCTTGTAAACGTATAGACCATACTTGGCGCGTAGCAGTCCCTTTTCAAGCGGTTCAGGCAACTTTGTGGCACTAGACAAACCTTTGACTCCCTTGAGACTTGGTGGAGGAGAGTGCATACCAATGTTCTTCATGGCGGTAGCTAGCTCCGCCTTTAAGTCTACCGTTAATCTACTGTAGGGCTTAGCTTCGATCCCACAACTTGGACAGCGCCTATCACTCATGGGAAGGCCGCATTTGGGGCAACTCAGGACCTGAATCGTTCTGCAACTGCAACTTTCACAGTAAAGTTTGAAGGTCTCATTTCCGCACTCAGGGCAATGCCTCCTCGAAACTTCAATTTTTACGACGCCGTTCATTGCTGCCTTTAAGATGTCCCTTTCACGTCCTCCCTTGAGCTCTACAGGGAAAAGTACATGTACTGGTGGGCTTAAGGTCCTCTTATCCGCCTTCTCTGGCCTACCCATCCTTGCACCTATGTATACAGGAGATTTAGGCTTAATGGGGAAGCCTGCTAGAGCCGTGATAAAGCTGTTCGGCGTGTCGGCAGAGTACACTAAGAGGCTGTTGTGGCTTATAGGTCGCCCTGCCGCTAGGCACACTGAAAGAATGAGCGATTCATCTTCTTCCAGAACTAGGTTGTCGCCGTCCACTTTGTGGGGGACGCCTAGTGTTTCTAGAAGTTGCTTTATGCGTTGGAGGATTGGGGATCTTATCATGGAGCCGCTCTTAAAACGTTCTACATGTTCCTTTAGCTCCAAGATGGATGGAATATCGATGTCGTGCCAGTTGTAAGTGTATCTTGGGTGGAGGGGGACTTTTAGCTTTCTGCTTATATTGACAGCCTCATGCGCAGTGGGTTTGACTTCGAATGGATTTTCGAGCAGTAGGCTTAATCGCTCCTTGCTTAAGCCTAATAGCTGGCTCACGCGTTCTAATCCTCCAAGTTGATTCACCTTTAAACATAACTCTTGAACCCACCATTCCTCGCATATTCCGGCGGGAAGGAGCACGTGGTTGTTCTCCAAGAACTCGCCAAGGCCAATTAGAATGTCTCCCAAAAATAGTAATTTTTCTACTTTACCCGAAAGCGCCATGGCATCCTGTAAGCTTTCAACCTTCACCACGCTACCATCCTTTAATCTAGCCACCGGTCCCTCAATGCTATCCACAGACATAACGACCGCGCCCTTGCCCGGTCTCTCCGTTTTTATATGTGTTCCCGGAGCCAAGAATCCGTCGAGAAGCGCCATCGTTGCTGGATGTATCCCCACAGCTGCTAGCCCCGTGTTTCGGGAACGCCCATACCTCAGTCTGAAGCCGCCAACAGTTGAGGGCATAGCTAGAATTGGACGCCCTGCAACGACGTCTGAAAGATACTTCTCGCTCGGCGCGATAACCTCATCCCTTTTTTCTTCCTTCATATCTTTTGATTTTCCGAGTTCAGATAACCATTCCCACCCGGTGAGACCGACTTGCTCTACGAGTTTCTTGAGCTTCTTAGCTTTCCCTATAATGCCGTCGTTGAGGACCAGTATTGCGCCTCCTCTAAGCTGGTTTGTCTCGACCCGGCTCAGGTTTCTGTGTCCTGAAACCTCGAAGGGGTCTGTGGGCTCTCCAGTTACCTCAACAGGGAGATTTCTAGCGGCAAATCTCACCTCTTGGGAGGATGAAGGGTACTGAAGATGAGCAACGCGACGTTCATAGAGGTCTATTTCCTCAACGTAACGTTCAACCTCTTCTTCTGAAGGCTTATACCTTTCAAGGCGAAGAAGGCGCCTTATGAAGTCAGCCACTAAGACGGATACAGCTTGCTCGGTTCCCCCCGCTGACCTTATCGGTCCAGCATAGTAAACGGCGAGGTAGCTTGTGCCGTCCGGGTTACTCTTGATCTTAACTCCAGCGATTCCCTCTATTGGGGCAGCAGTGACGCTCTCCGTTAGAAGGGCTAGCGCCACTCTGAGGGCTATGTCTGCAGCCTCCTCTTCTGAGGAGAAGTGGCAAAAGCGGCCATAAACAACTTCTTCAGCTATCTTAAATGCGACCTCTTCTCTCGAAGCCTCTTTTAGTAACTCTCTTATTCTTTCTCCAACCCCATAAAGACCCGTTATGCCCTCAACTCTTGCTGCTATGTCCTTAGCTGGCTTAACCTCCGGCTCAAGGGATGGGTCTACTCCTCTAGCCTTAGCCCTACTTGCAAGCTCGTAGAGCTCGTTAAATGAATCTTCCAGGGACTTAAAGTAGCCGTCAATCCATTCCGCTTCACCACCCATTACGAATCACCGTTATAGTTCAGGAAGGCTTCATTCCAAGCATTCTGTTAATAGATCCGCTATTATGGGAAGGTCGAACGCGTTTATCTTTAACTTTGGTATGATGGAGAGAATCTGTTTAAGGGTTGCCATTATTAGCAGGTTACATTTTTCAACTTTGAAGTCTATTGCTCCGTGAGGGGTAGCTGCCTCGCCGCCAGCTGAAAGCAGGTGCTGCTTTAACGCCAGTGCCGCTGGCGTAGGAACATTTCCGAGAAGTATCACGCGGTGAATACCTTTCTCGGACATGAGTTTGGAGCCAGCTTCGCTAACAGAGATCATGCCCATTAATTCCTCAACGTCGCTTACGTCATCGACAAGCCAGCTTAAGTCAAAAGCAAAGTAGTTTCCACGTTCCACAACTTTAGTTCTTAGATCCGAAATCGCTTGCGCTACGAGAGCCGCCTGTCTTGTCTCGACAACATCGTGGGTTCTTATTATGTCTGCACCGTTGTAGACCGCGACCGCAGTAGCTGCTAGAGAGCCAATAAGCCTGTCCGCAGGCTTAGGCAAACCGAGAATACACCCTATAAAGTGCTTTCTTGAAACGCCGACTAGCAGGGGTTTACGCAAAACCTTCAGCCTTCGAAGACCTCTTAGCAATTCTAAGTCACACTCGTATGGTTTGCCAAAACCAATTCCAGGATCCACAACAATTTTCTCCGGTGATACCCCCGCAGCCTCAGCCAGCCTTATACTCTCCTTAAGTGCGTTTCGCACTTCAGCTATGCTTCTTGCATCACCCGGCTTTTTAATTGTAGCCATCAGTATGCATGAAGCATCAAAGTCTGCAGCAATTGAAGCCATCCGTTTATCTTCCTTAAAGCCGCTCACGTCATTAATTATTTCCGCCCCCTCTTTAAGGGCAGCCTCAGCCACCGAAGCCCTTCGCGTATCTATTGAGATAGGTAGGCTTGTAACGTCTCTAAGTAACTTAACAGCACGTACGACGCGCTCTAGCTCTTCATTTTCAGGCACCGGCCTCACATCATAGATCTCTGGAGGGGCAGATGAGGCGCCGCCAACGTCAAGAAAAGATGCGCCCTCTTTTTCCACCATTAATGCATAACGTTCGATTTCTTTTTCATCGGTAAAAACTGAACCCTTGTAGAATGATTCAGGACCCAAGTTCATGATAGCCATTAACCTAACGGGGTAACCATCGCCAACGGGAACGCCACCAACAACAGAGAAACACCACTTCATAGAGACCACCTCTAGAAAGCTGATGGTTCTCTTTTAAAGATTACTCATTTTAACAAGCTTTCGATAACCACTTTAAAAAAAATATTTTGGTTGATGAAACAACAGCAAATTCCATCGATGGAAAACGTTGCCCTTTTTAAAATATGTGATATATGCTGAGAAAATATGTGAATATGCTGAGGGAAAAATCCGCTTAAAAATTAAATGGGATAGAGGGCGTTGTCTCATGTTTTATGTAGCCTTGTTCCTCATTAAGAGTCCGGCTTCTCGGGGTAATTGAGGGGGGACTAAATCACATTTTAACTTTTGATCGACCACATAGACTTCCAGTTAAAGATGTACACATTGAAAGGCCATTGTGAGTTATCCATGAATAGCTTAGCAGCCAGAGACCTTACCCCAAGGAGAAGCTTCTTCGCGTCCATTTATGATAAATGCCGGCTAAAGTCTTTTCTATTGGCACTCTGCCGATTATAGCGGTTGTGATGACAAAAGATATTTAAGCAGCAAGCTATTACTCACGCTTGAGCAACAATAAAACTTTAAATATCCTAAAGTTGCACTCTTAGCTACTTGTTTTGCAGTAGAGGAAGAGTGAGCAACTATGATTCATGAGCAAATAATTGAGAAGATTAATCAGCTTCGTCAAAGTAAGGAGCTTCCACCTCTTATTATAGACCAGCTGGAAGAAAAACTAAGACAACGAGCAGAATTGCAACAACTTACACCGCAAGAACTAGATGAGATAATAGAGAAAGTAAGGAAAGAATACTTGAAAAGCATTGTAGACCCAGAGGAAGCGGTGGGAATAGTTGCCGCGCAGTCTATTGGGGAGCCTGGCACGCAAATGACGCTACGTACGTTTCACTACGCAGGCGTCGCTGAGCTTAACGTGACACTAGGTCTGCCTCGTTTAATTGAGATTATTGATGCACGACGCAACCCCTCAACGCCCATGATGATTATTCACCTAGACGAAGAACACCGATTTGACCTAGAGAAGGCGAGGGAGGTTCAGCGCCGCATCGAGATGACTAAGGTTGAGAACGTGGCATCCAGCGTTGAAATTGATCGTATTACCGGTCAGATTGTGATTAATCTTGACCCTGAACTTCTCGAGGATAAAGGCTTGATTGTAGATGACGTTGTCGAGGGTATCAGGAAGCTTAACAAGGGGGACGTTGAGCGCGAGGGGTTTGTCGTCTACCTAACGCCGAAGGTTGAGGGGCTTATTGATCTTTATAAGCTCGTCGAGAGAGTGCGAGAAATTACCCTTAAAGGCGTTCCAGGCATAGAAAGAGTAGTTGTCAAGAAAGAAAAGGGCGAGTATGTTCTCTACTCTGAAGGAAGCAACCTAACTGAAGTTTTGAGTGTCCCAGGTGTGGATACGAAAAGAACTATTTCCAATCACATTCATGAGGTTGCCTCAGTGCTTGGCATCGAGGCGGCGAGGAACGTGATTATTCGAGAGGCCATGAACGTCCTAGAGGAGCAAGGGCTCAATGTGGACGTTAGGCATATCCTGCTAGTCGCTGATCTGATGACCATGAATGGCGAAGTTCAACAGATTGGGAGCCATGGAGTAAGTGGCAAGAAGGGAAGCGTGCT
>Ga0105158_1001212_pt1 | contig 10086 bp, 9 predicted proteins | sample LHCtaG_FD_81567 | JGI IMG/M metagenome (GOLD analysis project Ga0105158, IMG submission 81567) | Hot spring microbial communities from Little Hot Creek, USA to study Microbial Dark Matter (Phase II) - LHC4sed_matched | ecosystem: Environmental > Aquatic > Thermal springs > Hot (42-90C) > Sediment... | reverse complement strand
TGGATTTTCTATCTGCCTGCCTTCGCTGTCTGTTAGGAAATGCCTTATTCCAAAGTCTAAGCCTACAGCCCTACTTGTTTTTCTTTGGGTGATGCTGATTTTCTTCTCGATGCTTACGCAGGCGAACCATTTTCCAGAATTATGCCTCTTTATTATAACCTGCTTGATTTCCCCTTCAACTTCCCTATGCACCCTTATTGGGATATCTCCGATTTTTGATAGATGCAGTATATCGAGCCTCTTCCCAGTTTTTATGATTTTGAAACCGCTTTGGTTGTAGCAGAAGGTCTTGAACCAACCCTTTCCCTTGAAGCGAAGCCTTCCAACTTTCTTCCCGTTCTTCTTCAGTTGTGATAAAGCCTTCAAATTCGAGTATAGCTGGTAGAGGACCATCTGTAAAACTTTCGAGTAAACTCTGTTCAGTTCGGTTTTCTCTCGCTTAAGCCTAGGTAATTGAGCTTGAAGCTCAAGCCTGCTCGGCATCTTATCTTTCAACTGGGCTAAGAAGTAATTGTAGGTTTGCCTGCACAGCTCCAAGGTGTCCAATAGCCTTTCCTCCTGCTCTTTCTTCGGGTAAAGCCTGAACTTGTATGTCAGCTGAACTTTCTGCATTTACACTCTATTCTGTTCTTCTATAATCTTTGTGATAGCCCGCATATAAACCTAATGTTCGCTTTCATCCCACCTGTAAACAGTGTGGGATTTCCCGCTCACGATGTTAAGTGGGTTTGATGCTTTAGCTTTTTCTATAATTTTTCTTGGAAAAAAATCTTGTTTATATTTGTGTTTGTATATGGGTTTATGGTAAGATGATGTGTGTTTGAGTAGTGAGTTTGTTTATAAGGTTAAAGATTTTTTGGTAGAGTTTACTGGGGACAAGTTTGTTGTTGTTGATGATGTTAAGTTTTTGAGGAGGTTTAATATTTTGTGGAATGTCTGTGTACCTTATGATGTTAGGCCTATTGGGTATATTGGTGGAGTGAGCGAAAGTGTGGATCATGAAGTTGTTGTTTATCCGCATATGTCTGTTGATTTGCAGGGTGCGGCGTATGATCTTGATGGAGCTGATATTGAGTTGAAGGAGTTTTTGGAGGCATTTTATCAGGAGCCTAGGGAGGGATGTATTGTTGTCAGTATATTGGATTTGAGGAAGAGGGAGAGGTGGGGTGAGTTAGAGAAGAGGCTGCCTTGGACTACGAGGTATTTGATTATGCGTGATGATCTTGCGAGAGAGTATAGTATTAGGTATAATGTTAGTATTGTTTTTTCTCCCGGATTTGGTGGTAGACTTCAGTGTAGGGATTATGCGTATTTTAAGGCTGATAAGATGGAGGATGAGATTAAATTCGACTTGATTAAAAAGCATGTGATAGCGTATACTGAATATTGCAAAGAGTATGAGAGGAGATGGATTAAGTTTAGAGAGAAGGTTGAAGAGGGTAAGAGAGAGGATTCTAGAGAAAGTTTGCTATAAAATGTTTTAGAAATTCTATTGCCGAAAGAGTGAAATAAATTCTTTAATGTTGTCTTTCATTGATTCTAGTAGAGGATGTTTTATGGCTTCAAGCTTTTCTAGTCTTTCCAGTCTTTTTATTCTAAAATAGATTGGAGGGTGAGGGTCGAAGCCCAGCCAAGACCTAACTCGAAAGGAGAAGTCTCTTTCAAGTAAAAGTCTTCTGTAGCCGATTTTTCTTAATGCTTCAGCCAAAACTTTTGGCTTTCCTATTACGATAGCTGATTCTAGGTCTGCCTTAGATTCAAAGAATTTTGCAATAAAGTAGACTAGTGAGAAGGCTAGTAGAAGATATATGAAACCCAATACTGCTACAAGAGGCCAGAGCACATAAACTCTTAGAATATATTCTGCTGAGGCTAGGGTGAAGAAGGCTACAGTATCTTTTCCCTTAATGTGACTTAGTTCATGTCCTATGACTGTTAAAATTTCTTCTTCGTCAAGCTGTGTGAGTAGGCCTGTAGTGATTAGCATTACACCATATCTTGAACTCACTCCAGAGGCGGCTGCATTTGGTATTGTAATATTTGATAAAACAATTTTTGGAACTGGAAGTTTAAACCTTTTACATGCGAATTCAACAAGTTCATAAAGGTTCAATATTTTAGCGGAAACGCTTTCGGGCACACATTTAAGACCATATTTTGAAAAAACTTCTTTCGCAGTTTCACATTCAACCTTCCTTCCCTTAGCTAAAGTTACACTATATACTTCGTTCTTGATTTCCATCAGAATTTTCGGGTTAGCTTTAACCCTTTCAAACTCCTCTGGCGTAAGCTGATACTGTAGGATATGAACATAAGGGTTATCTTTGGTAATCTCCCAGTCACCGACAGACGAAACAATCTTTCCAGAATATAGTAGGATGATAAATTGGACCATAACCAAGAGGACTGGAGTATATGGTCCAAAGATTATGAATAGGAAAACGCTTATGAAAATGAAAATGAGGAAAAAGAATAGCATGCTTTCAGAAAAAACTTTAATGATTAGATTATTCTTTTTAGAGAAAGCCTTTTCCGGCACAATAGTTTCTCCTTCAACCCACGTAAAATATAATGTTGCTTGCCTAACTCTTTCTTCAAAAACTTGGACAGTGATAAACAGGTCTTCTTTGATTCTGGAAACAAACTCTTCGGGAACAGGACCATTTAGAAGCATTTCAACCAGAATAGGGTTTCCTGCAATAATTGAGACATCTATTGACCATAAAAGGCCTTCAACCATAACCTTAAACGAGAGAACCTTACCCCTTTCATCTTCCATAAAATTAATGTCTTTAAAAATATCTTTCCTCCTAAGATAACCTTCTTCAATAAATTTTAAGAGATAAGTGAAATTGATTGGAGAAAGCTCAGTTTCTATTGTAAAAGACAATTTTGAAGACATACTGTCTTGTAACCGTTATCATTTTAGTGCACTGGTTATTTTAATATTTCTAAAACTTTTTTAATTCGTAACATGATAACCATAGGTTAAGGTGAATACATTTGGATTTTAAGATTGGATTCATTGGACTTGGTATCATGGGAAAACCTATGGCAAAAAATCTGATTAAAGCAGGCTTCCCGTTAACCGTATGGAATAGGACAGCGTCTAAGATGAAGGAGCTTATAGAAATGGGTGCAAATGGAGCGAGTTCACCTAAGGAGGTGGCTGAGAAAAGCAACGTTATTATAACAATGTTAACCGATTCCCCTGATGTAGAGGAAGTTATACTCGGACCTTCTGGAGTAATAGAGGGGGTGAAAAGGGGTTCAATAGTTATCGATATGAGCACAATTTCACCTAAGGTAGCGAGAAAGATTGCAAGCAAGCTTGCTGAAGTTGGAGTGGAAATGCTTGATGCACCAGTTACTGGAGGAGAGATTGGAGCAATAAATGCAACACTCTCAATCATGGTCGGAGGAAACTATGAAACCTTCCAAAAATGTCTTCCAATATTCCAGGCCCTAGGGAAAAGAGTAACGTACATGGGACCTCACGGTAATGGACAGATTACAAAACTCTGTAACCAGATAATTTGTGTAATAAACATTCAGGCTGTTTGTGAGGGATTAATATTGGCAGCTAAGGCTGGACTGGACTTAGATAAATTCCTGGAAGTTGTCACAGGAGGTGCGGCAAACTCTTGGATGCTATCTAACCTAGGCCCAAAGATGATTAAAGGTGACATGGAACCAGGCTTCAAGATCGCTACACAACAGAAGGATCTAAGACTAGTTTTTGAGACAGCCGCCGAACTTAAGGTGCCTTTGCCTGCCACATCACTAGTGCAGCAGATGTTCAGAACAGTTGAAGCGGAAGGCCTTTCGGAGAAGGGAACACAGGCGTTAATTAAGGCAATGGAGAAGATTGCAGGCTACAAGATAACAAAAGAATAGGATCTCACCCACCAACCTTATTTTATTTTAAAATTTGAGATAAAATTCTGATTTAGAGCCAAACAGAATCAAAGTATATGAGTAATATTTATCTAGTGAAAAGTCTGGGATAAAGGTTAAAAAAATTGATTTTTAACCCTTAATAGGTTATAATTAGCTAAAAAGGAGAATATGGTGTAGGTGATTGTAAATGGAGACTAATGTAGAAGATGAGGGGAAAAGGGTTGAGGAGAAAGCAAAGGATATTGAACAATCAAGCAGCCTTCCAGAAGAAAGGAAGAATGAGGTTGAAGATTTAAGGAAGAGGGTTGAAGAATATCGTAGGGAGATTGAGGAGGAAAGGAGGAAGGCTGAAGAATATTTAACAAGGTTAAAGTATGTTCAGGCAGACTATCTTAACTTTAGAAAAAGGATTGAGAAGGAGATAGAGGAGGTTAAAAAATATTCGAACGAACGTTTTATTATCTCACTGTTAGAGGTTGTTGATGAGCTTGAGATGGCTTTAGAGGCTGGTAAAAAGACAAATTCTATAAAGATTTTACTTGATGGTGTTGAAATGACACTTAAAAAGCTAAATAAAATTTTAGAGGGTGAGGGTGTCAAAAAGATAGAGGCGCTAGGCAAAATGTTTGACCCAAACATACATTATGTTATTGCACGTGTTGAAAAGGACGATATAGAGGAGGGGACAATTTTGGAAGAGGTTAGAAAAGGATATATTATGAAGGATAGAGTTATTAGACCAAGTATAGTTAAGGTTGCTGTTAAGTCTTCAAAATAATGTTTAAGAGGTGATCAAGATGAGTGAAACACAGGCTCGTGAAAAGGTTCTTGGGATAGACTTGGGTACTACAAATTCTGCTGCAGCAATATGGGAAAATGGTAAAGCCATTGTCATACCGAGTGCAGAAGGGCCGACAATAGCGGGAAAAATGTTTCCATCAGTTGTAGCGTTCACAAAAGATGGGCAACTACTTGTTGGAGAACCTGCAAAAAGGCAAGCGACAATAAACCCTGAGGGAACAGTTTTCGAGATAAAAAGGAAAATGGGCACAAACTATAAGGTGAACATTTTTGGAAAAGAGTATACACCACAGCAGATTTCAGCATTCATACTTCAGAAGATTAAGAGGGATGCGGAAGCATATCTTGGAGTACCGATAAAAAAATGTGTTATAACAGTTCCAGCACACTTTAATGACAACCAAAGACAGGCAACAAAAGATGCTGCAGAAATCGCCGGATTCGAGGTTTTAAGGATCATAAATGAGCCGACAGCAGCATGCCTCGCATACGGGATAGATAAGCTTGAGAAGGAAATGAAGATTCTAGTGTTCAGTTTCGGAGGGGGAACACATGATGTTACAATAATGGATTTTGGTAAAGGCGTTTTCCAAGTTCTTTCTACAAGCGGTGACACGCAGACTGGTGGCGCTGACATAGACCAGGCACTAATGAACTATATTATTGAAGAGTTCAAGAAGGAGACTGGAATAGATTTGAGAGGAGACAAGATGGCTATGGCTAGGCTAAAAGAGGCTGCTGAAAAAGCGAAGATAGAACTTTCAACACTATTGCAGACAGACATAGATCTGCCCTTCATATACGTGGACTCTTCAGGGCCAAAGCATCTTCATATGACGATAACGAGGGCTAAGCTTGAAGAACTTGCTGAACCAATTGTTGAAAGGACAAGGACTACGATAATGAGAGCGATAGAGGACGCTAAGCTTACACCAAAGGACATAGACAAGGTTATTCTCATAGGGGGTACAACAAGGATGCCTCTAGTGCAAAGATTTGTTGAAAAGATTATTGGAAAACCTCCGGAAAGAGGTGTAGACCCTATGGAGTGTGTGGCAATAGGTGCAGCAATACAGGGTGCAGTATTGACTGGAGAAGTGAAAGACATACTTTTAATTGACGTCACACCATTATCTCTAGGAGTAGAAACGTTAGGAGGAATATTCACAAAGATTATAGAAAGGAACACTCCAATACCAACTAGAAGAAGCCAAATCTTTACAACAGCAGAAGATTTTCAGACGGCTGTAACAATACATGTTCTACAGGGTGAAAGGGCCATGGCAGCCGACAATATTTCATTAGGAATGTTCCATTTGACAGGAATACCTCCAGCGCCGAGAGGAGTTCCACAGATAGAGGTAACCTTCGACATAGACGCGAACGGGATACTACATGTTACGGCAAAGGACCTTGGAACTGGAAAAGAGGCTAAGATAACAATAACAGCCGCCACAAAACTTTCTCCAGAGGAAAAGGAGAAGATGATAAAGGAGGCGGAACAGTACGCTGAACTTGACAAGAAGAAGAGGGAGGAGGCGGAGCTGAGAAACGACGCGGAAGCCCTAATATATACTTCTGAGAAGACGAAAAAGGACTTGGGCGACAAGCTTACACAGCAACAGAAGGATCAGATCGACAAGGCTGTTTCAGAACTGAGGGAAGCCCTTTCTGGAAAGGATGTGGAGAAGATTAAGCAAAAGCGTGAAGAGCTTAGAAGAGTGCTACAGGAGGTTGGAACGATAATATACCAGCAGGCGGCTTCAGAGTACGCGAAACAACAGAAAGGAGGGCAGGAGAAGAAGACGGACGACAAGACGGTGAACACAGACTATAGGGTGTCTTGATAAGGCCAAAGAATTTCACCTGAAATTTTTTGGAAAAAACTTTTAAAGACAAGCTTTCAGCAACACAAATAGTTAATATGCTATATCATCTGATTCTATTGTAGGGAAGATAGGGTGTGCAAGTTTAAGGGTGACAGGGCATGTCCGTGAAAAAGGACTACTATGAAATACTTGGCGTACCAAGGAATGCTACGAAAGAGCAGATTAGGGAGGCCTATAGAAGGCTGGCCATGCTCTATCACCCTGACAGAAACAAGTCGCCTGAAGCTGAAGAAAAGTTTAAGGAAATTTCAGAAGCCTACGCCGTACTCTCAGACGACGAAAAGAGGAGACAGTATGATATGCTTGGACAGGTAGGGTTCCAGCAACAGTACACGCCTGAGGACATTTTCAGGGGAACAGACTTTGAATCAATATTTAGAGACCTGGGATTCGGATTCGACTTCGACAACCTATTCGACTTCTTCTTCGGAAGAGAAGGGTTTAGGAGAGAAAATGTTGGCAGAGACTTGTACTATGAGCTTCAGATAACATTGGAGGAGGCTGCAAAGGGTGTGGAGAAAGAAATAGAGGTCTACAGAAGTGAAGTCTGTGACACATGCCATGGTTCTGGAGCAAGCCCCGGAACAGCCCCTAAGACGTGCAGTGTATGCAGAGGCACAGGCCAAGTTCAGAGGGTTCAAAGCAGTGGATTCGCAAGGTTCGTTCAAATCACCACATGCCCCGCATGCAAGGGCAGAGGAACAGTTATAGAAACACCGTGTAAAGAGTGTAAAGGTACAGGGGTTACTAAACGTAGGAGAAAGATTATCGTTAAAGTACCGCAGGGAATAGATGAAGGGTACAGGCTGAGGCTTGAGGGACAAGGCGATATACCGCCAAACGGAGGTAGACCAGGAGACCTTTATGTTGGGATAAAGATAGTGCCACACAAGTACTTTAAGAGGGATGGAGACAACATTTTCTATAGGCTTGAAATAAGTTTCCCAGAGGCAGCATTAGGTACAGAGGTGACGATACCAACGTTAGAAGGGAACACTGTAATAAGGATACCTCCGGGCACACAGCCGGGTGAAACTATAAGATTACATGGAAAGGGTATGCCGAGACTAGATAGAGGGGGAAGAGGCGACCTTATAGTGGAAGTGAACGTGAGCGTACCGAAAAGGCTTACACCAAGACAGAGGGAGCTTATTCAGGAGCTTGCAAAAGAATTTAATGTAAACTATGGAAAACGCGAACGATTTTTTAGGTTCTAAAATTATTTAACCAACATAATCTTATAGTTTAAGGGAAAAGGTTTGAGTGTTAGAGTTGCGATAGCAAAGGGAAGGAATAGATATGATGCAGTTAAGAGAGCCTTAGAGTATATAAGAGAGGATATAGCAAAAAATGTTTTTGGAAAAAATAGTCTGATTATTAAACCAAACCTAGTCTCATCTTATGTGCAGCTTGCAGTAACACACGTGGACACAGTTAGGGCAATAATAGATTTTATAAGACAATATTATAGGGGAAAAATTATAGTAGCTGAAGGATCTGCTTCAGACACATTAACAGCCTACAAGAACTTCGATTACACAAAGTTGGCTAGGGAACATGAAATAGAACTTTTTGACCTAAATCAAGACAAGTATAGGGAAATAATGGTATATAATGATAGATACGAGCAGATTCCAGTAAGGATTGCGGAAAAAGTTTTGGAAAGCGATTACAGGATATCTGCGGCAGTACTAAAAACACATGACACCGTGATAGCGACCCTTTCAATAAAAAACATGGTTGTTGGAAGCATAATCAGATACGACAAGCACAAAATCCATCAGGGATATAAGGCAATAAACTTGAATATTTACAAGATAGCAAAATATGTTTGGCCAAACCTGGCAATAATAGACGGTTATACTGCAATGGAGGGAAACGGCCCAGTTTCTGGCACACCAGTAGATATGGGAATAGTTATTGCAAGCACAGACCCCCTTGCCGCGGACACAGTTGGAGCCTATATTATGGGATTTGACCCAGATGATATAGGATACCTACATTATATAAAGATGGCTGGTATGGGAGAAGGGGACATTAATAAAATTGAGATTGTAGGAGAAAGGCTGGAGGATGTGAGAAGAAAGTTTAGAACACATTCAACATACACTTCGCAGAGAATGTGGAGGATAGAGGAGGAAATTTTAAATAAAATTTTGCGAATACAATAAAGAGTATTTGTATGCCAGAATTTTAGAGCAGCCTCTTTGACATTATAAAATAATAATTTTGTTGGCGGTTAAAAACAAAATTTAAATTATAGTACATGGATGTAGCACTTATGATAAACTTTGTTCCACCAGAATATGCTTGGATAGTTCCAGTAATAGTACCATTTGTTATCGGATTGATTGTTGGAGTTATAATAAAAAAGACATTAAAGCTTGTACTAGCTCTTATAGTACTATTGATAATTTTAGCTGCAGTAGGATATACTCAATTACCTACCTTTGAAGAGATTGCCAGGGCAGCGTTAAAGTATCTTCCAATGCTTTGGGCAGAGGCAAGCCCGTTGATAAACATCCTACCATATTCTTCACTAACATTTTTGCTCGGACTCGCTTTAGGATTGTGGAAAGGCTAGATGGTAATGAGCTTAGAGGAAATAGTTGAGGTAACAAGGATAGTGAAGAATATTCCGAGAACAGGGTGGCTTCAAAAGGGCATACCATTTTATGAGGCTGAATCGATTGCAGAACATTCTTTTGAGGTAGCAGTAATCGTCCTAGCATTATTAAAATTAAATAATGTTAGGATGAAGGTTGATGCAGAAAAAGTTTTAGCGATGGCGCTAATCCACGATTTAAGCGAATCGGTCATAGGAGATATGCCAAAAGCTTTAACGGAAAAAATCGGCGAAAACCTTAAGCATGAAATCGAGGAGGAAGCTGTTGAAAAGATTTTTGGTTCAGGAAAGCTAAAGGAAATTTTTAAAGAATATTCGAGAGGAGAAAGTTTAGAGGCCAAGATTGTTAAGTTAGCGGACAAGCTTTCCACATTCTATCAGGCAATAAGCTACAAGAAGAGAGGATATGATGTGGACGAGATCATGGAGGGAACACTGGAGGAAATTAAAATTATGCTTAAACAGTTTGTTGAAAAGGAAGGTCTTGAAATTATGCTTAACATTCAATAAACTAGTGATGGCAGAAGGTTCCTCTCTAAAGCAACCCTTATGTCTCTAGCAATCCTTCTACCCGTAGACATGGGTTCCTTGAAAAGGTATGGCGTGTAGGGGGAGCCTTCAGGATACAGGTTTGTGCCAGCAACAATTCTAGCTGAAACTTCAAAAACTATAAAGCCCTTCCTAGGATTATAGACCGTTTCAATACAGAATGGCCCAATTAAACCTGGTGGAAAGAGTTCGATAGACGATTCGACAAGCTTTGCACCCATGTCTAAAATTTGTGGAAGGAGACTTTCTCTAACCACTACAGGCTGGTTTCCTGTCACAGTATAGTCAAGATAGTCTGGCAAAATATGTGGGAGCCCCCTA
>Ga0105158_1001210_pt1 | contig 10089 bp, 9 predicted proteins | sample LHCtaG_FD_81567 | JGI IMG/M metagenome (GOLD analysis project Ga0105158, IMG submission 81567) | Hot spring microbial communities from Little Hot Creek, USA to study Microbial Dark Matter (Phase II) - LHC4sed_matched | ecosystem: Environmental > Aquatic > Thermal springs > Hot (42-90C) > Sediment... | reverse complement strand
GCCTCCAACATGCAGAAAATAATTAGTAACATAGCTGAAATAAAAGCTACATATACAGCAAATAGTGAACTCCTATCTAAGGGAGTAAATAAAGCTGTTATTGATAAAGTTCTAGCACTCATAAAAACAGAGGAAATAAGTCAAGCAATAGCTAGAGGAGATACTAAAACATTAACAGTTAAACTTGAAGAAATAGGTAAAACAGTAGTGCTTGATCCAGCAAAAACCCAAATACTTAAAGATATACTTGATGAATACGGTAAAACAAGAAAGCTGGATACTAAGGAGGCACTATACTTAACAATGACTCTACAGCAGGGTAAAACACAAATACTTCCAAGAAGAAACGTTAAGGATAGCTCTATTTAGAAACATGAAACCAGCCATCAATAAATCTAATAGAAACACTTTTTTTCTCTAATCCATATCTTTGATAGGGCTTTGATAAATGCCTCATCGACCTCAATGGTGGAAGATATAGACCTGGCTGAACCAGCCTAGGCTTAACGATTCTCTCACGATTAAGCTTTAATCCCTTTAACCTACATTTCCTACATCTATAACCCTGCCCTCTCCCCATAGACTCCATCCTCCTACCACATACTGGACATCTTGGATTTCTATATTCAAAATCCTCAGCTAAACCTATAATCCTTATGTATTCAACATTAACTACTGTTGGATTCTTAATAGTTCTCCTCCTAACTTCCCCTCCAACCTCAACAACATCTCCAGGAGCTAGTAGTAAAGCAGTTTTTCTAAGTCCTCCTGAAGGCTCATAAACAGCACACCGTACTCTACATCCCTTAGACTCAATGTAGAAGTATACATGCCCCCCTAAACCTACTTCAGGCTTAGATACAACACTACCTACAATATAGCCTGTAGTATAGGCTTTAAGCCTACATGGATTAAGCTCAAAACGTAAATGTTCAGCAGTACCTTGATTTGACCGGAATATCATATATCTCTCATAGGGCTCCATAATTCTAAGCATTTTAAAAGCTGATAATACAGCTTCAGCAGATTCACCTCTTACACCTAGAAGAACAGGATCAGGCCCTCTAGGAGTTATTAAAACCCTATTCTTTTCATAATCGTAGTTGTTAAATGTGTAGGGTCTTGTAGCCTTATCCATCTCAACAACCGACTCGGGATCTATGTTTCGAATTCTCTTACCAACATTCTCCCTAGTCCTATATGCTAGAAGCTCATAGGTATGGTCGCCGCTAAGAGTATTGCTGAGAGCAGCGAGAGCACCTATAACACCTCTACAATCACCTCTACAGCTATACATCATGCCATACCTATTAATAATTCTAAAGGCCTCACTAACACTTAAAATACTCCATAAAGCCCTAGAGGCGAAATCCATAGCCTCCAATGGAATACTTCCCAGATTCATTACAACACCATAGTTTGAGCTAGAGTCTGAAAATTCCTTAACAGTATTTACAATAATGTTAAAAACCTCATCTGGATTACTATATTTAAATCTTAATGCAACAGCACCATTACCCCTAGTTTTCCATGGAACAGCTGGGTTAAGCCTAACCAGGTTTGGATAATCAATAAATACACAGTTTAAAGCTAGAAGCTTCTCAACAATTAAAGCTGCAATATATGTTGTACATGTATAGACTCTAGAATCACAATCATCTATTCCTACATGAATCTCCACTTCAAAGCTAGACATAGCAGGCACTAAGCCTAAACTAGCTATTTACAGCCATGTATTCTTTAAAAACTACTGGAAGAGGCCACATAGCTACTACCTCAATATTCAACATAATCTTCTGCCTACCGCCTAAGCCAAGTATTCTATATATAATCTCAATAAGTCCAGGCTTAGGAGGCTCAACATATCTTATAGGTGTATCCCTAGGTAATCCTGCAAGCTCCCTTGCCTTCATAACAGCATCATCAAATCCTCCAACACCATCTATAAGACCTACCTCCACAGCCTGCCTTCCAGTAAATGGTCTACCGCTGAAAACCTCATCAAACCGATTAGCAGCTATTTTACCACCTCTATAGTTTAAAACCTCACTACTAAATGTTTTAAATGTTGAGTTAACAATCTCCTGAAGAATAGCTATTTCACTACTGGTTATGTTACGGTAGGGGCTTCCAATATCCTTCAGCATTCCTGACTTAAACGTATACACCTTAACGCCAAGCTTATCAAGTAGATCACTGAACGTAACCACTACGGAAATAACACCTACAGAGCCTACTAAGCTATCAGGCTCAGCATTAATGTATTTAGCAGGTAGTGAGATTAAGTAGGCTCCTGACGTACCATACTCCCTAATATGAACTACAACCGTTTTCCTCTCGGAAAGCTTTCTTACAGCTTCAAAAACATCTCTAGAAGCTACAGCACTACCGCCTGGACTATTAACCAGCAGTACAACAGCCTTAGCTAAAGAATCATCACCAACACTTCTAAAAATCTTAGAAATATCTTCAGGATCTACTGTAGATCCGAAAGCATTAAGTAGTGATGAACTATAGGCAATACTTCCATCAATCTTAACAACAGCAACATAGCCTCTACCAGCCGAATATGGATAATATTGATGAGTAAACATAGTTAAAGCCAGATATACAGCAGCCGATAATCCAACTATAACAATTATTAATAGAGCTAATATCTTAACAAACTCCCTCAACATCCCACCATAAGAAACTACTAGACAAGCTTATAAACCTATCATGTTAGAGTTAAGCCTCAAATCCGAGGAAAAATAATCATGAATAGAAACAGCTGTTGTCGAATAGCTGCTTCACGCTGAAATCTGAATACACAAACTACTTACACCCATTTTAATCCCTAAATACTGAATTACGGAGTAAAAGACTGCCTATTAACACTTCGTTCCGTCTAGCATTAACTTGCATAACGCCCAAATCCCCAATTATGCTTAAACACTAAGCTAAGAAAAGCTTATTAGTTTAGATTATCTATGAATATTCACTAAAATCATTAAAACAGTATCTCTATAATCTACGTAGGAGTTAATCTTGATCTATGGTTGGGAAATATCTAATAGGTGAGATGCCTAAGGGATGCAGAATATGTATGAGTGGAGGGAAGCTTACACTATTTGTTACTGGATTATGTTTTAATAGATGCTTCTACTGTCCAGTAAGCATGGATAAGAAGAGGGATGTATGCTATGCCAATGAGAGGTTGGTAAGTGTTATTGATGACGTAGTTGAGGAGGCTAGGTTAATGGATGCTAAAGGAACAGGCATAACTGGAGGAGAGCCTTTACTAGTTTTTGATAGAGTGAAAACCTATATAGATCTACTTAAAAACATCTTTGGAAGCTCACATCACATACATATATACACTACAGAGCTGTCAATTAGGGTTGTAGAGCTTGTGGATAGGGGTCTTGATGAAATACGCTATCATCCAGTTAACCTTAATATAGGTGAAATAGATAAATCAATAGTTAAAAGAATAAGGGAGGATGCAGATATAGGTATTGAGATACCGTCAATACCGGGTAGATATAATGATATGGCTAAACTAGTACTAGCAGCTAGAGATCTTGGATTCCAATTTATAAACATAAATGAACTTGAGTTTTCAGAAGCCAACTACAAGCAGCTTAGGCTAATGGGGTTAAGAATTAGAAGGGGACATATAGCTGCAGTTAATGGAAGCATGGATGAAGCATTAAAAATAGTTAAGTGGGCATCTGGAGAAGTTAAAGATATATCAATTCATATATGTCCATCAAGCTTTAAAGACAAATACCAGTATAGACTTAGACTTATTAAAACAGCTAAAAACATAGCTAAACCCTACGAGAAGATAAATAATGATGGAACAATAACGAAACTAGTTGTTGAAACAAAAAATCCTAAGCAAATAGTTAAGAAGATTAAAATACCTAGAAAGATGTATGAAATATCTAGAAACAAATTTGAAACATCAGTAAGATATATAGATAAACTAGTAGAAATTAAAAATGTTAAGATATATAGGTACACATATTTACCTACATATGATAGAAAGATTTTAGTAATAGATGAGGTTACATAACATTATTAACTTAGAGTATACGAATACATTAAGCTAGAAATCTATGTTTGCAACAGTATATATTGATAGCTTGGAGAGGAGGGTATATGTTAAGGGATATGGAGAGAGATTTAGAAGGTTCTTTAAGGAAAACCTGGAGAATCTCAACTTTAAAGTTGAGGATGAATCTGGAGAATTAATCATTACAGCATCACCCCCGCTTAAAAGTATTAGAGAAGTTCTAGATTTAGCCTGTAAAATTGATGAGAGCATTAGATCCAAATGGTGTGAAGCAATTGGGGGACATAACTTCCAAACAGGTATAAATATTGAGGTTGATGAAAACAGTAAAAAATTCATTAGAGCAATATGCTACAAGTGTGGATTAATGAGGAGAATCTATGTAAGCAATGAAGGTTTAGAGACATAGTCATATTAGTTATAACTGTTAGAAGCATTATTAGGTATTGGTTAAAGTTTAGTTGAAACCTTCCTTTAGGGTTTAAGGGAATTTCAGCTACTTTAAATGTTTCAGGCTCATCGATTTTAAGTATTTCAGCTAGAACTTCACTATCGAGATCCTCAATAAGCCTTGTAATGTTTTCAACAGCTAATTTAAACTGTTTCTCATAGACTTCTAAATTCTCCCTAAGATATTTGGCTAGGGGGCATATTTCATCTTTCTTCAAGTATATTTCAAGTATGTTATTTCTTAAATCGAATGTGAATGGACCTGCTACACATGTCTCCGGCTTTATATGGTGTATTGTACATTTCCCATTTTCAAAAAATATACAGTATCCATCCCCCCTTGTTTTTGGATGAGGATACTTATTAAAATCAATTTTATCTACGCTAACACCGTTCTCTAAAAGAATTTTAATCCTTCTACTTGATAGAGGTGGATTTGCATTAAAGCAGCATTTCCCTCCACACCCCATACATATCTGGATAAAGTTAATCATGAATACACCTCGTTTCTCTCAAGACATTTAGCTAATTTCTCACATAATTTAATAATTTCCTCCCTAGTTGGGCTACGTAAATCTCTAACAATTAACTCACTTAGACTACCGTTTTCAATTCTCCTATTAAGAATTTCCAAATATCTTCTCTCCTCTCTATCTGCGCTCTCCACAGCTTTTCTGAAAAGATTTCTAAGCTTATTCCTTAAGTTGCGGGTACCGTTTTTAATAGCATCGTTAAGCCTGTTAAGAAGTAAATCTCTTCCAGCATTCTCCACCCTAGTTCTAAGAGAACATTTAATGAATGCGGCTAAGGCTACATCGCTTTTAACACATTCCTGTTCATCCATTACCCTAACTTCAAGACATTTACGGCTAAATCTAACTATAACTCCTCTTGAGTTAACCCATTCCCCACATAAAACATCAGCTTCCCTCCTTCTCAGCTCCTCATAGATGTTTTTAAGAATTTCCCTATATTCTCTTAGGCTACGTATTTTTTCAGGAATTATATCATTGCAAATTATTGGAATTTCCTTCTGGTTTATCTTGTAGTAGAATAGTCTAGAATTAATATAGAGAATTCTACCCTCACAGATAGGTGAGGCTGAAGCTACTGCAGCTATGTATGGTAGTAGAGACCTAAGCTTATTGTGCAGTTCAACAGCCTCCCTTGCATTTTTATATGGAATGTTAAGCTGGAAGCTTTGAATATTTAGCCAGCCATGCTGCTTTATGTTGAAAACTCTGTCGTATGCTTGATATATCTTTCTATCTCTATGATTCCATACAGAAGTATCTTCAAGTTTTAGTAGGGGATGCATTCCTAAGCCGAGGAGTTTATATCCGTCAAGATAGCTTAACAACTCCTCAATACCTTCCTGCATAACCTCCTCAAACTCTGAAAGGCTTTCAAACGGTTTTAAGGGCTTTAGCTCAACTACATGTTTCTGAAGCTCCCTCCCAACTAGAACCCTCCCTATACTGGCCTTGTTTAGAATTCTGCCTTCAATCCTTTTAATGATCTTATCCGTAATCGGTTGGGGATTGAAGTATTCATCGTTTATTGAGTATTCATGCTCCGGACCCATCATAAAGCTCAGCTAACAAGAGCACATATTATTCTCTCATAAATATCCATATTCTTTAAATCCTCCATTCCATGCATAATCGTTGGGTTATCGTTTACTTCGATAACGTAGTATTCTCCATTAAGCTCCTTTATGTCAACACCATATAGTCCATCACCAACACATCCAGCAGCTTTAATCGCAATTCTCCTTAGCTTTGATGAAATATTCTCCCTATTTACTGCTTTCACACTCCCCCATACAATCTTACCACCTACAATATCCCTTATCCTCCAGCATCCCTTCGGAATATAGTATTTACAGACGTAGATAACTTCCCCATTGAGAACCCCTATTCGCCAGTCAAACGTGGTTGGAATAAATTTCTGAAGGATTACTGCTTTACTCCTCCTAAAGAATCTTTTCGTTACTGATATAAGTTCATTGAGGCTGTTCGCTCTCTCAACATAAAGGGAGAAGCGGGAGTTTGGCGCCTTAACAACAACCGGATAGCCTAGCTTCTCAGCGTATGAGCCTAGCATTTCGTATTCACCATAGAATATGATGGTGTCAGGGGTTGGAACTTCATTTCTCTGAAGCCTATAGTGGAGGGCAATCTTATCTGAGCATATTCTTATACTTTCAGAGTTGTCAATAACCTTCTTCCCATACTCCTCAGCAAGCCTTGAAACAACGTAGGATGTGAGGAGAGGATCTGTAGTTGCTCTTATAAATATAGAGTTGAAATCATTTATCCTAGGGAGGATGTTTCTCCCAGCAATTTCAAACTCATAACCCATATTCTCAGCTGTCTTCTTAAAAAGCCCTATAGCCTCAACCTCCCCCTTATATCTGAAGTTATAGCTTTCAACAAAACAGCCTATTCTCACTATTAACCACCTTAAGTATTAAATCTAGATTTATTTCCTTCTTTTCAAGAGGCATAAAGTATAATGGTCTTACCCTGCTACCCACCTTCTCAACTAGGATTTTACCAAGTGGAATACTGAATACATTAAATATTCTTCCTGCAAACTCATTCCATCCATTACTAGCTCTTGTTAAGTGGAGAATTACCTCCGTAATCTCTCCCTCCACCTCTACATGGACAACAGGGTAGTGGTAGTCCATACTTAAGCTTTTAAAAGCCCTATAGTATTGGGATTTGCTTTCAACAAGTTTTGGAGAATTTTTTGAAAATGGATTTAAAGGTAGGAGAACAACATGTCCGGATGGTTCCGGCTTTGAGAGAACCTTAAAGTACGGCACTTCAAAACCAGCTTTTCTAAGTCTAGCTAGGAATACTGGAGCTCTATAAACGTCAAGAGCGTTTTTTATAGATGGAAATACAGTACAGTTATTCTCTTCAGCATGTAGAGACACATAATAACCCTTTGTGAGAAACCTATAGTCACCGAGAAGATTTAGGACAGTATCGTGAACAGCTCTCCTTAAGAAAATATCCGGGGGCTCTAACTCCCCATCACCACTCGAATTCTCATCACTATCCCCAACAAGTATCACAGAAACCCCTTCTTCACTACTATTCTAGAAGTATAAAAACATTTCTAGAAATATTAGGGCTCTGTAAACTTAAGCTTTATCTGGGGTTCTCTCCTTTACCTATGGTGAATATGTCTAAAGTTATTAGGTTTGTTAGGGAGGGAACCCCGTATATTCTAGTTGTTTATGATGCTTATATATATTTCGTTCATGCTCTTCAAGAATGGCTTCAGATATTCTAAGCTATTTAGACCTAAGATACTTATAAATACTTGCTATGTTATAATTTAGCTAATGTATAGGAAGACTGCAATGCTTAGAGCGCAGGAGTTAAGATACATTCTAGTTTCAGCAACTATAGGCTTACTTATAGGTTTAATTGTTTCCTATTTTCTAGAGTTTTTTAAATTAATAGATAATTTAAGGCTTGCTTTAACATCTATAAACCTATACTTCAGCTTTATTCTTACATTATTAGCTATGTTTGCATCATATCTTATTGTAGTAAGCTTAGCATACACTAAGACTACTGGTTGTGGAACTCATATAATTATTAATTCATACAATTTTAGGAGTGGCTTTATAGATTTAAGGGATACTTTAATTAAGCCTATAGCTTCAGCTATTACTATAGGCTTAGGATGTAGTGCTGGTTTAGAGGGGCCAAGCCTGGTTTTAGGTGGGGGATTTGCATCAAAGATTTCTCAGGTACTAGACTTAAAGCCTGAGGCTATGAGGACCATGATGATTTCAGGCGCTGCTGCAGGCTTATCAGCTGTTTTTAAAGCACCGTTAACAGGAATATTTTTCGCATTAGAGATTCCTTATAAGAGAGATATTGCGAAGGAGGCTTTCATACCGGCATCCATAGCGTCCATAGCATCATACTTAACGCTAGTAACCGTTAAAGGTACAGAAACACTTTTCCCATTTATACCTAAAATTATTATACCATCAATACATGATGTGTTCCACTCAATAATACTAGGACTATTAGCTGCAGTTGTAGGTGTACTATTTGTTAAGCTACATCACAAAGTTACATATCTTAGTAAGAGGCTTAGCGTTAAGGAGTATTTTAAACCTATTATTGGAGGAGCCATGGTAGGATTAATTGTTGTTATTAATCCATACACTTCCGGAACAGGATACGAAGTAATACGTTTAACCTTAGAAAACGGGATGAATATACAGCCTTCAATAATTATAGCCTTAATGCTTTTAAAGATGGTTGCAACATCAGTAACTTTAAGCTTTGGTGGTGGTGGAGGATTATTTATACCTTCAATATACGTTGGGGCACTTCTAGGATTAACATATACAAGCATATTTACAGGCTTTAGAGAAATATATGTTATGGCAGCTATGGCTTCACTACTATCTGTAACAAGTAAAACACTATTCACACCAGTAGTGTTTGTAGCTGAAACATGTGGTCCCTCATCAATAATACCTACAATAATAGCTTCAACAATAAGCTTTTTCGCCTCCGGCTTAAATACGTTCTATGAGGATCAGCTTATTAAAGAAGCTTATGAGGAGGAACTTGCACTTGAGGAAGCCTACATAATGGCTAAGGAGACTAAGCCTAGCATACTTGAGGATATTAGGGCTAGAGATGTTATGACCGTAAACCCAATAGCTTTAAATACTAATAAAACAGTTGAAGAGGCTTTAAAGGATATTAGGGGATATAATTTCAGAGTTTACCCCATCATCAACAACAATGGAGAATTAGAAGGATATATAACTCTTGAAACATTACTATCAATACCGAAATGGAAACATAATATCCAAGTAGGATTAGCAGCTTTAAGAACACCAGTAATCACTTTAGAAGATGAACCAATAATAAACGTCATTGAAGACATGATTAGGAAAGTGGAAGATCACGCATTTGTAGTTTCAAGTAGGGAAAACATGAAGCTAGTAGGAGTTATAGCAGCTATGGATATAATTAAGAAAATTCTACAGTACATTACAGTCTGATTTAAAATTCTCCTTAACACTATTTAACCTAAACTATAATCCTAACAATCAGTCTCCACCATACTGAGCTTCATACTAAAGACTAATTTTACTGCTGAATTTTAGGGATGTACCATTATGTTTATGATCTTAAGGTTCTGAGCTAAGTGAATATATGTAGTCTTCACCACTACCTAACCCTTCCCCTTAATCAGCTCATTAGAAACCTACCTACATCTCAAGCATGGTTTACACATGCTATGAATATCTATCAGCTCAGTATCTGATTCACTTGTAAACCTGTATATTCGTCCTGAATACATGCCTATATCTTGGACAAGCTTTACTTGTGCTCAGCGTTAATGTATTGAATCTTAAACATCAAGCCTGCTGAAACAATATCCTATAGTAATCCATAGTTAAACTGCAGCTTCCCCACCGAATTACTTGTAACATCTAAGATAGAAGATCTAAATCTTGTAAAACTTTTGCTTTATCGCTTAATTCTTCGATAATCGTACTTTCCACATTAAACTGGTATGAG
>Ga0105158_1001209_pt1 | contig 10091 bp, 8 predicted proteins | sample LHCtaG_FD_81567 | JGI IMG/M metagenome (GOLD analysis project Ga0105158, IMG submission 81567) | Hot spring microbial communities from Little Hot Creek, USA to study Microbial Dark Matter (Phase II) - LHC4sed_matched | ecosystem: Environmental > Aquatic > Thermal springs > Hot (42-90C) > Sediment... | reverse complement strand
TAAGACAAAAGCCTTTGCGAAAAGAGGGTCGTGAACATCCCTTGCAATTCTCTCTTCAAAATACCCTGAGATTTTAATACCTAGAGGAGGAGTAATATCAACAGCGGCAACTCCAGCCTTCAATCCATGACCCATAACACGTACCCCAAAAAATATTTTTCAGAAAAATATAGTGATATATTTTGCTTTAGGTTTATTAATTTTTTTCCCTTGGTTTTCTCGATTTATGGATTGGAGGGTTGTTGAGGGGAGGCTTATTAGATGTAGAGCACTTCTCTTAAGCTTAGACTTTGTTTATGGCTACAATTGTAAGCTTGGCGGGCCCTTTAGTTCACACATAGCTACCTTAAGCTCATTTGCCTAGTTAGATACTTTTCTCTATGCCATATGGTAACTTGAAGCCGTGTGAATATGTCAACAGTATAATGGGGGATGAATTGTTAAAACAGCGTTCTCGATATTCAAAGTCCTCACATGTAACGTAAATATAAACATGTAGACAAAAGCAATATGTTTTCAAAGTATAAGAACTTTTTAAATATAAGAGTTCTAAAAATCTAAATTTGGAAATAAAAAGAGTATTGAAGAGTGAAGAGTTTTATACTGTCGGGAAAAGCGCATAGAACATAGTGGCTGTTAGGAATATCTCCAATACAATTCCTAGTATAAAACCTCCGACGAACGGTATAACTCGGTCTTCATAAAGTTTACTTCCTCCAAGTTTAAGCACTAGGTATTTCACGACCGCTGATACAAGCGCTGAGGACCATGAGGGGAGCCACCACCATCCTATCAAAGCAGCTGTAGGATCTGGAAGCCAGAGTATCCTTGTAGAGAGGTATCTAATGACAACCATGAATATGAAACCGAAAATTAGATGAGGTGCAACATCTGACATTGGAGTCCGAGTGGGAACGTTCCAAAAACCTCCTGTAGTAAATGATTCGATATCCATTACTAGGACAAGAGATGGTGCACCGGTCATGGCTCTTTTCCCACCGTATACACCCGGCAGAACTATTTGCATTAAATGCCCTACAAATACGGCTGTAAACAGACTTACAGCTAATACTTTAACTATATTTTTAGGATGAACTCCTGTAAGTCGACCTAGGTGATAGCTTCCTATGGAAAGATAAAATGAGTTACCCCAACCAGCGAGATTCCTATGACCGATCCAATGGCGACTTAATGGGCCGATCAAAGCTAGATCCGTAGACGTAATTGGTAAATAGATGTTTGTGGGCCAGCACATCAGCTTTATTAAACCTGGGGTAATCCAGAAACATGGTGTGCTTATAGTGGCTAATTTAGCCCACATAATGGTTGCTACAACCCACGTTACTAAGCCAGTAAACGTCGCTACAAATGAAACCCAAGGGCTCATACCAGTATAGATAAAGAATAGCACCATCAGTATGAAGAATGCTGTGAAGATTATCCATGCTATTCTATAAGACATAGGCTCCCCCTCTTCGCTTAAAGAAGTTTTTCCAAAAGCTGCTTTTAAAGTACTCCATATGTATTGTCTTTCAAGGAAGATTGTAATGATAAATAATCCTAGTCCAGCGCCTGTAATTATAGCGGAGAAGTAATATGGAGGATCTCCGTAAGGTGTTGGAGAACACCAGTATCTTCCACAGAAGCCCATGTTTTCAAGGCCCGTGTAATATCCAGCATACCATGCCACGTATGTAGCTACTTGTAACACTAAGGTGTAAAATACTATACTCGTTAAAAGGTTTACAGGAACTAAGAGGTATATTGCGTACATTAAGGGATCCTTATCAAAACCTAGAAGCCAAGGAGAACCATATACAGTAAACTGGTGCAAGCCAGGCCCACAGGTGTTTATACGCCAAGAGTAAAGATCTGGAAACCAAGGAAATAAGTTGACACCACTTATAGGAATCTCCAATAGAAAGCCAATGATGAAACCTAAGATAAAAGCTAACCTCCCAAGCCACTCATGACTACCTAGCTTTTCCATGCCTAAGATTGAGGCATATGCTAAAGTGACTTGGGGGAATGGTAGACGTTCCACATCTACCCACTCACGGCGAATTATGCTAGTAAAACCAATGCATATACCTATAAACAGTGCAACAACTAACGTATGCCACATCACAGCGGGAAATAATACACTCCAAGGTAGAGCGGTAACATCTCCAATGCCATTTATAAGTAGTTCGGCTACATCTCTTGGAACAGCTACAAAATCTGGCACATATCCCACTACGTATTCTGGAGATGCAACTCTTGCAAGAAGCAACCCGATATCCCACCACCATGGATTACCAAAACATGAAAACGCAGCCGCAGCATATGTGATTATGTAGACGTAAACTAAGTTTGTCATATTAATGTATTTTTGAAGAAACGTTACTCGTCTAAGTAGTCCTAAAAGCAGTATGGCGAAAAACGGCCAACCTATGAGGTCAAAGGCAAGAACGCTGACGCTCTGAGTACAGTAAGCTTTAGAAGGCAGGAAGTATATGAAAGTATTGAATACACAAGTTAATATGGCTGTTGAGATTAGGACTGCTAAAAGCGTAGACACTTTAATTTCATCCTTAGCCTTTTTCTCTCTCATGCTACCAGGGAAATATGAACGTTAAAGTTATATTTAAAACTTTACACGGACGTGGCAACTTAAGGTTTTATATATCTTACAACTTAAGGTTTTATATATCTTAGTTGAAGCTTTTTATGCTGAGTATTAGGTCTTTGGTTGAGGAGCTTGGGCATCTTCGAGAGGAACAAGGCCTCTTTGGAGCTTAAGGTCTGGGTTAGCGTTCTACATCCAGCTTTCAAGTTTTAGGAAGACTGCTAGGGCTTTATCTGAGATGCGTAAGGTTTCTAAGACTACTGTATGGAAGTGGGTCAGAAAGTTCAGCGAGAAGGTCAACGTTAAGCCTTCTAAGATACCTGGGAGGCCGTAGCGTTAGATAAGACTTACGTTAAAGTTAACGGACTAGAATATTGAGTTTACGCAACCATAGACGTTGATGGAAGTGAGATTTCATCTATGGGTATTTACTCATCTAGGAATTCCCTTGCTACTGAACATTTCACACATGAGGTTCTGAAGTACTGCGAGGGTAGGCGGAAGCCACCGTCGATAACGCACCGTGACTTAAGCGGCGCTGGAGTAATTGGGCTTATCTTACAATGGAATCCTTTTGGAGAGAGAAGCCTGATGTAGAATTTGCATGCTTCTTATTGAACTCGCTTAATAGAAGCAAAGTGTTTAGAAGATCAACATTATGCCGAGAACTATTCACAGTATACTACAACTACTTAAGGAAATGAGCTTGGTTGCCACGTCCCTTTTGTTATATAAGAGTAAGGTTTATCTGTACTGAGTATCCATCTAAAGTCAGATGACTGAGACTGAGGTTGTTAAATTTGGTGTTATAGGTTGTGGAGGGATCGCTGATAGGAGAACAATCCCTGAGGGTATAATTCCCGCTAAGAAGGCTAAGTTGGTAGCGGTGATGGGCATAGGTGAGGAAAGGGTAAAAGAAGTGGCAAGAAAATATGGAGTAAAGAAATATTATTTGAATGAGGAGGATCTGTTAAAGGACAGAGAGGTAGATGCTGTATATATTGCCACGCCAAACTATCTTCACGCTAAACAAGCCATAGCTGCGGCTAACGCGGGTAAGCATATTCTCTGCGAAAAACCCCTTGCTTTGACTGTCGAAGATTGCGAAGATGTAATAGTGGCCTGTAGAAAGAATAACGTTAAACTTCAGGTTGGTTTCATGATGAGGTTCCACGCATGTCATCAGAAGGCTTTACAAATGATTAAACAGGGGTTAATTGGTCAGCCTGTAATGGGTAGAGCTCAACTTACATGCTGGTATCCTGAGATTCCCGGAGCATGGAGACAGAATCCAGAATTGGGTGGTGGGGGTGCACTTATGGATATGGGCATACACTGTATAGATCTCCTGAGAATGTTCTTCGGAGAAGTAGTTGAAGTTTCAGCTTTCACTGACACTATAACTTTTAGCTATCCCGTTGAAGACACATCCATAGTTACGCTAAAGTTTGATAATAATACTTATGGTATTGTGGATAACTTTTTCAACATACCGGATGCTGCTGCGCAAAATAGGCTTGAAATCTATGGGACAAAGGGATGCATATTAGCCGATGGGACAATTGGTCAAGAATCTACTGGCAAATTAAAAGTTTATATAGAGGAGGAAGAGAGGGGTTATGATGCATCTCAGAGAAGGAAGACCATAGGCTTAAGGGAAATAACTCCAGAGCCAGTTAACATGTATAAGGCTGAAATTGAGCATTTTATAAAATGTATTCGGGAAGACTTAGAGCCGATGAATTCAGGTTTTGAAGCTCTTAAAAATCTTAAAGTGGTTCTAGCAGCATATGAATCCTCTAAGACTAAAAGGAGAGTAATATTAGATTGACCTAAATAAAAAATAAGAATGTTGAAACATACTTCCTCTATCTTTTTCTATAGTATGCTAAGACCTTCTTAATGCCCTCTGCTATAAGCTTCATGTGCCTTTCTTCAAGCGTTGGATAACAATGTACGATAAACGTCCTTTCCTCCAGCCAGGCAGCATTAGGACAGTAGACCTTATCATATTGGACTGACGCCGGATTCGTATACTCCTCCGACCTGAATGGGAATTTAACTCTGCCGAAACCGTTATGCTCTAGGTAAGCCCTCTCCTTGTAACATTGTGGCCAGAATTCTCTCCAAACTGGTAAGCCTTCTGTAGCTAATGCCTTTATCAGTGAACGCTTATCTATTCTTAACTTATCAATATCTACAACTATTGGAAAGACGTAGAAGGCATTCACTTTATCTTTTGTATGGACTGGAAGGTAGAGGATTTCCTCACAGTCCTGTAGCTCCTTTATGAGAATTTCGCCATTACGTCTTCTTCTTGGGAGGTTCCATGTATCGATTCTCTCTAATTCTTTTAAACCTATTGCACTCTGCATTTCAGTCATTCTATAGTTAAAGCCTACTCTTACATGAATGTATGGTAAGGTGCCTTCAGCCTCTAATAGTGAAAGACGAGTCTTAACGTCATATCCATGATCACGAAATGAACGGCATCTTTCAGCCAGTTCTTCATCGTTAGTGACAACAGCTCCTCCTTCGCCACCCGTGGTAAATATCTTGTTCTGACAGAAACTAAAACATCCAGCATTTCCTATCGTTCCAACTTTACGACCTTTGTATATAGCTCCATGAGCCTGAGCGCAATCTTCAATTACATAGAGGTTGTATTTCTCAGCTATTTCCAAAATCTCATTCATTTCACATACATTTCCATATAGGTGTACGGGAATTATTGCTCTCGTCCTCTTTGTGATTTTACGCTTTATATCTTCTGGGTCAATACAATGAGTTTCCCTCTTTACATCAGCGAAAATTGGAATGGCACCAGCTTGAACGGCGCAAAACGAAGTCGCTATAAAAGTATAAGATGGAACAATAACCTCGTCTCCCGGACCTATATCGAGCGATAATACAGCGGTGTGTAGTGCACTGGTACCATTTGTGGTAGTAATACAGTATTTTGCACCAAGCCACTCAGCAAACTTTTTCTCAAACTTCCTCCCCAATTCACCAGTCCAATAGTTAACTTTTCCAGTTCTCAACGGCTCCATTGCGGCTTGGATAATCTCCTCGGTGAACCATGGCCAGGTGGGGAGGGGTTCTTTTATTGTAGGCTCTCCGCCTTCAATAGCTGGTTTTTCAACCATTTTAACACCATATTTTTCTAGACCAGATAAGTCTTATAAGATTTTTCCAAAAAACATGTCCAACCATTATTTAAGTTTTGATCTGCCAATATTGCTTATGGGTTTAGATGCGCTTTAACTATATGACGCCCTCCTTTACACTTCTTCCGGTCCTACTGAACCGTAATCCCATGGTTTACCTGGCTCCTTTACTTTTTTGGGCTCCGGTACTCTCCCTGAAGTAAACTGTTTGATCAATTTGATACTAGCTCTCACTATATCTCTGCCAGCTGTCGGTACTAGAAAGCTATGCATCCCCATTCTAGTCTCATAGCCTCCGCCAAGTGGCCCCATAGCTTCTCCTGTCGGTACATAACCTATGCAACCATTTGCTAATCCGACAACGAACGTGTAGGGGAAATGCGATGTTGCTTTAATTTCCAAACCTAGTTGGCAGAAGAGTTCAGTTGGATTAGAGATAAATATTGCTGGCCCAATCTGTATTGCTTGAATTTCACATGTAACTCTCGGCTCAATCTTGTTAAGTTCACTAAGTAGTATTATGTCTCTGGCGAAAACCCATCTATAATCCTCCTGAGGCTTCTTTTTATCTACGATTTCATACGCCCATTTCAACCGTTCTGGTGTAACTTTCCTTCTCTCCAATTGAAGAAACTTTTGTGAAGCCGCTATAGGTTTCGATTCTCCAGATCCAATTTCTATATTAGCATCTGCTAGAACCTTAAGAACTTCAGCTCCAACCCTCTGTCCAACTCTTCGAGCCGCGGCCTCACCAAATTCTATAGCTCTTAAGCTTAAATTATTAACCTGTGTAATATCACCACATGCACCATTAAGAAAGACGACTATCGAATCTTCGCCCATGAGACTCCTAATAGTTTTATCTAGGTAATATGGCCAATCAGCTGAATATCCATTCCCACCCATAGCAGTCCCATGGCACGCAAAATTAACAACACAACCTAAGAATTCCCCATTTAAACTCCAAGTACCTATTACACCTACATCTGGATCAATTGGCCCTGCTGGTTCAATTATATCTGAGTTGCCTTTTCCAGGGTGAGTCATTTGTCTCCCATTTTTCATTTTAAACCGGCGATTGAAAGAAGCTTTATCTTCTCTTCCTAAACCCACGTTGCAAACAGCCTCAACCCTCCGCTTATCCGCCAACGCTATTGCTGAAGCGATCTTGTAGGCCAACATATCCAAGTAGTTTCTATCGGCAGACGGCGCGGTCTCCAATAGCCTCTTAATAAGACCTGGGTTGGATGAATTAGGAACTAAGTTCTCAGGATCACCAGACCATTCAACTACTGGCCCACCTTGGTGGGTATGCGAAGCCCCAACCATGATATTGGTTGAGGGAATTCCACAGGTTTTTTTTCAGCGATTTCCCTTGCAACTTTAACCGTCGAGGCTTTTATAGATAAAGCGTCGACACTTACCAAAGCAACTTTTACCCCGTCATTCTCAAAAACAGCCGCTTTAATGTGGAGGGGGTCATATATATCCCATAGACATATCTTGGTGAAGCCACCGGGAGTTTCTGAGCCTAAGGGCGGCGTTATATCTAAACTGGCGAAGCCAACTTTCACTATAACCACCTTAGAAAGATTATTCGAAGTGAGGGACAGCTAGCCATACGTTTCCCTTCATAGCTGCTTCATGTGCTATCAGTCCTGGAATTGTCATATCGACAGCTTTAATGATGTCAATAGGAGGCTTAATATCATTCTCTATGGCATCTAGGAACTCTTTGACAAGATAGTATTCGCTTGTACCATGTCCACCCACCATTTTCGCCTCCTCAGGTACATTTGGGTCGGAGATTGGGCAGTCGATCTCCCTAATCGTTTTATCCTCACCTTCAATGTAGATTACACCCTTCTCCCTACCTATCCTGAAGCCAGTATTCTCTATACAACCTTTCGTTCCGTAAATTGTATAGTAGTGAAATGGAGGTTCTCTAGTGACAACTTGACTCCTTAATATTTTTATCGTTATGCCTTTACTGGTTTCAAAGAGTGCTACTTGCATATCAATTGCTCCGGGAGTATCTAAGTCTGGCATAGTATGTTTACTTATACCTGACGCTGTCGCTTTCACAACATGATCGTTAAACATCATTAGCAGAGGCCCTAAGCTGTGCGAGATATAATGGATAGGTGGACGAAATGCCCTCCACATTAATTTTCCAGAAACCGGGTCTTTCAACAGACCCCTTATCTGGTGGATGTATTCACCCTCAGCGTAATATATTCTACCAAGTTTTCCATCTTGAATTAGTTTCTTCCATTCACGTATGAAGTGAACATAGCACATATTCTCCGCTAACATGTATTTCATTCCCGTTCTTTTCACGGCATGGATCAGCCTCTTACAGTCTTCTACTGTATGTGCTGCTGTGACTTCGCAGAGTACATGTCTTCCACTTTCCATAGCCTTGATAGACTGCTCCGCATGTAGAGGAATAGGAGTCCCTATGACTACTATATCCATATCTGCCTTATTCAAAAACTCATCATAATCCCGGAAACACTGAGATTCGCTTAATCCAAGAGCGCTTTTCGCTCTTTCAAGAGCCGCTGGGTCTATATCGCATATAGCAACTACTTCCGTTCGGGGGTTAGCTTTGAAAAGATGCGTATAGACTGTCCTCCCGCCAACATGCCCAACTTTTAGCTTCCTCACATATAACCACTTCTTCAGATAATTCGACTCATTATGTATTAAATTTTTGCTTTACCAACTTTACTAGAAAAACGTTAAAAACTATTTCTCGAATAGTTTCGATCGATAACTTATGATTGATGGCCCTAGAGCAACTAAAATTGAAGAACTTCCGCAGATTATTAAACTTACGAGTTGGATTTTCGGTTTTGAAAAATATGGTCTTTACGAAGATAGTCTTCTTCCGCATGTTTTCTGCAGTCAGAACATTGAAAATCTACGGGTTATTACGGTAAATGAGGAGATAGTTTCTCATTTAGCCATTTGGGAGGGGTGGCTCTATATTTACGGTATTAGACTTAAAGTAGGGCTTGTTGGATGTGTATGTACACATTCAAACCATAGGATGAAGGACTATGCTTCAGCCTTGATTAAAGACGCATTCATGAAAATGTCTAAAGATAATGTAGATCTCGTAATGATTTCAGGAGCCAGACCCCTCTATAGTAGAGCTAGGTGTGTGGAAGCTGGTATACTGTATGACTACTATATCCCAGTTACCACTCTTAAAGACCTAGCTATGGGTTTAGATTGGCTGGAGGTTGAGCAGTATACTGAAGACAGAATTTTGGATTTAGTTGATTTATACCTCCATATCCGTGGCCATCAACCACGAGGAATTCATCCGCCCTCGCCTCCAATAACCCCCCAATGGTGGCATTAACTTCCTTTGTCAGAAGCTCTCTAGCTACTTCGTAGTATCTGCCTTCAGGAGTACAATAATTATCAAAATTAATTACGCCAGCAACCCCTCTAAATCAGTCATTATGTAAATCTTCATATGCATCAGTTCCATAGATACATCATATTCCCATATAAAAAGCCTTTCTAACAAACAATGTTAATTAAGAGATTCTGGGTCTATTAAAATTCAAGAGTTTAAATGCTAAACATGAAATTGAAAATTAGGCATAAGGTGAGGATTCCTACAAGGAAGAAGATCACGAGTAAAGTAATTTCTTGTATGCAAAGCATAGAAATCTCTTCAAATAAGACTTAGAGGGATTTAGTAAATACATAGTTTAGAATTATGCTATTGACGAGCGACATGAAGAGATTTGATAGGTTTAGAGTTAATATCAGTGGCATTACGAGTGTTATTCCAAGGAATCATCCCGTAGACACCACTCATCCCTGCATTAGGCTCGTTGGCTGGAGCCCATTTAGAGCGGGCAACTCGACTCTAGAAAGATTGAGGAGGAGTGGGTTTTAGTGTTCAACTTAAAACAATATAATGCTTTAGGATTCAAATGGGCTTATAATCATAGCCGTAGCGACCCAGCAAACATAATGTGATGTTTAACTTAGTTTTTATTTTAATACCATCCCAATATTTTCATAACTTCAAGTAAATCTTCTCCATGAACAACTATAGTTCTTGAATCAACTCTTTCTACGCCTGAAATTCTAGCCCAAGCATCTGCATAGTTTGGGTGATAGTATTCAACTCTTATGCCGTTAGGGAATAGCATTGCAAACTCTACAGTGGTTTTTATGTACCTTTAAACGAAGTTTAATTACAAGGGTTAGATAGATGCATACTCAAACTAAAGGTTTGAGCGGTTACTTATATTCGAAGTACATAGTAGCCGTAGCCCACTGCATAC
>Ga0105158_1001208_pt1 | contig 10094 bp, 9 predicted proteins | sample LHCtaG_FD_81567 | JGI IMG/M metagenome (GOLD analysis project Ga0105158, IMG submission 81567) | Hot spring microbial communities from Little Hot Creek, USA to study Microbial Dark Matter (Phase II) - LHC4sed_matched | ecosystem: Environmental > Aquatic > Thermal springs > Hot (42-90C) > Sediment... | reverse complement strand
CCCTAAAAACATAACTTGACAGTATCGATGACAATTATGGAAAAACATAAATTGCTCCTAATTTTTATTGTTTTGGTGGCATGTTATGGAGATTAAAGTTGTAAGTATAGATATGCCTAAAGATGCTAATGTTATTCTTGGGATGTCGCATTTCATAAAGACTGTTGAGGATTTATATGAGGCTATGGTTAATTCTGTTCCTGGCATAAAGTTTGGCTTAGCGTTCTGTGAGAGTAGTGGAGAGTGCCTAGTTAGGGTTGAAGGAACCGATGAGGAGCTTAAAAAAGCTGCTGCGGAGAATATGCTTAAACTTAGTTGCGGGCATTCGTTTATAATTTTTATGCGGGGAGCTTATCCAATAAACGTGCTTAACGCCATAAAAAGGGTTCCAGAAGTCTGCACTATATACGCTGCAACAGCAAATCCACTTCAAGTTATTATTGCAGAGACGGAGCAAGGAAGAGGCATATTGGGCGTTATTGATGGATTAAAGCCTAAAGGTATTGAGGATGAGAAGGGCGTCGAATGGCGCAAAAATCTTCTTAGGAAGCTAGGCTATAAAAGATAAATTTATTTAGATTTAGGGAAATGTGATGTCTCCCATAATTGAATTAATTGACGTATGGAAATCATATAATGGAGTCCAAGCGCTTAGGGGGCTAAATCTCGAAGTTCACAGGGGCGAGATTTTTGGGCTTATAGGGCCAAATGGTGCTGGGAAAACAACTACGCTTAAAATAATAGTTGGACTTTTAAAAATGGATAGAGGGATAGTCAGGGTTAATGGTGTAGACATATGCGAAGAGCCCTACGAATACAAGAGACTCATTGGATATGTACCGGAGTCCGTCTCTCTTCCAGATTACTTGACCATTGAGGAATTCCTCATATACTCGGGGAAGATCAGAAGAGTTCCAGACGATCAAATCAAAAAGAGAATTAATAATCTTGTTAGGTTATTCGAGCTTGAGGAGAAAAGGAGGGCGTTGATAGTTTCGCTCTCAAGGGGTATGCGCCAGAAAGTTGCGATAGCATCCGCGCTTATACATGATCCTGACCTACTAATTTTAGACGAACCGTTTATCGGCATAGACCCTATGGGGCAGCATATCTTGAAGGATCTTTTTAATGAGAGAATTAAAAGTGGTAAGACCGTTTTTATATCAACGCATATGCTTGATACCGCCGAGAGATTATGTAATAGAGTTGCAATAATATATAAGGGTCAAAATATTGCTTTAGGAGACTTAAAAAATCTTCAGCAATTGTCAAAAACTGGGGAGAACGCAACCCTAGAGGAGGTTTTCCTTAAGCTAACTGAGGAGGCTAAGGAACAGCCTATTGAAGAAGCCTTTGAAGAAAGGCGGAGAGACTTCTTCAGTATTTTAAGGAGAAGATTATTGTGAGAGCAGACACGGTTCTGAGCATATATAAGTTTAAGGTTAAAACTTTCTTCGGTGCTTTTAGAGCATCTAAAGCTAGCGTAGTACTGTTACTTGTTTATATCATTGGCTTTCTTCCAGGCATATCTGGCTTTTCAATAACAATCGCTGATGCCATTAAACAAGGAGGTGTAGATTTAGAGGTTTGCGTTGAGACTCTTGCTGCCTTATTAAGCGTACTTATGGTTTTTGCTCTTATTTTAGCTTTGAGGGGCTACACAGTTTTCGAACACGAACAAATCTTCATTTTTACGTCACCCATAAGGCCTAGGGAATTTTTGGTTGCAAGCATACTTGCGGATTTGACATCTTCACTTGTTTTCGCTCACCCAATCTTTCTTCTTTACGCGATAATAGTTTTCTCGCTTAATTTATCAGCTTATTTAGCCCTCCTTATGCTTTCAGCGATTCTTCTCTTTATATTCATGCTCTTCTTCTTAAAAACTTCTTTCTCAATAATAAAAGCTCTATATAGAGATCTATGGATAAACGCTCTTATTTATATTCTTATAATTCTACTTTTGCTTCCAGCAGCCGGATTTTTCATTGACTTACCACTAAAATATAGCCTACTGCCTTATCCCTCAAAATTTATGGCGGAAATACTCATTGATATACTGTGCAATTGTAGTGTTAATTTGATAAGTTTCCTAGGTTTAGTCTCTTACTTCCTTCCATTAACAGCGCTTTTTATATTAACTTCAGAGAGAAATTTCTTCCCAGCAACAACATATGTTCCTTTCGTATCTCCATTTGACGCATCGATAAGGACGCAGACATTAAAGATGGAAAGGGGCATCAAAATATTTTCGAGAATGGGATCCTTTCTTACACTAAATCTTGAGTCAAAATCCTTTCTCAGATTCTTGATGAAGAAAGAGATTATTAGGATAACTCGTGAGGGAAGTCTCTTCGCAGTTATACTCATGTACTTAATAATTTCATTTATAGTGGCCGCTATTGGTGCCAGTGCATCTCAAAATACTCAAGGCCCTCCATCCACATTCTTTTTAATATTCTTTTTGGGCACATATTCATTGATTGTTCCATTAATGCTTGTCAGTAACTGGAGAGTTTCCGACCTTGAGAATCTTTGGGTGCCGCTAGCTTCTGGAGCAGATATGCGTATAATTGTGAGAGCCATCTTATATGATTTCGTTCTGATATCTTCAATTGTTCCATCCATAATGATATTAATTCTATCTATCATCCAAAATGTCAACCCAATATTACCTTTAATCCTGATAATTTCAACATCAATTGTAGGCTGCTCAGTAAATTTGCATATAATGGTTAAATTTCTCGGAAAGAAGAGTCGTGGAACGCCATCATTCCTCATAGGATGGGCTTCAATGCTTCTTTCAGCGCTACTCTTAACGCCAATATACATCCTGGTTGTACTGAGTATATTATTGAGATTGGGTGACGCCGCAAACATGCTGCTCTCAACTCTCATATCGATCTACTCAGCTCTAATAATGAAGTATTTCGTAAGGAAGATTGAAAAAAGTATAGTTAAAATAGAGGTGTGAATATTTTGATGCTACGTCTCCTCTAAAGCACGTATTCCTCCAGATGAAATAAAATAATAAACCTCCTAATAAATGTAATATAAAAAAGTAAAAAAGGATTGTTGGTTTTAATTGTTTCACCTTGTTTTCTTTCTTGAACCCACGAACCAGCCTGCTACTACACCAATGATTAAAGCGACTATTCCAGTGCCAGCAACGCTAGCAACATCTATTGTGGGAACGGTCACTTCGCTTGTTACGGTAGTCGTCATTACACTAGTTTCTGTTCTTGTTACCGTTGTTGTTATTGTTATCGTTGGAGTTGGAGGCGGAGACGGAGGCGCTTCGAGTTCCTCAAGGGCGGAGAAGAACTCTATAACATCAAATACACCCTCTTTAACCTCTGGTGGCAGAAGCTCCCAAGGTGGATTAGCGGGTCCTGTAGGCGGCCATTGGGGTCTTGTTGGTGGCTGTATAAGTCCAAGTGAGACCCAATAGCTCATTGGGTATACCCATGTAATCATTAAACCGCGTGATCTATCGTAGTATGGGAAACTTGTTCCAGCTATTTCGAACCAATTCACTGGCTCGCCTAAGTAGTCAAATATGTTTGTTTTCTTTATGTTGAAGTAGAAGGGTCTTCTAACGGCCCATAGAGAAACTGTTGGCAAGTAGTAGTTATACCACCATGTCACCTTGGCTATTGCATCCCACCATCTTCCAGAACCAGGTACAGCTGATGTAACGATTTGAACCATGTAGTTTGGACACACATATATGTTTGTTCCATTAGGTAATGGGACAGGCCATGTCCAGTTAAGCACTTCTGCTTGGGCTGCTGCACCGTAGAGCATTCCCCATAAACCATCTGGTAACATACATAATGATTCGTAGCCTGAAGCGGACCAGGTGATCATGACATCGTAATCTCCTGTTCCCACTCTTGTCCAATAAACAGTGGGATCCACTACGATTAACTCGCCTTTGATACCGTGTTGCTCTAGCTGCGAGATAATATTCATTCCTAACGCTTGCCAAGGTATAGCATATCCAGCTGTAGTTACTAGATATTCAATTTTAATTTCTTGTCCATCAGGTGTGCGCCAATAACCATCACCGCCCTTCACGAATCCAGCTCTCTCCAGTAACTTATAAGCCTCTGTCGGATTATACGTCCAATTACGTAAGTTTTCCTTTATCCAGTCTGGGAAGAAAACTGTGCTTGATATAGAAGTTGGGTAATCAGTGTAAGGCACATATATTGGCGGATATGCATTGGCAGATTCCACCCTATCTATTAGCATTGCTAAGGCCTGCCTAAACTCCGTAATATTATATGGATATTTATTGATATTGAAAACTAAACCGTGAACCTCAAAGTTCCATGCATAAATAACTTTTATGTCCTCAGACTCTTCTTGCATCATCGCGATCATCTCAATTGGAAAACCAGGCATGCCAACCAATTCGTTGCCTCCAATGATTTCGCTAATTAAGTGCTCATCTGAACCTACGAACCTGTAGTGTATCTCATCCCATGGGATCTTATTACTATATCTCCAACCAGGATTCTTTCTCAAAATTACTCCTTCAGGAGTTAAAGTGTTTCGATCTAGCCAATAAGGACCATTACACCATAGGTCATCTAGCTGGAACTCTCTAACCTCATTTTGTAGCTGAGTTAAATCGAATACTTCGGGAATCTTATCGACGGGTACACCTGCCACTCTTTCAGCAAATGATCCGAACACCTCGTATGGTACTATGGGGAACCATACCCAGCCAAACATCATGTAAATGGTGTAGTACTGGAAGATTGATGTAAAGTTGTAATATTCTTTTTTCGCGGGGTTATCTATATAGGGGCTTTCCACAGCCCATGTGCGATATGTTTTGCTGAGGTAAAATCTTATCTTAAATTTCCCAACGACTTCGATATCCTGTATTTGTAGAACCCAATCTCTCATAATTTTCCATCGAATAGTATAGGTAGTCCAAACATCCCTAGCATCTACGGGTCTAGTTAGATTCCCTTGGTAATTCCAGTAATTATCATCCCACAGTTCTACTTCAATGTACATTTCCTCAACATTTAGCGTTGCCTTCTTAGCTAGAGCAGGAATATAAATTTGATTGTTTGGTAGGAAGTAGAATAATGGTTGTGTGCACAACCATGCTATTCCCAAAGTGTTACCAGGAGCCCATGGGTTAAAATTAATGACATAAGGCAAAGTAAATACGATTGTTCTGTTTAGTATTTTTGTCTCTTGGGCTTTAACTATGATCGCGTCTGAAACCAATGCCAGGAGAGAAGATGCCAGCAGTATAACCAACATTATATTTAGCAGTAGCCTAGAATTTTTCATTACACCCACCTATACTACTTTATTAACAAGGATATATAAATTTTTGTTTTTCAATAGGGGACTTGGCAACTTAGTATATAAAGGTTTTATATGTTAAGTTGCCACGTCCTCAATAGGAAAGGAAAGTTAGCCTAAAAGCCCATTAGTCCACAGTTAAATTAGTTAATTAGGAGGCATTAAATGCAATCTTTATTATCGACGTTGCTGCGCTATGATGCATATTATGGTACAAGTTAAGTTAGGGCACGTTCAGTATAGATGACATGCTACTTTGCGGGTAGTGCTTATGTTCTTTAAGACTGGTTCCTCCTTACTGCATAAGGAGGAGGCAGACGGACATCTATCTGAAAGTGGGCATCCAGGTGGCTTATTTAGTGGGGAGGGAGGTGGGGCTTCTTTGAGGAGGATGCTTCGATCGCTCCGGTACTTAGGATCTGCCACTGGCATAGCGCGTATTAGTGCTTTAGTATATGGATGTAGTGGCTCATTTAACAAGTCCTTGAGGGTTCCTTCCTCCACAATTTTTCCCAAGTACATTACTATAACTTTGGAGCTAGGTCCGAAAAACTGCATTAAGCTCATCTCATGTGTAATGAATGCCAGAGAGATATTACTCTTAGTAACGAGCTCCCTTAGCGTAGTCATAATTCCGCTTTTTAATGATGCATCAAGCATCGTTGTGGGTTCATCCGCAACAACATATGTTGGTTTAACTATTAGTGCTCTAGCTATGTTAACTCTCTGTCTTTCACCGCCACTCAATTGTGGAGAATATAGGTTCATATATCTTTCAGGCGGCGTTAAACCAACATTAGTCATAAACTCTTGGACTATTTCTATGGCTTCATGCTTACTACCAGCTAACTTATGGTACAATAAGGGTTCCATTAAGAGCTGTTTAACTGTTTTAAAGGGGTTTAAGCTGGCGTAAGGATCCTGCGGTATATACTGAAGCAGTCGTCTGTATTCTTTCTTCTTAACCATCCTAAAGACATCCTTACCTTCATATACCACTTTCCCTTCAGTCGGCTTTAGTAGAGCCAGGGTTATTTTGCCTAAAGTTGTTTTTCCTGAACCGCTTTCACCAACTAACCCTATTATTGAGGATTTTGGTATTTCAAGATTAATATTTTTTAATGCATAAAATTCTATAACTTTAAGCCCTTTTCTGAAGCCAAATTTTTTAGATATATTTTCGGCTACAATTAGAGTTTCTGTCAAATGAAATCACCTTCTCCAGAGACTTGTATACATATGACAGGATATGCGTCTATTTTCCCTGAAATTTATGAGGAAAGGCTCTTTTTCTATACATATCTTACCCGCATATGGGCATCTAGGGTGAAAAGAACATCCGCTTGGTAAATTCCTATAGTCAATAGATGCGCCAGGTATCGGTTTAGGTAATTTATCGAACTCCCCAATCTTCGGCACGGCTTCAAGTAGAAGCTTAGTGTATGGATGTAATGGGTTGTAAAAGATTTCTTCCACATTACCTTCCTCAACAATCTTACCAGCATAAATAACTATAACCCTATCCGCAAGATCGGCGATCAAAGCTATGTCATGAGTTATGAGAATGTAGGTTAATTCAAAGTTTTCACGCAGTTTCTTAAGTAAGTCAAGTATTATTCTTTGCGTTAAAACGTCCAAAGCCGTAGTAGGTTCGTCAAGGATAACAATTTTTGGATTCAATAACAGAGATAAAGCTATAACAACACGTTGTTTCATTCCTCCACTCAATTCTACCGTAAACATTCTTAACACTCTATCCGGATCTAGTTTAACAGTTTCTAGTATCTTCCATGCTCTTTCCATTATCTCGCGAGAATCTGAGAGACCGTGAGCCTTAGCGGTCTCAATAAAATGGTCTTTAACTTTAAGAGTTGGGTTTAGAGAGCTTAATGCGCTTTGAAATACCATCGATATTTCTTTCCATCGTATCAACCTAGAGAAATCAGCTAAAGAAATATTGAAAATATTTATTTCTCTATCTTTAAGCCCATAGTAAATGGCGGAACTATCGGGAGATAGCGCCCCATCTTCTGGCAGAATCCTCATTATCGCTCTAGCTAAGGTTGTTTTCCCTGAACCGCTTTCACCTATAATCCCCAGTGTTTCCTTCCTATATATTTTGAAGTCAATGTTGCGAACAATTGGTACTTTTAGGAAATTAACTTGGATTCTTCTAATATTTAAGAGAACATTATTCGCCAGAATCTCACCTTCTTCTCTCAATTTCTCCTATAAGTCTAACCCTAAGCACTGGATTAAATAATTCCTCAACAATCTCCGAGAGATTTACTAATGCTACTTGTATTAGTATCATCATTATCGTTGGCAACCAGAATCCCAATTGCGCCTTACCACCTCTAATTAATCCCAGAGCGCCGAGATATGACATAGCTTGATTAAGTTGCACGCTCCAGTTCGTTACATCCACAGGGAAAAGCCCCAAAAATGCTATACCAAAATACCCTGAGATCGCAGAGACGGTAGACATTATTAAGCTCATGAAAATGAATGGCATGAGAAACCTCATAGTATCGTCAAATATTATTTTCCATGTGCTGAAACCCATGGCTTTAGCAACTAGGATTACTTCTTTTTTCTTAAGGGAAAGGACTTGAGATCTCACTGAACGAGCGAGCCAAGCCCATGCTGTTATGCTAAGTATTGCCGCTATTATGAGGGGGTTTCTTTTTAGATCCGTAGGTAACACTGCAGCAAGTATCAATGCGAGAAAAATTGATGGTACGCATAGAGCTACATCTATTATGACGCTTGCTATTGAGTCCCATAAGCCACCTATGTATCCAGATGAAAGACCTATAATTAATCCTATTCCTATAGTAAATAACCCGGCGAGAAAAGCAATTGCAAGAGCTGATGGTGTGCCCCAAACTAAACATAGCAGAAGCGGTCTACCGGTAAAGTCTGTGCCAAAAATATACCATGGAAAATCATTAAGTGATGGAGGGGCATAAATGTTTTCCCACCCGGATTTAGCGGGAGGCAACTTAGGTATTAGTCCAGCCACGGCAAGTACTGCAGGTATCATATATACTATTAGCAAAATCATAAATCCCACAAAAGCTTTCTTCCTTCTCCAAAGAACTTTAAAGAAAAATAGGATCTGCCTCCGCATCGCATCATATACGGATGATACATGCAAAAACATTTACTTACGTCTCCTCACCTATTCTTGCACGTGGATCTATGAATCCATACGTTAAGTCCGTTAATAGATTACCGAATACTATAGCGGTGATAACTATAACGTAGCAACCTATCATTAACGGATAGTCCCTCACACCTATCGCTGTAGCTAATAAAGAGCCTACGCCCGGGAGTACAAAACGGCTCTCAATCCACACAGTACCTATGAGTAACGTTGCCAGTGTTGGAGCTATCTGAGTATATATTGGAAGAATGGAGTTTCTAGCCACATAAGACGTTAAGATTCTTCTACCTGATATTCCTCTAGCCTTGGCGTAAATTACGTAGTCTTCGTGTAATACAGATATTGCCATAGACATCATGCCTAGAGCCCATCCAGGAAAGGCTGTGAGAACTAGCACTATAACTGGTAACGTATAATGCCATAGTACGCCACTAATAAAAGGTAGAGATAAGCCCGGTTGTACGTTACCCGGATACGCGCCTGATGGTGGAAAGAATCTGTAACCGATAGCTAGGTACACATGCAATATTACAGCTAACAGCCATGCTGGAATAGACCTTAGAACAGAGAAGACCACTCGTAACGTAGTGTTTAATATTGCAACATGCCTATAATATGCCATCAAAAGTCCAAGAAGGACACCAACAATAACAGCCCATGCAAGTGACCATGCGGCATAAAATATAGACCATGGAAGCATAATGCCTATTAATCTAGTAACTGGGATCCTCCAGTTTATTGATATTCCTAGATCTCCTCTAAAAATATTGTTAAAGAACTTTAGGATTGAATACCAAACAGATTCCTCGGGTAATATACCTATATACATTTGTACCATTCTTTTAGCGTCCTCAATAGAATAGCCTTGCGCCCTAAAAGTGCCGAAAAGTATGGTTGCCGGATCCCCTGGTGACAGTCTTATTAATGCGAACGTGAAGGTTATAGCAAGAAACCACGCGACCACAGAATAAATAGTCCTTTTAACATACCATTTCAATGATTTCACCCACGATTTTCATAATAGAAATATTTTCCGTTTTTAAAAATTTTACCGTTAAAAACCTAAAAAGATTTTGACGTCTATAACTATGAGTTTAATTCTTCCTCTCAGCATGTGCTTAATGCAAGGAACTTTACTTACAAAAAGAAAAATTGTTAAGCGTTATTGGGCGGATCTACGTATGATAACTATGGGCACAATTACCATTAATAAGGCTATAGTCAATGATATTAGCAGAACCATTAATATTTCTGAACCAGTTATATCATTCCATGCAAATATAAGAGACAAAAAAATTAGTACTAGCAGAGTATATCCCATGTTCATTATCGATTTCAATATTGTTTCAGAACTCATAGATTTCCTTTCTTCCTAGATATGCAATGAAATACTTCACCGTGAGTAATTTTTATAATCATCTTTACTTCAACACCCTAAATTAGAGTGATTCTACATTTATAAATCTATATACTTCGCTCCACTTAAAAACTTAATGATTGACTAAACAATGTTATAGGCACACTCTTTCTCAGCGATAGTGTTAACCTACTCAATTTAGCAATAAAAAGAGTATTCTATATAGAACCTAGT
>Ga0105158_1001206_pt1 | contig 10104 bp, 8 predicted proteins | sample LHCtaG_FD_81567 | JGI IMG/M metagenome (GOLD analysis project Ga0105158, IMG submission 81567) | Hot spring microbial communities from Little Hot Creek, USA to study Microbial Dark Matter (Phase II) - LHC4sed_matched | ecosystem: Environmental > Aquatic > Thermal springs > Hot (42-90C) > Sediment... | reverse complement strand
TACTCCTAGGTTGACGCTAGGCTCTGGGAGACTAAACTCCTCAATAAAAACTTGTGAAAGGTCATAGTCATAATGTTGACCGGTATGAATTATCTTCAGATCCAAACCGCTCTTTAAAGCCTCGTAAATTATAGGAGCAGACTTAACGATCTGAGGCCTAGTGCCTTTAATAACTGATAATTCATGATAAACCTACTTCACAGATTATTTGGTGTACATATGTTTTATCTTAATAGGTTTTAATATGCCAGACCTGGTATAGATATGCCAAGAAGGTATACTTCTGGAGACAACAGCGTTAGCATGTATTATGACGTGGTCTCCTATGATTAGTTCACCATCCTCTTTTGGGACTATTACGGCTCCATGGCCTATGTGAACATTTTCCCCAATGATAACTTTCGCGACAATTTTCTTTCCCAATCCAACGTCTCTCCACATAGTGTTGTGAGTATATATTGCAGCATGGCTTGCTATAACGGAGTTCCTTTTCACCAGTAGTTGCGTGTTTAGGCCATCTAGGAGACAGTAATATCCAATCCACACATTCTCTTCAACAATGACGTCCCCCAATATTAGAGTTCCCTGCCCGATAAATCTGGCTTTTATTTTGTCGTTGGGAAAAGCGTTGGACATCCTCCATCACTTTCCATCACTTTTTGAGATAATTTTTACAAACTTCAGCTACACTATTGACTATGTACTCCAAGTCTTCACGCTCCATGCTTTCGTATAGGGGCAGGGTAAGCGTCGTCTTTTTAAGTAGCTTGGAGTTGGGGAGTTCTCTGGATTCCATGAATCTCCGAAATGCTGGTTCCATGTGAAGAGCATAAGTACCTATTTGCACTTCTATACTAAACTCCCTCCTTAATCTGTTGATTATAGTGTCTTGGTGTTCGCCGAACTCTCTAGGAAAACGTATGACATAAGATTGGTATGTGGAGCGGCAGTTTTCCCCCTCTTTCAAGGGTTTTGCGTATGGAATGATATCTTCTATAAGTTTATGATATAGTTCAGCAAGCCTCCTTCTCCTCCTTATTTTTTCTTCCAATTTACTAAATTGGGCAAGACCGATAGCTGCTTGTACATCACTCATCCTAAAGTTGAGCGAATTAAGCACAAATATCCCCTCTCCATTTTTGCCATGATCCCTCAAAACCCTGAGTTTTTCGCATATTTCATCATCATTCAGAACTATCATTCCTCCCTCACCTATTGCCACTAGTTTCCTTGGATGGAAACTGAAGCATCCACATTCAGCCATATTTCCAGCAAACCTTCCGTTACAGGTGCTCCCTAGTGCCGTTGCTGCATCCTCTATTATAGGAATGCTCAAGTCAAGATCCAAGATAACTTCCTCATATGATTCAACATTCAGCGCATGGCCAAAGGGGTGAACCAGTATCACTGCTTTTACATCACGGTAAACAGAAAGGACTTTCTTCAGCTCATTTAAATCGAGGCCGCACTCTTCGTTGACATCCACAAGTATAGGTCTGCCCCCCAATTCTACTACAGCATTCGCAGTAGCAGGAAATGTGAAATCCGGCACCACAACTTTATCTCCCTGCTTGACATTCAGTGCCTTTAAGCAGAGGTAAAGAGCTGTAGTGCAAGAGGTAACTGCCACGGCATGTTTTGCTCCAACATATTCTGCAATCTTCCTTTCGAATTTTTCTGTATAGGGGCCTTGGGTAAGCCATCCGCTCGAAAAAACTTTTCTTACTTCCTCGAGCTCCTCTTCACCCAGACCAGGTTTTATAAGCGGATACTTATAGGATACCACTCTATTGGTCATCGCTTGACATCCTCCTTCTGCCAGATCTCTCGGTACCAATTTATAACTATCCTCAATGCGTCTTCTAGGCTGGTTTCAGGTTCGAATGATAAAAGTTCTCTGGCTTTCGTTATGTCGGCATAGTGTCTTCTTACATCCCCTGGACGAGGGGGCTTGTACAATATTCTTCCATTGTATCCCATTAACTTGCAAATATTGTTTATCAAGTCCTTCACAGTAGTCTCTTTGCCACTAGCAATATTTATAACTTTACCTTTCAATGAATCATTGAACGCAATTTTTATAGCTGCTTTACATGTATCCTTCACATATATGAAATCTCTTGTTTGAAGTCCGTCACCAAATATTTCTGGCGCTTTACCCATTAAAATTCTCCTAATAGTTCTAGGTACTACAGCCGAGTATGAGAAATCATTCTGAGCTGGACCTATATTATTGAACGGTCTAATTATTCTAACATCATTTCCGAAATTATTATAATATGAGAGGAGCAAGAGGTCTTGAGCTGCCTTACTCGCTCCATAAGATGTCGATGGTTGGAGAGGATGATCCTCACGCATAGGCACATGTATAGCGGAACCATAAGCCTCAGATGAAGAGAAATGTATTAATGTTTTGAATAAATCCTTTCTCTGCAATTCTACTAATGTTGACGCTATCTTCACATTCTTATTGAATACATATGATGGTCTTTTCAGAGCCAAGGGTAGCGGAAGAACAGCTAAGTTAAATACATAGTCTATCTCTTCCCTCTTAAAGAAGTCGAACATGAATGAGTAGTTTGAAACATCCCCTACTATCAATTTAAACTTATCTTGGTACTTATTTAAGATGTAGAGCCCCTCTGTTTTCCGCCCATCTTCTCTAGCACAAAATTATCTATCACAAATATCTTTCTGATACCAAGCTTAACAAGCTCCTCGACTAGATTACTGCCTATAAAGCCAGCTCCTCCAGTTACTAGCACAGAAGAGAATTTTATTCTATTAATGCCAACTTCTGAGTAATTCATTAACATGTATAATAAGTTAATATACTATTAATTTTTTAACTTTTCCTTCCTACTTTTTGAAGAATACACAATAGGCTTTATCATCTTCTTTCTCATATTCTAAAACTTTTATTGGCCCGTTGCTCAGATCATATTTAGAATATTTTGAGTCAGTTTTTTCTCTGCAAATTCTTTTATTTTTTATTAAGCTGTCTTTTGAACGTCCCCTAGCTTTGTAAGAAGGTAATTTTAAAGTTTCATCGTTTAAGTATGAATAATACTTTTACTCTTTTACAATTCTCATTCTGGCTTCAAAAAGCTTAATCTATCAACTTTTTCGCCCGCATTTTATCACATTTTTAGGAATTATAACATATATTTATATTTTCTGGTTTTACGTATGTAATCTATATTGATGTAGAATAAGACATTGTTGCAATATGCAACATAATGCACGTTGTAGCTAAGATCTCTTAACATTGCCTATAGTAATTTCATGTCCTTAATATGGGATATAGTTGCACTCAAATTACTATGTCAAAGGATATTTTGTAAGTAGAAATCCTTTTTAATTTTATATTCAAATAGGGTTTATTCTTTGGTAAATCTTCTATTATTGTGTACACCTTATTTAATTATGTAGTCTGTACTGTTAATGCCATAACACTTACGGGCGCCTAGCAAAGTGAACATGGGGAATATTATTGGTTCTAGGCTGAAATCTGACTTAGTGTCTAATATATTCTTTCTCTTAGCATCAAATATTTTGGAAATCTCAGCATACTTATAAAATACCTTTTTCAATCTCGAACACATAGTGTATCTTAAATCGTTATGGGAAAAAGGGTTTCGTATATTTCAAAGGAGCTATTTAAAATAAGTTTTTCGAATTTTTTAGTATCATTGTATATTTAACTTGATCCACCATTCTCTCTACTAACCTTTTTAAGTTTTCACATTATATTGTTTGGAGCTAAAATATCTATTATCGAAATCTTCTGATCTCCAAAAGATTTTTGTAAATAGCCCGAGTGTTGCTTATTATAGAATCCCAGCAGAAATATTTTTTAGCCAGATCTATAGTATTGCAGTTGTTTCTCGTTAAAGCTTTTTCAATATAAAACTCTAACTCCCGAACGTTATATGGAACATAACAACCATATTCCTCTAATTCTTCCCTGCTTAACTCTTTATTTATCTCTGAACCTATTAATGTGTTTGAGACGACGGGTATATTACAGGCCATAGCCTCCATTAACGAAACACCGAGTCCTCCGGATCGTGGATACTTCAAAAACCAAGCGAAAACATTTGATACATTATAATAGTATGGCAAAAGTTCATGTGGCATGTATCTGAAAGAATAAGGAGTCTCTTTTTTAACATATGTGAAAAGCGGATCACTTGGATACCCTCCAACTGCAATAAGTTCTACATCATATTTAGCTTTTAACTTACGAATGACCCTTATAAGTAATGGTAGCCCTTTAAAATCGTTAAACCTTCCAACATAGAGTATTAAATATTTGTCAATTGGAAGTCCCAAAATCTCCCTACACTTGTCTCTTGGGATTGGTCTAAAAATATTAGTGTCAACCCCCATTGTTTGAACTTTAATCCTATTCGGGTTGATTCCAATCTTTTTTACTAACTCTTCGCTTAGCGTCTCTGAAAATGTAAAAAAGAAGTCTACGTTACGCAAAGAGTATTTTCCTAAAGGAACCCAAACGGATTTTCCTAATAGACCACCATGACTTTGAATTATTACCACACTATTTCTAAATTTTGAAGCTATAGCATAAGTCATTATTCCTGGAAATCCATGAACATGAAATATTACATCAGTTCTTTCCAATGCAATTTTCTTCAAATATTGAATCAGTTGATGGGAATACTCGTATAAAAATGCGTATGAAATGCTGGAGGGAAATGCTCTGTAAGTTACCCCATCTTTATGAGTCATAAAAGCCTTTCTCACTATTGGGTCAAATGTCAAGCACTCCACTTCGTAATTGGTTCGCTTAGATAATTCTTTTCCAAACCTAGCATGCCATCCATCATACATAACTTGTTGGAAATCGGCAGAAAGCACGGAGGCAGAATGATGAAGTATCTGAATCGCCTTCAAATCGAGACACCTCAACTCATCAATTGTTATTAAATATCAACATCATTTATTTATTTTATATTAATATCTCTTTACAAGCTTGAGTACTCCGAGTCACTCCTCCATGAGTCATCTAGAAGGTTTCATATTACTTAAAAATATGGGGATCAAAAAACCATGCTGATAGGCAGGAATAATTTATCCAATGCCTGGTAGACTCGGGTTTTTAGCAACCTTTTCCATAATCAATGATGATAAGGTCGCCAAGTTAACCCGTCTTTTACGCCTTTTATAAAGTAAATAAAAGCTTTTCTATTATGAATGAGATAAGTAATAGAGTCAATCCATATTTTGAAAAAGAAAAAGTAAAACATGAACTTTATTTTTTCGTATAGTTCTGCATTCTTCCTTACAAAAAGAATCATATTTCTAGTTAAGTAGGCAACTCGGATGGGGCTTAGTGTTCCTCCGAGAGATGATGCTACTTTATGCCATACCTTCCCAGTTGGAACATATACAATTCTATACCCCTTCTTAGAGGCTCTATAGCAAAAGTCCACTTCTTCCCAGTAAGCAAAATAGTCAGGGTCGAGTAGGCCAATGGCTCGAAAAACATCGCTTCTTATTAACATACACGCTCCATCTATTTTGTCAACATTTCTGATTAAGTCATGTTGTCCTTTATCGATTTCATTAAATCCATAGCGAATTCCTTGACCTTTCCATACTATCAAGTCTTCACCTGCAAAATTTATGATATCCCTTCTTCCGTAAAAATTATAATAGTAAATTTTCGGTCCTGTTATTCCTATTTTTCGGTCAGATTCCATATGTTTAACAAGTTCCGTCAAAAAATTCTCATCAACAACTACGTCATTGTTAAGAAGAAGAATGTACTTTGGCCTAAATATTCGTAGTGCAAATCTAATCGCGATATTATTCCCTTCTGCAAAGCCATAATTCTTATCCATCCTTATTAATATTATACTTTTAGCTGCTTGTAGTTTATGTATAATTTCTTGATCATACCTTTCTTCCTCTATTTCTTGCTTTGAAAATAATGCAATTTGTGCCTTTTCTCTTATTGCTTCTAATATTTTACTAACAGAAGAGTTTCTTGACCCATTATCTACAATAATTATGTGGTAATTATGATAATTTATTCTATGCAGGGATTCTATACATTCCAAAGTATCCATATAATTGTTCCAATTTAAAATGATGATGACAACCTTTGGAAAATTACTCAATTCCTATTCTTATAAAACTTTTTCAAAATAAAACTTAACTTTTTGTTCACCATATGGCAAAGTAGATCGCAAGGTATCTCCCTACGCAAATTGATTCTACATTATTCTTGGGGTTTTTAATACAGAAATTTCTCTGATCAGCAAAGGAAGATCCTTGAGACAATCAATTTTCAATATATAAAATTAATCTAACATAGATATGAAATAATGGCTTATTTATACAGAGATCAAAAGTTGAACCTCAGCTTTTCAATTGCTGTGTTTTTGTCGTTTTCTTTCAAGTTTAATGTACTAACTATCTAAAAGAAGAGACATAAGTCTATTAAAAATACACGGGCAGAATGAGCAAACGCTTGAAGTATTTTCATAAGTTAGATTTCTCTAAGATTTCCCTAAAACAACGGTAATATCTTTTTCCGATTTCGTCCCAATTAAACAATTTTCTTACAGTCTTTCTCGCTTGTAGCCCAACTTTTTCACAATATTCTTTATTAAAGATAAGCATCCTTAATCGTTCAGCTAATTCAAAGCTATTGCTTTCGCTCACATGCTTTAGAAGAAAACCGTTCACCATATCTTTAACAATATATGGTATATCGCCTACGGGAGTACAAATAACTGGCTTGCCACAGGCCATACTCTCCAAAACTATAGACGGCAACCCTTCACTCATTGAAGTCAAAATGAGAATGTCAGAGTCGTTGATAACACTTGGCATTTTATCATGTGGCTGTCTCTCTATGAATGTAATGTCATCAAGATCTTTGGCGTATCGAATTAAACAGGTTTTTAGAGGGCCATCGCCAACAATTTTGAGTTCAATATCTTTTATACCCCATTTTTTAAGTAATTTAAAAGCTTGGATTATGATATGAACTCTTTTTTCCGGAGAAAGCCTACCAGCGTAAAGCAATCTAAACTTTTTAACACAAGAATCTTTTCTCCTAGGTGAAAATTTATGCGTATCCACTCCATTGAAAACAATCCTTATTTTCGAGCTAGGAATGCCATATCTCAATAAGACTTTCGCTAGGTTAATACTAACACATAATACTCTATCACATAGCATGATGCATACTAATTCAAGTAAATTTAATACTCTCGAATATACTTTTCTCCATATTGAGACATCTCCGCACTTTAAGCGAATTTCGAATTCATTCCCTAACATTATCATAACCATTGGTTTAAAGAGTAGAAAACGAAGCAGAAGACAACTAAAGATATACATGCCCCCCATTAAAAGTATTATTTTATCTTTATCAATTTTTTTAAACAATCTTATCATATATATTGTTGCGTAGGTTAACCGTAGCAGAGGATTTTTAGAAAATGGAGGAGGTATCCATATTGCATGAAGCGTGATTTTTTCAGGTAAATAGAAAATAGTGTCTTCACGAATATGAGTAAAAAGAACTAAATGGAGTTCTTCTACATTTCTTGAAATTGCGTACCATCCATCAAAGTTGCTTTGTTTAAGAAAATCTTCTACTGTTGATGATTCTCCAACGATGGCGACCACTTTAATGTATTCTCACCACATTAGCATTAATAGATTTTAAAATTCGAGCGACTAATGCGCAAATAATAATGATAATCACAACTAATACAGTAAAGTAGAATGCCATCTCATTATGGAGAACGTTCCATAAGGATATTGTATTACTGTACACTACTTTTTTCCCACTATCAATTATTAATACATTTGTCCATCGCGTAAAAACAGCTCCATATGGAATTGGACCTCCATTTGTTTGGATGTAACTCGGTAGGCTTATCGTTACTACATTTTCACCTTCATTTATTATAATTGTGAAAATCTTTGAAAATTCAGGTGTACCTATTAAAATTGTTATTTTATCTTGAACTAATGAAGTGCAGTTTAATGTTATTTTGATTAAATCTGTGACTTTCCCAATTCCTGTGACATTAAATTGTATACTGTTTATATATATCTTCTTGTTTTGTGGTGATTTCATAATTTCATTGTCTTCTAAATTGTATTTATAAATGTACAAATTATTTCCAGATGGGGTTCGTATGTGATTTATTAAACTCCATCGATAGACTTTTGGTTTTATCCAAAGCACTAGATTCTGAGAGGGGATTGAACTTTGATTCTGAAATAGGGCAACTACAGTCCTTTCTTCGAGTGCCTTATTATATATCCTTAAATAGAGTAGGTCACCTCGGTAGTAGTAGAAATATCCAGGTAAATTTTGGCAGCCTACTAAAATTGGGCTCATATTAGATAATGTGACGTCCTCCTCAATTATTCTCGATTCAAATAATGTACCATTTACATAAATTTTCATATAAAAACCATCAAATACCGTTACAATATGATAGTAAAAATTGCTTGCAAGCTTCGGTCCGACCACTTGATATATTTTATTGTCATGAATAATGAGAAAAGAAATTATTCCAGTGTTCTCTATACGGAGTATAAAACTTCCGCTATTATTTATAGGAGTATCATTGCCCTTTGAAACAATATCGTGTGGTTTACCATCAATTACTGGATTTATTAGAGTTTCTAATGTTAACTCGGTGAAGTTTTGTGACGAAAAAGAAGGAAAGGCCATATAAGAGTTTTTACCATTAAATCTAAATACATAATTACTTATTTCTGGTTTATACACGATTGAAACGTTCATTGTGCTTCCATCATTTTTGGCATTGCTTAAGTCGTAAACTTTTTCTATAGTTTCCTGAAATATTTCCTGGCTTCTTGGATACGCATCAACATACATCTCATTAAGCCATGTTGCATCTTTAGAATCTGAAATTAATAATTTCATGTTTCCTACATGCATAATATTCAGTTCATCTATTTTAGGAAATGTGAATGCAAATCCATCTAATAGGAGATAATCTGGCATAAGTGCGAGTAAACCATATGCGTTCGTAAACACTACATTAGTATCAGTATTGTTTAATTTTCTTTCGATGCTTATCTGCCCGTAATCCCTAGAGGTTTTTGCAATTGCTTGATAACTTATAGACATGCTATACACATTAATTAGTATGGTCAAAATAAGTAAACTTAAACACATTAGTTTCAAAAAGTTCAGAAAATTGAATCTTATGGTTCGGAAAGAAAACTTTACTGTAAGTACATATTTCTTAAATGTGAGCGTCTCACATACTAACATTATGAGCGTATATGCAATTAATTGCAGTAAAGATATTTTTAGTGAATCTAAGGAAGGACTCCATGGAGGAGAATCATAGTTGATTAAAAGTACATTTAAGAATAAAAATGTGACCATTGGTAGAAGTGGTACTAACATATCTTTTAAAGATGCTCTACTAATGATATGTTTACATGAAACTGAAGCTAACGATACTATGCAAGGATATATAGGAGAAAAGTTTCTAATAATATCACTAATTCCACCTGAAAAGAGCAAGTAAATAAAACCAAACAATATGGTGATCCATGTAAAGCTAAATAAGAGTCTTATGTGAAAATTATTTTCTCTTTCTCCGATAAAAACTGATGAAATAGCATTTGCTACTACTATTAAAGATAGAGCTTCAGGTGAGAGGATTTTATATATGCGCAAGAGGTAATCTAAACATGTATAATTTAAAAGTTTTGATGAATTGGCGATTATTAGTTCTACTGGACTTATTAAAGTAATGTACTTGCTAAGCAAAATTGCAAGGTGTTCATTTTTTATTATATATAGAGCAATATTCCTTGGTATGTCTATAAATATTTCATAAACAAGAAGTGGAGCAATGAATAAAGCTGTTATGAAAGCATATTTTCGTATTTTATAGAGTTTATATTTAACTACAAAAAGAAGAAGGAAAATGACAAATGATACTAAAACTAAAATGTTTATTTTAATCATAATGATAATTATTTGGAGCATTAATGCTAATGCTAATGAATCGAGTTTAATAGTCTTACTTGATTTAAAATCTTTAAATGCATCAATAAAGAATG
>Ga0105158_1001205_pt1 | contig 10107 bp, 5 predicted proteins | sample LHCtaG_FD_81567 | JGI IMG/M metagenome (GOLD analysis project Ga0105158, IMG submission 81567) | Hot spring microbial communities from Little Hot Creek, USA to study Microbial Dark Matter (Phase II) - LHC4sed_matched | ecosystem: Environmental > Aquatic > Thermal springs > Hot (42-90C) > Sediment... | reverse complement strand
GAGAGCATATTTTCTTTTTGGAAGGGGTTATCAAAGGGAAAAAGAAGAAAAAAAGGATAATAGGCTTTTTAAAGATAAGATTTACAAATTGGAGAAAATAGAAAAAGTAGGCATTTCCTGAATGGTTTTTTTCAATCACCAATTCTAAATTCTTTTTGGCATAAAATTAAAAATTTGTTATTAAATAGATAAGAGGACAGAAAAGAAGTATAATCCCTGACATTATGGGGTGCTATATATTATTAACCCAGACGGAACGGGTAAAAGATAACTTACTTTTTCTTTCTACAAATGTTGAATTTTGGCATAAAAAATGTTAAAATGTTGCTTATGAAAAAAATTAGTAGATATTTACTTTTCTTTTTATTCTCCTTTTTATCTTATGGAAAGGATTTTATAAAAGAAGGTTATTTAATAATTGTTCCTGATGAATTTTATAATGAAATCCTTCCTTTAGTCAATTGGAAAAGAGAACTTGGTTATTATGTTTTTTTAAAAAAGAAATCCGAGGTTGGCAATACTAATATTGCGATTAAAAATTTTATCAAAAGTTTTTATGATACTACGAGCATTCCTTTAAAATTTTTGCTTTTGTGCGGAGCGATAAATAAAATTCCGGCTTTTACCATCCAAGGAACTTCTTTAGTTACTGATAATACCTATGGTTGTATGGATAACGATTATCTTCCAGAAATTTATGTTGGTAGACTACCAGCAAGCACCGTGCAAGAACTTTCCATAATGGTTTCTAAGATTATCTATTATGAAAAAGGGCTGCAAAGGGATACCAATTATTATAAAAGGGGATTAGCAGTAGCCACTACTTATGTTGGTGGCGCGGGAACGAGAGCAATAAGTGCCTTAGAAACCAAAAGGTGGTGGCGGCAATTACTTTTAAATAATAGTTTTTTAGAAGTAGACACCATTTTTTATGACTTGCCACCTTACCCAACAACCGATTCAATTAAAAATGCGATTGAAAGGGGTGTTTTGTATATTAATGGTCGGGGCTGGGGAAATTATGAAGGCTGGCATTATCCACGATTTTATCGGGAAGATGTTTATAATTTACAAAATACCAATAAATTACCGGTTATCTTCTCCTTCTATTGCGGTACTGGAAATTTTAATGCCAATCCTTGTTTTGGTGAGGTCTTTTTAAGAGTAGGACAGCCAAATAATCTTGCTGGTGCTGTTTTATTTTTTGGCCCTTCTTATGCCGGAACCTCAACGCGATTTAATAATTGTTTAGATGCCGCTATTTTTAAAAATATTTTTGATAATTCCCCAGAAGAAAAAAGAGCTGGGGAAGTGATTTTAAAAGGTAAAATTTTGTTTTTAAACTCCTTTCCCAATCTTAAGGATAGTCAGGAAAAGAGAATTCATTTTGAAACTTATAATATTCTTGGTGATCCCAGTTTAAGATTATGGACGAAATTACCAAAAAATTTGAATGTCTCTTTAAATATTAATGCTTTAAGAATTGGTAATAATTACTTAGCTTTAAATATAAAAGATGAAAATAATCAGCCAATAAAAGATGGCAAAGTTATTATTTTAATTGATTCTCTTCCTTTGGTTAAGAAAAGTGATGAAAATGGTAATGTCTATTTTCCTTTAAATCTTTCAGAAGAAGGAAGGGTAAAAATTACGGTAAATGTAAGGGATTATTATTTATATCAATGTTCTTTGCCAGTTTTAAGAAACGAAAGAAATCTTTCTTATTTTTCCCATCGGGCTTTAAACAATTATTTTAATACTTCCTGTTCTCTTTATCTCTCTGTAAAAAATTATGGAAACTTTGAGGAAGAGGATGTCTCGGTTACCATCTATTCGCTTTCGGAAAATTTGGTAATTGAAGATTCAATAAAAAATTATGGTCAAATTTTAGTTTCGGAAGTAAAAGAAGGTGGCCCATTTATTTTAAGGATTTTAAGACCAAGTGAAGAAAGTTCGTTGATTTTAGTAAGAATAAATTCTTCTTCTGGCAATTATTATTCCCTTTTTGCTTTTAATTCCAATACCCCGAATTTCTCTTATAGTGCTTTTAGGTATTTTGATGGTAATAATAATATTATTGAACCTAACGAAGAAGGAAATCTTTATATCAAAATTAAAAATATTGGCAATTTTTTAGCTAATAATATCTTGGGTATTTTATCTTCAAAAACTAATGGTTGTTTAATGTTAGATTCGATAAGTTCCTACGGCCATTTTTCGCTTTTCGAAGAAAAAGAAAACTTGACCCCCTTTAGAATAAGGGTGCTTAACGATGTTCAAAGAAATCGGCGCTTAGTCTTCCATTTATATCTTTATGAAAATAATAGTTTTCTCTGTTCTTTGAAATTCGATTTATATACAGGAATAATTGACTCAACTGCCTGTTCCTTTTCTAATTCTTATCGATATTATGCCTACGAAGATATTGATTATTCTTATAATGAAAGACCAGCTTTCAATTGGCAGGAAATTGACCCGAATTTCGGTGGTCGGGGAATAAAAATTAATTTAAGAAACGATGATTGTAAAGTGATAAATTTACCTCCAAATTTTAACTTCCGTTTTTGTGGCGAACCAATTAATAAAATAACTGTTTCGGATAATGGGGTTTTGATTTTAGATTCCGTAAGATTTATTGATTTTTATAACTGGTCAATCTATCACCCCTTTGTTTATCAAAAATCTTTACTTATCTTTTGGGATGATTTTCATCCCGATACTTTAAATGCCAGTGGTGTCTATTATTATTATGATACTTTAAATAATACCTTTATTGTAGAATGGTCAAGAGTAAAACATATTCATGGTTTTATTTCTCCCCAAATTGGAGAAGACCAAACCTTCCAAATTATTCTTTTTGATAGCCACCGTTATCCCACAAAAACCGGTGACGGAGTAATAATCTTCCAATATCTAAATGTTTTTGACGATGATACCTTTCACAATTATTCAACAGTGGGTATAAGGGAAAAAGACTATTATTCTTATTCCAGTGGTCTTCAAGTAAAATTTGGTGCTGATTACGAGATTACTTTTGGAAATATAAGAAATAACAAAATAATAAAATTTACTCCTAATCCACCTGATACCTATACGGTAATAAAAGAGAAGGAAAAAGTTTCGCTGGTTTTAAAAAAGCATAAAATTTTTGATTTGATTAAAAATGAAAAAGATGTGGAAATTTATGATATTACTGGTAAAAGATGTGATTTAAAAAAAATTAAAAATGGCATTTATTTTGTTATTATCAGAAAGGATATTTTATTAAAGAAAAAGATTGTTTTAATTAAATAAAGGAGGTCTTATGGTGCAATTATTGCTTTTAATTACTTTAATTAATTATCCGGTTTATCACGGTTGTGCAACTGCTAAAAATACTCCTTATGTGTGGGTTTGCGAAAAAGAGAGTGCCTATATCTATAAATCTTTAAACTACGGTCGGAGTTTTTTAGAGCCAATAAATTTTACCTACCGCTATCTCTTTGATATCTTCGCCTTAGATTCTTTAAATCTTTGGCTTTGTGGCGAAGCTGGTTATATCTGGTATTCTTCTGATGGCGGTGAAAATTGGTTCCTTCAAAATCTTGGTGGTTCAAAATTTGTAACCCGCATTTTCTTTTTGAATGAAAATTATGGCTGGGCGGCTTGTGGTGAAGCAATTGTTTTATTAACTACTAATGGCGGTGAGGAATGGCAACAGATTATTTTACCAAATCCACCTTTTCCTGCCCGGGAGGTAGATTTTTATGGTGTCCATTTTATAAATGAAAATATTGGTTATCTTACTGCTGGCAGATTCCCCGAAGGAGATTCTTTTCGTTTAGGGCAAGGTTACATTGCCAAAACTACTGATGGTGGTTATACCTGGCAACTACTTTTAAGAGATAGTATCTATGACTTTTTTGATGTCTATTTTTTAGATGAAAATCGTGGTTATGTTTGTGGTGGTTGTGATACCAATTTTTCTGGCATTATTCTTTATACCGATAATGGCGGCAGAAATTGGCAATATATAGAGGTTCCAGGAAATTATTTACGGGCAATGACAAAAATTGGCAACAAGATTTTTGCCTGCGGAATGTTTGGTACTATTGTTTATAGTGAAGATGGTATTAATTGGCAGCGGGCAGAGACACCACCCTGTTCTACCCTTTTTGATATCTCTTTTTCTGATTCTTTAAATGGCTGTGCGGTTGGCAGCCAAGCCATATTATACACCAATAACGGTGGTAGAAATTGGTACTTTTCTTCAATAGGAATTAAAGAAAATAAGGCTTCTTTTTTTAAAATTAATTTTAAAAAAGATAGAAACCTTTTTAATCCTATGGGTCAGAAAGTTAATTTTATAAAGAGAGGAATTTATTTCTATTACCAAAATAAAAAAATTATTAGATTTATTACCCGATAATAACCTTTAAGGAGACGGTATAGGAGGCTATTCCCTGAATACCTTCTTTTCTTTGGAATTCTGTTTTAAAATCTTGAATTTTTTATATTTTTATTTTTATAATATAACGAAAAGAAGATGGTTTTATTACCGCTAATTTTGATATTTGGTATAAAAATTGTAATATTATTCACTTGCTATGGAGAATGAAGATGTTGGTAAATTTGTTGCTAAATGAGAAAAAAATTATACAAAAGGAGGTTAAAAGATGAAGAAATTGATATTCTTTTTATTTTTAACTATTGTTTTTGCTCAGGAAGGTGCTCGGTATCTAATTATTACCTATGACAATTTTGCGCCGGTCATAACAGAACTTGCTGATTGGAAGACAAAAAAGGGTGTTTTGGCTAAGGTGGTGAAATTAAGTGAAATTGGTGGTAATAATGTGACTCTTATTAAAAATTATATCTTAAATGCCTATAATAATTGGCCAATAAGACCGGAATATGTTTTATTTGTTGGTTATCCAAATTTGTTAACCAGTTATTACGATCCAACTTATCGGATATATACTGATAATTGGTATTGCGATGTAAATAATGATAATAAGGCTGATATTCCTTATGGTCGTTTTCCCGCAAGAAATATAAAAGAATGTTCATTAATGGTTAAAAAGACAATAGCTTATGAAAAATGTTTTACTTTTTCAATAGATACCTTATGGTTAAGAAAAAGTTGTGGCATTGTTAATGAAGGTGGTGATAGTGATGATACTATCTATTGGAACGATATTAGACTTTTTGCTCAATATTGGGGTTCTTCTTTATATTTTTACGATTCATTAAGTAGATTAAGGGGTAATAATGCTAATGATGTGATAAATAGGGTAAATGAAGGAAGAGGATTTGTGGTGTATCGGGGAAGCGGTGTCGGTAATTGGTACTCACCATTTAATGTGAATCCTTATCAAACAAATAATAATCTTAAATCACCGATTATTTTATCAATGACTTGTCAAACAATGAGTTTAAATAGTGCCTTATCAGAGACTACTTATGTGGGTCAAAGATGGTTATGGGCAGGAACTTATGAGGCGCCCAAAGGTGCGGTCGCCTTTTTTGGCAATACCCATTCGGATGTGAATGTTGCCCGAGTAAGAAGTTGCGGTTTAAGGGCCTTTATAAAAGAATTATTTATTAAAAAGAATAATATCTTAGGTAAATGTTGTCTGAAAGCCAAGGATACCATGTATCTTTGGAATTTTGCTGATGGTGTTGGTTTCAATCTTTTTGGTGATCCAGAACTAAATATTTATACCGAAACCCCAAAAATTTTAAATGTCTCTCATCCAGCTTATATAATTAGGCAACCCCAATCTTTTTTAGTAAGGGTCTTAAGAAGCGGACAAGGCTTAGAAAGTGCTTTTGTTTGTATTAAAAAAGGCGATTCTTTACCTTTTGAAATTTATCAGTATGGTTATACTAATAATCAAGGCGAAATAACTTTTTCTCTTTCGCCACAAACAACCGGAATTATTGAAATTACTGTTACTTATAAAAACTCTTTACCTTACGAAGGTATTTGTGAAGTTATACCAGGGAGCGGTGCTTATCTCACTTTTGATACCTTACAAATTCTTGATTTTCCACCTTTAGGAAATGGTGATAACAAAATAAATCCTGGAGAAACAATTTTAATGAGGGTAGGAATAAAAAATATTGGCAATGAAGTCGCTAATAATGTTACGGGAATTTTAAGGTCAAATTCATCAGAAGTTTTAATTTTAGATTCCTTTTCTTCTTACGGAGATATCCCACCCCAAGAAACAAGATTTAACGAAACTAATTTTCGACTCTATATTTCTCCTTATTGCCAATCTTCTTTCCTTTCTTTTTCTTTAAATCTATCTGACGAGAATAATAACAATTGGCAAATTTATTTTAATTCTCCCGTTTATAAAGGAAAGATAAGTTTTTTGAGTTATTTAATTAAAGATACCTTTCCTTTGGGAAATAATAATCAAAGATTAGACCCTGGCGAAGGAGCAATTTTTATTATCACTTTAAAGAATGAAGGTAACGCCGAGTTGCAAAAAGTTTATTGTAAATTAAAAAGTGAAGATACCCTTTTAAGGATAAGTGATTCCTTAGGAAGTTTTGGGGAAATCCTTGTCAATCAAGTAAAAAATAATAATTCTGACCCCTTAGGTTTTTATTTATCACCAATAGTTTTTGCTGGGCGAGATTTTCGTTTAAAAGTTTATGTTTTTGGTAGTAGCCATACTTACGAAGTAAAAGATTCTTTTTTAATTATTCTTACTTGTGGTGAAGCCACTACCACTTTACCCACTGGTCCTGATTTTTATGGCTATTATCTTTATGATAATACTGATATCTCTTCTGGTCGGGCACCAACTTATAATTGGATTGATATTAGAAGTATTGGCACTCAGATACCGGGTGTTTCCGAGGCAAACGATACCACCGTAACAATACCTTTACCTTTTAGATTCAAATTTTATGGTAATTTTTACGATTCAATATCTGTCTCTTCTAACGGTTTTCTTTCAATGGGGAGAACAAATTACCGTGCACCCGATAATCTCCATTTGCCAAATACCGAACTTCCTCTCAACATAATTGCTCCTTTCTGGGATGATTTGAGTACTATAAGAAGGATGCAAAACGATCCAGTTATTTATCAATACTATGATGCTAACAATCACATTTTTATAATTGAATTTTATAATCTTTACCATACGAATGCTACCAATCAAAGAGAAACTTTTGAAGTTATCTTTTATGACCCAAATTATTATCCCACACCTACGGGCGATGGGGAAATAGTTTTTCAATATAATACCGTAAGTAACGCTTTAAGCAATACAGTTGGTATTCAGAATAATAACGGTGGAATTGGGTTAACTTATCTTTTTAATGGCAATTATCATCCTACTGCCAGTCAAATTGTTGGTGGTCGGGCAATAAAGATTACTACTAATATGCCTAATTTACCCTCTTTGCCTTTTGTTACTTTAGAAAACCTAAGTTTTAGCGATTCTTTAGGAAATAATAACGGCATTATTGAAATTGGCGAACCAATTTTATTAAGAATTGCTTTAAAAAATTCAGGGACCCAAGGAGCTAATAACTTGATTGCTATTTTACAAAAGAGGGATAATGAGTGTTTTATTAATGAATCAATATTTAATATTGGTAATCTGGCAGTTGGCGAAATAAGAAACAATTATTCCCACCCTTATCTTTTTGTGGTTAGCAATAATCCCCAAGACACTGTTTTGGAATTTCTTTTAAAAATTCAAGGGGATAATTATCAAAGCGGTATCTATTTCAATTTAGGAATAGCCCAATTTTCAATAGTTTTAGAAAATAAAAATAATCAAATTAAAATTTTGCCAACGATTTTAAGAAAAGAAAAAATAAAAGAACTTTTGGATAACAAAAACGAAGTTTTTGATTGTTTGGGAAGGAGATCAAAGTTAGCTGAGTTAAACCGCGGTATCTATTTTGTTAAGAAAAAGAACAAAAGGAAGATATTATTGATTAGATAATTTTTTTAAAAAATTAAAATTAATCATCCAAGATTTTGAAGAAAAAAAACAATAAATAAATTTCTATAAAAAGATAATTGTAATTTATAAAAAAATCAGCTATAATTTCCAAGAGTGGAAAATTTAATACCGGAAGATTTTTATTTAACCTTTTCGCAAAAACTTTTTATCAAAGAAACTATTATTATCCTTTCTCTTTTTGACAATGATGTTGAAAATTTAATTAAAAAGAAAATTTTAGAAATAAAAGAATTGCCTAAAGATAGAATTTATAAGGGAAAAGAATTTTTTACTTATATTTTAAATTTGCGTTATCCGATTTTATCAAAAAAATGGGGGCTTTTAAAAAAATACCAACTTCCCAAAAATTTAGAATTTGATGAAGAAGAATATCCCTTTAAGGATGAAATAAGAGCAATCATTAACACAATTTAAAAATGAAAAGAAAGATTGTCTTTGTAAAAAAATATGATTATGGTAAAGGGGTTTTTGATTTAGGCGATTATATTATTTCTTATGCCAGTTCCTGCCATTTTGGTTGTGAATATTGTTACTTAAAGTATGCTAAAGTTCCTAAAAAGATTGTTGTTTATGATAATTTGGAAGTATTAGAAAAAGAGATAAAGGAACTTTTTTCCACTAGTGAAGAAAAGAGATTTTATTTTAATTTAGGAGAAACTACCGATGCTTTCTTAAGTGAAAAGCACCTTTCAATAATTGATAAGATTAGCGAAATTATTGAAAGAAACGCTTTGGTTTATAAAAAACAGGCAATTTTAGAATTGCGGACAAAAACTGAAAATATTTTCTGTTATTCTTTGAAGAAAAAAGAAAATTTAATTTATGTTTATGCCGTAAGTTTATTGCCCGAAGGAGTAATAAAAGAATTTGAAAAAAGCACTTCTTCTTTAAAAAAAAGAATAGCTACAATAAAAAAAGCCCAAGAACTTGGTTTTTTAATTGGTTTAAGGTTTGAGCCAATAATTTTATATCCCGTTTTGGGAATTACTTATGAAGCTGTTTTAACTTCGCTTAATAATCTTATTTCCGAATATCAAAAAATTTTTACCAAACTAAAGGAGATTTTAGATTTAAGATTTTTGTCAACAATTAGTTTGGGAACTTTGAGATTAACAAAAAGCCAATATAAAGATTTAAAAGAAAGAAAAAGCAAATTGGCTTTTTTTGAAATGGTTTTGTGCCCCGATAAAAAATATCGTTATTCCCGGCCAATCCGGGTTTTTATTTACAAAAATTTAATAAAAAAACTAAAAGAAATCTTTGATGATAAAATTATTGACAAAATTTATTTGACTACAGAATTTCCTTATATTTGGAAAGCCGTTGATTTACCTCTTAAAAAACTTATTGATTTTTATTGACATTTAAGAAAAAAATTTTTATAATTTTATATAAATGTTTTTAAAGATTTTTTTCTTAACAAAAAAAAATTTAAAAAGGAGGAATTAATGAATATTAAAAAAATGGGGTTTCTTTTAGTATTATTTTTTTCTTTAATTTATCCCCAAAAAAATTCTAAACCTTTCTTACAAGATGGTGAGATTCTGCCTTATGAAGGGACGATGAAAAAAGCCTATATAGCCCGGGTTCATTATTTGGATGCGGATGGTGACCGACCGGCAAAGATTTTTGTTTATATTGATGGTGTGCCTTATCCTTTGAAATTAAAAAAAGGAAGTCCGGCCAATGGTTGGTATTACAGTTCAAAATTAACTCTACCACCAGGCGAACATAAATATTATTTTTATTGTGAGGATGGTCACGGAAAATCCGACCGTTATCCGCGATACGGGGAAAAAACCGGTCCGATTGTTGGTATCCACAAAAAATTAAATAGAAAATCAAAATTACAAAAAGGTGGTGTTTATTTTGAAGAAGGAGAAGAAGGTAAAAATTTTATCTTTAAAGTAGATTATTGTGATCCTGATTTAAAGCCTCCCAAAGCGGTAATGGTAATTGTTGATGGACGAGCCTATCCAATGGAACTTCATAAAGGAGAAAAAGCAAATGGTACTTATATTAAAAGATTAAAATTGGAACCGATGAGACATGGGTATTATTTTATTGCTATTGATGATAAGGGTGAGAAGATTGCTTTACCCGAAGAAGGTTATATTTCGGGTCCAAT
>Ga0105158_1001204_pt1 | contig 10123 bp, 4 predicted proteins | sample LHCtaG_FD_81567 | JGI IMG/M metagenome (GOLD analysis project Ga0105158, IMG submission 81567) | Hot spring microbial communities from Little Hot Creek, USA to study Microbial Dark Matter (Phase II) - LHC4sed_matched | ecosystem: Environmental > Aquatic > Thermal springs > Hot (42-90C) > Sediment... | reverse complement strand
TCGCACACAATAACGAGCGCGCGCTGCCAAGCCTAAGGAACCGGTAACCCACCTTCCAACCGTCGGCAGCCTTTTCAACCTCCGAGTACGAGGATCTAGCGACTATTCTTTTCGCGTGTAACCTCGAAGGGAACCTGCAGAAGCTAAAGGAACCCGAGGAGAAGGGCCACGTTGCAGCCACTAGGTTTTTAACGAGCGAAAACGCGCGCGAGCGCGCTGCACCCTACCTAGCGCAGTTAGTGAAGCGGATGCTGACAACCGAGGTCGAGGCTTTGATGAAACCCCAGCACTTGAACGAGGTATCGGCGCAGAAGTCAGGAAGGGGTTTACTCCTGCGCGCGTTCCTCAGGGGGCCAGTTGGGTCTCTGCCTCAAGAAGGATGGTAGGCCCACGAGTCTGAAGAGTTTTCTCGAGCTGTACCCCGACCTCAAGCCAGCCCTCGAGAACACGCTCGCGCGGAACCAATAGCCCGACATGAGTAAAGTATAAGTTCCTAAAAATATCTTCTCTTACGGTAATGATGGAAACGGCGCCATCCATCCATAAGGTCATAAAATTCTGGGCCAGAAAACCTGTTGAACTTTACTTAAGGGAGGTAAAAAGCGCTGAGCTTGTTCTCGATCCATTCTCGGGTTCTGGCGTCTCGGGAATAGCGACTATGATGGTAGGCAGCTCCGCGGTATTGGCAGACATAAATCCTGTCGCGGTCTTCATCTCGTGGGTTCTCCTAAACAAGCATACCCTAAAGGATAAGCTCCTGAAGGAATTCCAAGAGCTTTGTAGTGAGCTAGAGAGAGAGGTCTATACGCTCTCGATAAACGGGCAAAAAAGAGCTCTCGCGTATGCGGTATGGGTAACCGAGTTCCAGTGTCCCCTGTGCGGTAGCTGGGTTGACCCCCGTAAGGTGAGACTTAATAAAAAGCTGAAGTGCGAGTGCTGCGGTACACTGTTTCACCCCCTTGCATCTGCGGGTAGGAGAGACAAGGTAGTATCGCTTTTCCTCAACGGAAATGTTGTAGAGGATCGTAGGCTGATTGAAGAATACCAGGAGAGCGATAGAGCCTTTGCTGCGACGTCATGGCATCCTAAAGGGGAATTCAAGTACGAAGGTCTCGAAAAGGAATTCGATGAGAGTCCCGGAATTCTGGCACCTAGGCTTGAAGATCTTTTCACCAGGAGGAGCTTATATGTGGTCTCAAAGCTGTATGAAGCTATAGAAGATTTCTGGATGGAGGATGGGGATCAAGGAGATCTTCTCAAGCTGGCTTTCATAGCGGCTCTTCCGCAGGCTACAAAGATGATTCCTCACACAGATTCTAGCGGTCCTTCGTGGAAGTTACCGAGATACTGGGTTCCGTACGTAAGGGAGGAGAGGAACTTCTGCAGAAGCTTCCTACACAGGTTAATCTTAGTCCGCAACTTCAAGAATAACTGGGTTAGCGTCGCTAAGGATTACGACGTGAGCGTCCACTTCGACTTTAACAGCCTGCCGAAACTTCCACCCAAAATGAAGAAGAGTGTTCTAATCCTCAGAAGCGATGCACGCGATTTACTGGAATCGAAATTCAGAGCGGACGTCATTGTAATGGATCCGCCACATTATGACGAGATACACTATTTCGAGCTACTCTACCTCTGGCAGAAGTGGTTAGAAGGCAGGTACAGGGATTCCAGATTTAGCGACTACTCTTTCTGGCGTCATGAAATAGACGTCAATAGAGTTGTCGGAAGACAGCTCTCCGACTACTTGGCTAGCATAACTCTACTAGTCAGGAAGTCGAAGAAGATAGTGAGAAAGGGGGGAAGGATCGTATTGATCCTGCACAACAGGAGCTCTAAGGCGTTTAGCGCGACAGTCGACATGCTCCGGAAAGAGGCTGATGGATCCTTTAAGATGGAAATTGAAAAGTACTGGCCTAAGGTCAGGTCGTCGGCGCAGGGGATACACGGAAAGGATAAGTTCCTCTACCTGATAAGGTTAGAGAAGGTCTAAAGGGGATAGGCACGAGCCCATAAGCTCTCAAACATCTTCACGTTCTCCTCCACCGTTTTCGGCTCCATCTTAACCTCGATGTGCTCTAGGTTCCTAAAGAGCCCGCTCTCGGTGAGGTTTGCGGAGCCTGTTACCGCCACCTTCTTGTCAACGATATACATTTTGGCGTGCAGGTTTTCAGCGATCCTCACCTCTAGAGAGTCGCTAGTGTTCCGCTTGAGAAACTCTAACGCTTCAAGATGATGCTTCACCTCGCCTTCACCAAGGGCGGACGTCAAAACCCTAACCTTAACCCCCTCTTTCGACTTCTCTACGAGCATCCTGGCGTACCTCGGAGAGATGAAGGGGCTCGAGATATCGAGAGAGCTTCTAGCCCCCCTGAGGAGGGGCTCGAGGGTTCTTCCAACGCTCCTAGAGGTCTCATTAATACCCTTGGATAGAATGCCTCGCAGATGCTTGGTAAACGCTTGGAGAAGCAATTTACTAGTCGTAAGCACTTGGTGTATTCCCTCGTTGCAGTGCTTCTCGAGTCTAACGCAAGCATTGCAACCGTCCCAGCAGAGGCGGAAGCCATTCTTCTCAAGCACGTCGTCGAAGTAGTCCTCAATGTCCTGGATCAAGTCTTCTTTAATCTTGTTGCTCGCCAACAGCACGGTTCTGGCCAAGGCTATATCGAGCTCTAACTCCACTTTTTCTAGGTCGTCTCTGAAGCTCCGAACTGTCTCATCTACCTTGGTTAGCCTGACCGCTTTCTCCGGATCCTCGGTTTTAAGCTTTCTTATAGTAGCTGCTATCAGCTTAGTAGCTTCGCTTTTGCGCTCAGCTGATATCTTGTCGAAGTCTTTGTCGTGCGCGTCTAAGAAGGCATCAAGCCACTCGGTGAACTCCAACAGGAAAGCGGGTAACCCTTTTCTTTTAACGTGTTTGACAACGGTATCTACTATCCCGAGCCGACCGTTCTTGGCGTTCTCCACTATGAAGATCTTAGCACTGTTCTTGTAGTAGTACCTCGTGAGAATGAAGTTGTAGTCTACTCCGACTAGCCTAAAGAGTACATATTGCGTCAGCATGTGTGTAAGCGAATGCAGCAGCAGTCTTCGAGCGAACTTAAGAATGCCATCATCCATCTCCTTCCTCTTGTAGTACTTGGCGAACTCCTCGGCCTCCTCACCTTCCCCCGACATTAGGTTAGTTAATGCTTTAGCGAGTCTGTCGTAATCAAGCCTTCTCCCTAGGCTCTTTAAGAGGATGTACTTGAGAGCTATGCTTCTCCTTACCTCATCGTTCCCGAGCAGTATAGTCTTTAGTTCCTTGTCGAGCCACTCCATTTTGAAGGAAAACTCCAGCAGCGACGTCGGTATTGAGTACCCTATCTTAGAGCTATCGTCGAAGTATATCCTAATGGTAGGCTTAGCCCTGATGAACCAAGTCCCCGCTTCTACTCCGTACCACACGGACTCTATTCTGCGCTTATCGTAAGCGCTAAAGGTTATCAGATTAACTGGAAGCGCCTCCCTATAAGAAGGTATGCCACCGAGGCCCGGATCTACACTTCTTAGAGGATACACCTTCGGATAAGGCTTTCTTCTAAAGTACTTCGCGCTCCAGTACCTCTCTCCATCGCACATGCCGCCCAACTTCAGAGGACAGTTTCTATACGGGCACTCGAGGTCGTAGGGGTCACTTGACATAGCTAGCCCTTTGTAGCAGAAGTAGACGTAGTCGAGCCTTATACGCCAGGATCCTCTGGGACCGAGCTCGGCGGGCGCCTGCCTTTCCTTCTCTCGTAAAACCTCTAGAACCCTCTCCTTACTCCTCACACCTTCCAGTTGCTCCTCCAGCTTAGAGCTGCCCAGCTTGAGGAAGAATACGTACCTGCTCCTTTCGCTGGTGTCCACGATCTCTAACTCCAGGGATCTCCGCGTTATATCGACAAGTTTTAGCGTGTTTAACTGCAATACCCTACCGATCTGGTCGTACCTGCCTACGATCACGTTCTTTCTCCCCTGCCCTAGAGTCTTTGTGAGAACGTCCCTCCACGAATCGTCGGTAACTCCTTTAGGCTTTACAAGCCACACGTGTCTCGCACCTAGAATCTTCGTTATCTCCTCGTCCTTGTCTCTTTCGTAACCACTCCTTGTCAGCTCGAAAGGTGGAACCCTGTACATTAGGCTCGTTATGGAGACGTTTGCCGGTGCGCTTTCTCCTTGAGGCTCTTCGATGTTTTCGTAGCTAACCTTGCTCAGATGGTGGTCTATAGTCTCTATGCCTAGACCCCTATAGCCCACGATACCCTCGACTATGACTCTGCCTCCACCCTGAGTGACAGGCAGCTCGGTTAGCGATAGTAGGTTGATCATGTCCTCGGGCGTGCTTTTAGTCTTCTTAACAAGATCTACAAACTCTTTTATAACCGACTTTTTCTCTCTGACCTCGCGTAATGACTTTGCTATTTCGGCTGAAACCCTATTGAGTTCCTCAAGGATTCTCTCCCTTCCAGGCGTCAGAAACCTTTCTACCTCTTTGTGCAGTTTCATAAGGGCTCTATTGAGGTATGCCTCAATTTTATCATTCAACCTTTCGAGTCCTCCGGAGCCCATAATGTCACCCCGATGTGGCTCGCCAAATCAGGCTGAGCACCTCTCGCGACTCTCTCTCTAAGTCTCGGTCGCCCAGTTTCCTCGCGAGCACGAGTAGTTGCCTAGTTAATCTCTTTACGTTGGCAAGAACTCCGTAAGCGTCTAAGATGCTCTCATGAGCCTTCCTCCACTCCTCTATTTTCTCCGGGATTGCTTTCAACTCTTTCCTTATATCCTCTATCACCTCTTGGGATAGATCCTCATCTCTTTCGGTTCTAGAATTCAACACAGCGAGTTTTTCTTTTGTCTTATCGATAAAATGGATTATCCTGTCGACAAACTCGTTTAGATCTTTCAGCCTACCGTCAGTCCGCAGAATACACGTATCGATGCCGCTGTGCGCCATCTCGTCGAATACCGTGAAAAGTGCATGGTACTTCTTGACCGCTATGTTCCTCCAGGCAACTGGTATGTCCTTCTCCCTGTAGCCCTCGATCAGATCCTCAGGCTTGTACAGGTAGTAGAGCTCTAGAGGAGTGTTCCTCAGCATGATTATCGCAAGCGTGGTATTAAGGGTCTTTTCGCGATCCCTGCCAGCCCTGCCGATTCTCTGGGGTACGCTCTCTAGCATGAAGGGGATACCTATTGTTGCAACTATGCTCACGTTAGGATAGTCTACGCCGAGCTCTAGCGTCGAAGTTGATATCAACACTCCCAACAACCCATTCACAAAATTCCTTTCTACAAGTTCTCTGTCTTTCACGTCGGCGTGATGGAGCTTTACGTACTTGTAGATCTCGATAGGTGTGCTGTTTGGATCGAACGTATCCCCATTCTTCATGTACACCCGGTAATTGTATGGATCGTCTGGATCCGCGACGATATTTGTGTCGAAGTGATCCTTAGGCTCTCGGTAGTAGAGCATTGCTACCCTGAGCATCTGGCTGTATATCCGGTAAAGCTCTCTGATGCTGTCTATGAATACAACGCTCTGAAGACCTCTGTATTTGAAGACCGTGGCTAGGAGTATCGTTAGCTCGTACACAGCTGTCTCCCAAGAGCGCTGTGGGTGTACCGCCATTATGAGGTAGATCACCTTCTTCTTAGCTCTCTTCTTGCCGGCTTCCACTACTTCGAACTCCTTACTCGGCTCGAGATCCAGTACTTCTTTTCCGAACTCCTCAGGCTTCGATATTGTAGCCGAGGAAAGGACTATTACAGGCTCGCTACCCGAGGCCAGCTTGAGCCTCTTAAGCAGGTACCTAACGTTCCCTCCAAGCAGCGACTGGTACACGTGAGCCTCGTCGAGAACCACTACTGATAGGCCTTTGAAAAAAGAGTAGTCGTGCTCTATCGTCCTGCTAGGAAGCCTGAAATCGAGCGTCCAGACGTTAGTTACGAGTATATCGGGTTTCTCGCTCCATATCTGCTCCCGGTACCCGTATATCCAGTCAAATATTCTCCCACAATGCCCGCACCTTACCCCCTTTAACCCGCTGGCTACGAAGTACTCGAGGTCCCCGTTACAGTCGGGGCATACGGCGCCTCTGTAGGATTCCCTCGATTTAACTTCCCGCTCCCAAGGGGTTTCACCGTCATCTATGCCTATCGTTATCTTCGCGTTTAAGCCCTTTACATGCTTGAAGTAGTAGTTCATCTTGTAGAGTGCGATGATTATCTTGTTGAGCTGATCTCTCTCGAGAGCTTTCCTTGGGTAGACGATTAGAGCTTTTACCCTCTTCTCTCCCTCCCCCCGTAGCTTCGCCTCTATGATCCTAGCTAAAATCGGAATCAAGAAAGCATACGTTTTGCCTCCAGATGTGGGAGCGGTCAGTATGTAGCCCCTCTTGTCGCCCTTCAAGAGCGCTTTTATTGCTCTGAGCTGGAAGTCGGAGAATCCTGCTATCCTGCCCAGCTCCCTAGGATTGCAGTCTTTGAACATAGCGTACTCAAGCACTTCGTACACTTCTGGATCCACTAGGTCCCTCAGAGCCGCGAAGGGATGGTCGTCGAAGCGCGGTATCTCCTCATCCCTAACGTATACCTTAGCCTCGAGCGGGTACCTGAGGCTACCGTACTCTATTTTGATGTTAGAAGCTCTATATGCTATGTCAAAGTGAAGCGTCCTGTACTTATCTTCTCCCACTCTCACTATGAAGCCTCTCTCCAGAAGCTCTCGGAAGACCTCCCCCGCCTCTGTTGGGGATTTAGAGAGGTGCGAGGAGATAGTGCCTATAGCCTCGTTGTAACTGTACCACGAATCCTCGAGCCTCTCGTTACTATTAACATACTTCCTGTACTCGAGGTCGATGAGCGCGTGGTACGCATTAACAATCTCATCCTCGGTCGAAATGTTCACCACCGTACACTGAGTTAAAGTTGGTTCCCGTATTTTCTATAAATTTTTTGCGGCTGCTAATGTTATATGGGGCAGCGACCGAAGGACTTGAGGATATGGAGAGAGGAACTCCCGCGTATCCCTTCACGCTACTAAACGAAAGGTTACAGGAATGTGTGGCGAGAAAGCTACGCAAGCCGACGGAGATACAGAAGCTCGCGATACCGGTGATCCTCAAAGGCGAAAACGCTCTGTTAATAGCCCCGACAGGTTCCGGGAAGACAGAAGCCGCTCTCTTACCCGTACTAGACCTCATTTATAGGAGGTGCTACGAAGCGGACGGAGTAAAGCTCGTCTACATTAACCCTCTGAAAGCACTTACCAGAGACTTAAGGGACAGGATAGAGTACTACGCTACCTCTCTGGGCCTTAAGGTTAGGCCCTTATATGGTGACGTGGTAAAGTCTTACAGGAAGCCGACCCCCGATATAATGGTAATTACCCCAGAGAGCCTAGAGATAGTCCTCGACTGGTCACCCAAATGGTGGCCGCATTTAAAGACCGTCAGGTGGGTCATCGTCGACGAGGTACATGAGCTGTTAATGTCGAAGAGGGGTTACCAGCTTCTAGTACTGTTGGAGAGGCTCAAGGAGCTTGCGCAAGCGAAGCTTCAAAAGGTAGGTCTTTCAGCCACCGTAGGTGACCCATCAAGAGTAGCGGAGCTACTAGGAGGTTCCGACGGCGATGTTAAAGTTATAGAAGCAAGCGAAAGGAGGAGCCACAAATTCGAGGTAAAGCTCGGCATACCCAAAACTGATGAGGAGCGCGAGGTTCCTTTCCTCGCGGGAGCTAGGGTGATAGCGGACTGCGTTCGAGGGGGCGAGAAGACCCTCGTGTTTACCAACTCGAGGTACTCTGCAGAGAGGCTGCAATCCGTGCTGAACGGTATGGGTGTAGGCTGCAGCGTTCACCACGGCTCGATCGAGAGGGAGGAGAGGGAGGTTTTTGAGGACGCGTTTAAAACCGGGCTCCTTAGATGCTTAATAGCTACCAAGACCCTCGAGCTAGGTATAGACATAGGAGACGTGGATCAAGTAATCCAGTATAGATCCCCCGGCCAGGTTTCTGTGCTGCTGCAGAGAGCCGGTAGGAGCAAGCATAGGCCGGGCCAGGAATCCGAGTGCAAGATAGTCTCAACAGACATTGAGGACTACTTAGAGAGCATAGCCATCGTAAGCTTAGCAAGGGAAGAGAGACTCGAAGAGCCAATAGTGATAAGCAAGCCCCTAGATGTGCTGGCTAAAGAGGTTGTAGGGATAGCGCTGCACAATTACAAGCTGAGACGTTTCTGGAAGAGAAAGCGCAGTGACAGCTCCACCTTCGTGTCAATCGACCAAGCTTATGGGGTCATAAGTAGGGCGGCAATATTCAGGGATCTTACAATAGAAGAGTTCTACGATGTTCTGCGACTCCTTGCTAACGAAAAGATAATCAGCTTAGAAGACCGCGTATTGTTGCCTGGGCCGCGGTTCTGGAAAGTATGGAAGTTCAGCCAAGATGAGAGCAACGGTCAGTCGCTAAGCTTCAGCGAGTTCTTTAGTATGATACCCAAGAGAGAGACTTTCGCCGTCGTTGAGGAGTACGGGTTAGAAAAGTATAGGAAGATTGGGGAGCTGGACTCCTCTTACGTCTACAAGGCGCTGTCCAGCGGCATGGTGATCAGGCTTGCGGGACAGAACTGGAAAGTTGTAGAGATCGATGAAAAAGATCATGAAGTAGTAGTCGTCAGAACAGACGAGGAGGGCGCGCCCCCGGCTTGGAAGGGGGAAGGTCCACAGCGTCCCAAGCTAGTAGCGGAGAGGATGCTAGAGATGATCAGGATGATCAAGGAGGATCCGAGCATCCTAAGGGAGTATGGCGCCGACGAAAAAACCATCGAGCTTGTGAAGGAATACGCCTTTAAGCTGAGTCACGAGTATACAGAGCCAGCTCTACGAGGTAACGTAATCGTCGAGAGATTACCATCCGCGAAAACAACAGTCTTTGTAACTTTCATGGGTGAGCAGGTGAATAGAACGCTTGGTGCCGCCGTTTACGAGAAGATAGCTGAGAAGAGCCTGCTCGTAAGGTACGTGGTCGCTCCGTATGGGTTTGCTGTGAGGTCGGAAATATTTGATCCTCTCGAAGCGTTTAAGAGCTTAAGCCCCAGCGAGCTGGAGAAGCTTGTTGAGAGACACATCTATGAGAGATCTCCGTACACTAGGCTGATTATGGACCAGCTCAGAGAGCACTTCGGCTTTCCATCCGACGAGACGCTAATCAGGAGGGAGGCCGTTAGACAAGCGACTTTGCTTTACTACGATATACCTAGCACCCTCGATGTAGTGAAGAAGCTAAGTGAGGGAGAACTTAGCGCTGCTATCATAGTACGGGATAAGCCTAGCGGCCTCGCAGAGAGCGTACTCAGGTACCCGTTCGAAAGGCCGTGGCAAGGATCACTTAAAGCGATCCTTGAGGAGGCTCTATTAGAAGCAAAAATTACCACTTTTGATAAGATGCTCGAATATAGCTGGAGCAGCCCTTTTGATGTGAAGAAGGAGCTACAGGAAATCGCGAAAAGGAGACCGATCTTAGCCGTTTTAGACCCGGATACTAAAGGGTGGACGGTAGCAAAAATCCCTCTTTCAGAGGAATGGGTTACCGTGAGAGTGCCAGCTGCCACCAAGTATTTTATCGTACAGGGGGAGGAAGACTTGAAAGCATTTGAGAGAGAGAGTTTGGGAGAAGCGGCTAAGATTCTGGAGGAGTTGGCTAGCAAAGACGCTGAAGTAGAGGTAACGTTTTATCAAGGAGATGGGAATTTCGAGCAAAAATATTCGTTTGTAGTAAATAATGTTCTACCCATCATTTTGGAATCGTTAACCGAGAAATTAAGAACGAGACTAGGCGACTGCGTACACTTGAAAGTGCACGTAAAAGGAGAAAGCGCGACGATTATCCACAGAAATGTACCCGTTCGCTATGCGGGTAAGGTAGTAATGGCCCTGCTATGCTCGTTAGTTAAGATAAGCGACAGGATTAAAAGTGGAAAGAGACAATACGTGTTCGAGCTACCCTAATCTAAGGCTTAGCCTCTTAGCCTGTCGAACACCTTTCTCGAGGCTATTCTTCTAACCTCCTCACGTATCTTAGCGTCAGGTACTGTAATTTCTA
>Ga0105158_1001203_pt1 | contig 10125 bp, 10 predicted proteins | sample LHCtaG_FD_81567 | JGI IMG/M metagenome (GOLD analysis project Ga0105158, IMG submission 81567) | Hot spring microbial communities from Little Hot Creek, USA to study Microbial Dark Matter (Phase II) - LHC4sed_matched | ecosystem: Environmental > Aquatic > Thermal springs > Hot (42-90C) >... | reverse complement strand
GATGCTGCTCTACTAAGGGCGAGCGGGATACCTGCTGAGGAGGAACTGAAGGCTGAGAAGTTCGGGTTGGTAACGTGTCAACGCTGCGGCGAATCTAACTCTCTTGGCTCAGGGTTCTGCAAGAAGTGCGGCTCTCCGCTATCGCTCGCAGTCGCTCTCGAGGTGGACAGGCTTAAGGACGAAGCAATCGAGTCGCTCAAGAATGCTGTAGAGGCTTTCAAGAGGCAGATCTTAGCGATGGCACACGTATTAGCTGAGATAGACCCGCAGGCCGCAAAAAGGCTCGGAATATACTACGGCGACGATGGTGACGGAAGCTACTCTATGGTAGCGTCAATTCCAAAGGAGTATGTGTTGAGCAGGATAGCGCTAGGAAACCTCCGCCGGAAGAACGAAGCTGAAGCTACCTAAGACTTTCTTGCGGATTTTTGAAAAGAAAAGCAGAACATATTCATCAAGGCTGTTTCAAGAATCTCTTGATTAGTAGCGCCCGCATTCACAGCGCCTGTAAGATGCATCACCGTCGCTTCAACATCATGTAATGACGCTGTTATAGCTGCATGCATCAAAAATTTCAGCTTTTTCGATATAACCCCCTATTCACTGTAAGTTCATGAAGCCCTAAAAAGGCATCACAGAGCTCTTCATTTTTTCCTTTTATAAAAAGCGACAGGATCCAGTATCTTGCCGAACTCCTCCTTGAATGCTTCAAGTCTTTTTAAAGCCTTTTTCTCCGCCAATTTGGTATCACCCTCAATTACATCAGATTTATGTTTATTCTAATATTTTTGTCATTTTTGTATTTAAATGTTTTAAGAATAGAAAAAGAAGGTTAGTAACAACTCTGATGCTGAGATCTTGCTCATGCTGCATATTCTACCAAACGATGAGTATGCTATAAGTGATTTAATGATAAAAACCTCTTGGCGATAAAAATTGATATAAGCGGTTTTAGTATTCCATGCGTTAAAGGCGGAATAATGTTCATTAAATAAAGCTCGATTCTAAACTTTAAAATAGAATAAGATAAACATTTTACCTGCGTCCTCTCCCCGGTTTTAGGTTTGGTTGGTCTCATGCTGGCTTTCAATCTGGGATGGGTTTCTCTGGAAGTGAGGGTACTAATAGTGACTTGCATGTTTGGGTGCATGATTCAGAAAATATTGCTGCGGGACTTGTGAGCAGTGACTTGCCCGAGAATGGTCTAGGATGTTAGAATGATTACAAAACTTTCCATGATCCTCGCTTGAATATCGCTAGGATTGATGTTGAATGGGGCAGAATATTCCCTAAACCAGCAGATGAAGTAAAAGTCAATGTTGAGGTTAAAGGAGACAGGATCGTATACGTTGATGTGACGGAGCCCGCTTTAAGAAGGCTGGACGGCATAGCAAATATCAAAACTATAGAGCGTTACAGGGAAATGTTTAAAGATCTTAAGGAAGGGGCTTAACATTTATAATCAACTTATATCATTTTATATCATTCGCCCTTACAGTTATGGATTCACGACCCTATAACCATGAGAAAAAGAGTGGGGACAGAAAAGTCAAGATGGGCTCAATAAGAGAACCGTTAAGGAGTTTGCTAAATTCGTAACATACGTTGTGTGGAAATTCGATGACCTCGTAGACATGTATTGCGCCATGAATACGCCAAATGTAGTGTGGAAAACGAGTTAATACGCGTCAAAAAGACTTCCGAACATCATACTTCAATAGCAACTATGCGATGAAAGCTATGTATAACATGGTAGAGGCTCATGCAAGAGCCTATGATGTGCTTAAGATTTAGAAAAAGTCTGTAGGTATTATATTGCAAACGTGGATTTCGTGCTGCTAAATGAGCGGATAAGGAAGCTTCAGAGAAAGTGAAGTCTCATGAAAGATGGAAATTCTTCGATGCCATAATTCATGGAACAATCGACGATGAGGTTAGAAAGGATTTTAAAAGAAAATTGACTAGGTCGAAATAAATTACTACACGGAGCGATAATAAAGGCTGCCAGAGAAAGTTACATTGAAGTAAAGGGTTACGACCACAACTATGAAAGGAACTCGGTAAGTCTTTCGGAAGGTAACAAGCGATTTCGATGGGAATTTTATCCAGAAGGACTATTCAACGTCATAATGGAGTATTGAAGAAGATATGAACTGCCAATACATGTCACGGAAAACGGGATAGCTGATGAGGCTGACTATCAATAGACCATGCTACTTAGTCATACGTGTGTATTAGCTCAGCAAATTAAGCCGACTTCCTGCTCCGAAGCACTGAGATCCCTATAAAGATAGAGTAGGAGAACAGAGCCTAGTAGAAATAATGTAATGAAGAAGAAAACGACGCAACATTAAGTAAGCTAGCCTTGAGAGCTTTTTAGCCTTTACCCGAATAGGAGTGCGATATTAAGATAAAGGGCAAGAAGTCGAGCTTTCTTTGTTCTAAGACTTGGACTTCGGACTTAACACGACAAGTAAGAAGGAATAGGCATAGCTATAACGTGACAAGAAACTATATTATTCATTTATAGAGATTTTCCTGAGGAGATTAATTAGGAAAGGGATAAAAGATACCATCTTCCCCACCCTTTCGAGAGATAATGGGAGCCCTTCTAAAGAAGTGTAGTATTTTTGAAGAAATACGTGGTAGACCTACGAATCACGCAGCTACAGTAGAGCTTGTAAATGACAAGATCCTTTGTGTTTGGTATTCAGGTGAACATGAATGTTCCAAAGACTCAGTTTTAATGGGATCTTACTATCGACTTAAAGAGAATTCTTGGACTAAGCCTAGGATACTTTTACAGGTGGATGCTCCTCTGGGCAACCCAGTCCTCTTCAAATATGGAAAAGAGCTTCGCTTATTCTACGTTAAAGTCCTTGAAAATTGGTGGGATAGTTCCATACTTTTTGCGAGCAGGTCACATGACATGGGCTTAACTTGGGAAGAACATACCCCCCCTCTTAACGAGAAAGGCATAATGGTGAGAAATCATCCTTTAATTCTTCATGATAACAGAATTCTACTTCCAGCTTACGATGAGAAGAAGTTAATTCCCCTTTACATACTATTAAATGAAGATTATTCTGAGATAGAGGTTTTTACACTTAATTTGGAATATGCTATTCAGCCTGCTGTGGCGAAGTTAAGTAATAGTGAGCTGTTATTTGTTTTCAGGAACGTCAAGCGAGGACATCTTATTTTAGGAATACTTGAAGATGTCGAGAACCCACAAAGTCTAAAAACTTTTATCTGCGAGAAACTGTTTAACCCTAATAGTGCTGTTGAGTTACTTAAAACAAGATCCGGAAAATTTCTCTTAGTACTCAACAATAGCAGAACTTCCAGATCCACGTTAAGTATAGCTAGGTCCAGTAATGGGATAGATTGGGAGTGCGTTTATGAGGTTGAAAGAGGGATAGGAGAATACTCCTATCCTAGTGCTGTTCAAGATAAACAAGGATATATTCACATATGTTATACCTTTAGAGAGGGAAAACCACCAAATGACGATTTTAGATATCACGCCTATGGGGCAGTAATAAAGCATCTTCAAATCCATGAAAGTCTTTTGATTTAAGCCTCTGTCCCCTGACTTACAGACTCCGTTTTATACCTAAGGCTTATGCACATCCTATGATATCATTGATGCTATTATTTTTACCAAATCCTTTTGATATTTTCCAAGAGATCTAAAAGTTCTAGTGAGAATGAAACTTTTAAAAGAATATGAGATTATGCAAGCAATTTCATAATTAGCATCGTAGATTAAGTAATAGAGGAAGATATAGTTGTAAAATCGGTTGTGAAGAAATTTAACAATCACCAATATTATAGAAAGCTCGTCTTTAATGCTATAGGAGCGTAAGAGAATCTGAAAAACCATTCGTTTTTACAAAATTTAGACCGAAATTATGGAATCCGAAGAATGTGTGTTCCTTCTATGAAAGGGCTACTAACATAGTGGATATGTTATATGTTATTTGAAGAAAATAAACCCCTTTAAATTAAGTAAGTTTGCTAATTGTTGCAGAGCTTTAATTATGGCCGGTCTACATACAATCCTTTCAATTTCTACAAGAGGATCAGCTGAGAGGTTGTTGAGAAAAGAGGGGCATCATTATGCCTTTACAGCCCCTAACGTTAGTCCTTTTATGAGATACTTTGAGAAGAAGATCGAAAATACTAAGGCCGGCATTATGTAAAATGTTCCAAATGCAGCCATAGCCCCCCATTCTATTGTTACTTCAGTAACGAATACTGGTGCGTGGACTGGGAGAGTTTTTGCAGCCTCCTTTGTGAGGAAAAACGCAACAGCGAAATCGTTCCAAGCAAGAAGAAACGTAAATATAGAGGTTGCGGCTATTCCAGGAGCTATAATTGGGGTAACAACCCTAAATAATATATCCTTAAGGTTCGCTCCATCAATTTGTGCAGCCTCTTCGATTTCCTTTGGAACCTCGTCCAGATAGGCTATTAGCATCCAAGTAGCAAGTGGAGTGCTTAGTGCTGAGTAAACGAGGATAAGCGCGATTAGAGTATCAAGCATTCCGAGCCCTGCAAAGAATATATATAACGGGATTGTAGTCGCGACTGGCGGGAGCATTCTTGTCGCTAGAATTGTAATTGCTATTGCCCGCCTTCCCTTGAATCTAAACCTAGAAAGAGCGTAGGCAGCTAATATACTTGTCGGAATCATTATTGCCACAGCAGCTATTGAGGCCATCAGGCTGTTGGGGAGATAGGTCTGTAGAATTTTCGGCCCCTCCCATTTCGTTCCTGGAGAAAAGAGCTTTATCCAGTTCTCAATGTAAGGAGGTGTCGATATTAAGATGGGCGGGTTCGCGAAGATATCAAGGGGGGTCTTGAAAGACGTTAGCAACATCCATACTATTGGGAAAAGCGTGAAACCGATCCAGAGAACTAAGATCAAATATTTAGTGAAGCTAAGCGATGCTTTCACATTTTCACCTCCTTATAGAACCTGATCAATAATATGAAAGATAAACCTACTGTGAGTAAAAGCATTATCCACGAAAGAGCCGCAGCTCTTCCAAGGTCAAAGATCCTAAAAGCCAACCAATATAGATAAACACCTAATACCTGTGCCGCCATACCGGGCCCGCCTGTTTCGCTGAATATCAGCATGACCGACTCGAATACTCTTAAAGTTATGATTATTCTGAAAAAGAGGGCTATCAAAATTAACGGCCTTAAAAACGGGATCTTAATATATCGAAATATTTGCCATGATGAAGCTCCATCAATCCTAGCTGCTTCGATCCACTCGGTAGGAAGAGATTGTAGTCCTGCAAAGAGTACTAGAGTTACAAAGGCAGTATTCTGCCATATATCAACCATCGCCACGACAGGTATTGGCCATCTAGGATCACCAAACCAATCCTGAGGAGGCAGTCCTAAGAGTGTTAAAAAATAGTTTGCTACCCCGAAGAGAGGATAGAATATTAACCGCCAGCTAAGAGCCGCATATACAGTGGCCGTCATCATGGGAATAAGAATTATGACAACCGCTGTTTTCCTCAATAGTTCATGTTTTATCCCATCCAGTATTTCAGCTAGAAGCAATCCAAGGATCATTTCGAATGCAACTGCTAAAAGCATGAAGTTTCCGGTGACTTTAAGGGCATTGTAGAAAACTGGATCCTTGATTATAGAGATATAATTTTCAAGTCCTATGAACTCGGTAGATAAACCATACATAGGCCTGTATCTCAGTAAACTATAATAGAGGCCTAAGGCCCAGGGATAAATTAAAACGAATGAGAAGATGACTATAAGTGGTAATAATAAAATAAAGGGGGTAGGAACTCTTACGTTCACCTTCATAATGTTCACCTAAAGAGTGCTCCAACCCTACTCCACATATCCCTGACGGCTTCCTTAACGCTCTTGGCTTTGGTCAATGCTGCGTGAATTTCCTCAGATATTATTGTCTGCATTTCAACAACTTGCGGAACGACATAATTATATAATATTTTCAGAGCATCAAGATGTGCTTCAGCACCTTTATTGAATCGTTTATATTCCTCACTTACAATTACATCTGATCTCGTCGGCCCATTAGCCCACAAAGTTGCTCCTAAGAGCTGAGATTCATATAGTGTCATATGGACCGCTAACTTGTAAGCTGCATCTTTTTGTGCCTGTGTCTTACAATATTTGTTTATACACAGGCTCCAAACTATCCCCAAAGCTTTTTGGGGAGCTATTTTCTTAGGGTTGTCCTTAAGGAATAATATATAACCTGTTTTGCCAGCAGCTTTAGACTTCGCCGGATCTTCTACTAATGGTGCCTTTACTGATAACTCTACATACTGCGCCACTCTTCCAGCCTGGTAATTTGCCAACTCATCAAGAGCGCTAAAATTCACCCATCCTGGTGGTAGCAGTCCCTTCCTATCCATTTCAATCCATGTCTCGATTATCCTTTCAGCAACATCGCTGTGATCGCTTGGATACGGTGTCGTTCCGTTCTGCTCCTTATTTAGAATATCTGCGCCGTGGGCAAACATCCATGCCATGAACTCTTCAAAGAGATCCACTCCAGCTCTGCCTTTTATCGAAGCCCCATAGATTTCGGGCGGGTTGTTAAGCGCCTTTGCATTTTCAACATAGTCTTCTATTGTTTTAGGGGGACTTAAACCATACTGCTCATACAGGTCTTTCCGATAGAAAAGTACTTGATGGGAGAGTGTTCTAAAAGGTAATCCTAGGAACTTTCCTTGCCACGTTGCTAACTTTAATAGTCCTTCTGGAAACACACTAAGATCGACAGACCAGTAGGGGTCATCTTTAAACTTTTCAACATACTCTTTCATATCCTCTACGTGTGGAGCCGCTCCTGCCACATAGTACGTGATGATTGGAACCATATGGTAAGCATCTGTCTTTGCGATAAGCGAGGCCATAATTTTCTCAACCTTAGTAGCGTAGGGAGCTGTCTCATATTCTACCTTAAGGTACTTTCCATATCTCATATTAAAGGCATTCATTAATGGTATGGCGGGATCCCCATAACCACCAACTTGACTAATTGTCTTTATCACCACTGGTTCTGGGGGAGGTGCTCCGACCGTCACGGTCTTGGTCACGGTTTCCGTAGTAGGTTTAGTGAGGGTAACCGTTGCACCCGCTGATGCAAGCTCAGTTACAGTTGATACTTTCGTAATAGTTTTGGTCTCTGTGATGGTTCTCTCAGCAGGTGCTATTGATGAGCCAGCTAGATAACCACCAACGCCAGCGACAACACCAGCCGCAGCAGCGGTTATAGCAATCTTTCCAACCGTGGAGATCGCGCTCCTTCGAGAGATCTTCCTACTAAGATCAGATTTTTCATATTCCATTTTTCCCATATTCCCACACGAAAATTTTTATGTAAATCGCTGCTATATATATTTTTCCGACATAGTTAATTGGTCAAACACTTCCGGGCTTTGTCTTCATTAGCATTAGGCTGTGTGGAGGTGCTATGGCTTTTATGATCCACCCAAGGCTTTTTAGGCTCCTCAAGTTTATGTCATTGTAGAGGCGTTTTGTCCCCCTTCTAGGAGTACTTTGCCCTATACCTCGCCTCTTTAATATCCATAGACATTGTGGTCATATGCTAACGACTATTGCCAGCTTCATTCGCATGCATTCAGAGTCCCCAAGAATAAATACTAAAATTGTGTTTTGTTTAATGTGTTTATGATGGCTCCCGAAACAAACGTGAGTGGCGCTGGCTTTAAAACTTCTTAAGCTAGAAGTTAATGGATTGATCCACCAGTTTCTCGGATTCGAGGTCTTTTAAACGTTTTCAGAAGACCATTCTCAACCTACTTTCTTATTTCCTCTACAGCTCTGAATAGCGCTGTAGAGGACTATTGTAAGATCAGCATCCGAAAGATAGTCAATTATTGTTAAAATTGGCTTAACGTTAGGAACGGGGAATAAATGAAGGGGCCATAGATCTGATCTTTTCTTGTAATAGCGTCGAGAAGACAAAGAATTTTCACGATCCTCTTGCCATCTATATCCATAATGGATGTTATGCATCTATGCAGCGTGGCGTTATATACAGCAATCGCTGGGATTATCAAAACATCAAACACGCTAAAGACACCTAGCAACATTATTAGAACTATGCTATGAGAGTATTAGAACTGCCTCTTCAGCCTTTGAAGAACAAGAAGACATTATTAAAAGCGTTTTGATTCACTTCTGGAATGCTTTAAGAAAACAACATCGGCTGTTGAATCCATTAAACCTAAAATTTCATTTGTTCCGGTTATGCCCACAAGCTCCGCCGCGATCCCAAGGCTCTATGGTGAGACATTGGGGATTATTCTTTTCTCGCGTAATTTTAGATTTCTGGAAGTAACCGAAGTTCCTAGTTTTATATAAGAGGCTTCCCGCTTGAATGACAAGCTTGTTCCTATTGAAAGTGGTCGGCAAGACGACCGACGCTTTAATCAAACACTCTATGGAGACACGTTCTCTCGCGGGCCCTGAAGCTAATGTGCTCATATTAGGAATAGATTTCTCTAGGAACTGATGTGAAAGAAAGCCCCGATGTTCATTTGACTGCCTTGATAAACGTTCTAGAAAGCTTCAAAAAGCCAAATCTCTATATGTTCGTGAACACTAAGGGAGCCAAGATCTTAGACTCTGCAGTGAACAAGTTTGGGTCGAAAAAGCCGATCTACGTAAGCGATACGAAGGTCTATGGCAACCCAATATTGCCCTATTGCAAGTCAGAGACTTAAAGCACAGTTATGCAGATATCTCAAAGGCGAGAAAGCTACTAAGATGAGGCCCTGAAATAACGCTCGAAGATTTAAGCAAGTTACTAGGAAAATCCAGATAATAACCCCAACATCCGCCTAAGAGACTTGAAACAATCAACAAATCGTACCGAAAAAGAAGAGGAAAGCAAAAAGAGGTAAAGGAGGGGATTATCAGCGAACGACTCTTTTGCCGGTAAACCTTTTTATCTCGCCCAAGACTCTCTGCTCTCGTGCCTTATCATCAAATTACATTTAGGGCAGAGCCTACTGCTGTAGTGCGATGGAACCGTTAGAAATTTCCCGACTTTCCTCGCCATTGCGGTTATTCGCCTGACAATCTTAGCTACTGGTCACGAGCTAAATAGAAGCGCTTTCTCAGGGTCTTTAGATTTCAACTTTAGCTTCAGCTGCCTACTGTCGAGCTCCTCTATTATCACTGCGTCAGCGTTCTGGATCAACTTTTTAAGTAATCGAACGGATTTATTAACCCATTCGTTGTCAAGGTTTTTAGCATATCTGAGCCATGAAGACGCTGGCCTACCATGCAGCCTCACCGAGTGCCTGTTCACCTTTCTTACAAACAGTAGTTTGCGCGTGTTCCTTCAAACTCTGTAGTATCTGACCACATGTATCACCTGTAAAACTTCTACCTCAGCTATTGTTACATCCTCAACATTAGCATCAACCGTGACGAACCTTAATCGCCCCTTACGGGGATATTCTTTGAGGAGCGGCGGTAACTCCCGCCCCAACCCCCGAAGAGTCGGGAGCCAGCTGATCCCCTAGTATCGATACTTCTTACGGATGTCATTGTGACACCTCTTTACTTCGGAGCTTCTTCTAGAATTATTTATGCAGAGACGATTACCCTGCCAATCGGATGGGCGATTACCACCCCAGCTTGGCGAGCCGATTATATGAGGCTCATGAGGGTAGAGAGGGATATAAACGAGGTTAAGGCCAAAGTCGGCTTAATATGAAAACCAAATTAGTCGCGTTCAAAAAAGATGTTAGATACGAATAGAATGTGTTATATAAAGTATGGCGAGCACCAAGAATTATATACAAATTCTACATGGATCAATGCTGGTTCAAAACTCTTTAAAAAGGCTCAGTTATTATGACAACTTTGCTGAGGGTGCTTCAATGAGTGGTGAGAGAGTAGAGCTTTTAAAGAGTAGTGCTAAGAAATTCCTAGAGCTAGGCTTTGAGTTATTGAATAGAGGTGTCTTAGATTTGGCCGCATTTAATATTCAACAGTCTTGTCAATTGAGGACTAAGGCTACTCTACTCAGATTAATCGGCGAGTCTCCTAGAGTACATAGTGTTAGAGAACTTC
>Ga0105158_1001201_pt1 | contig 10145 bp, 5 predicted proteins | sample LHCtaG_FD_81567 | JGI IMG/M metagenome (GOLD analysis project Ga0105158, IMG submission 81567) | Hot spring microbial communities from Little Hot Creek, USA to study Microbial Dark Matter (Phase II) - LHC4sed_matched | ecosystem: Environmental > Aquatic > Thermal springs > Hot (42-90C) > Sediment... | reverse complement strand
GACCTCAACCCTCTCCCTCGTCAGCTCCCTCCAATCGTCCTTAAGGTAGGGGCTCCTGCGCACTTCGTGCCTCCAAGGCCTCTGGTACAGAGGACCATCGAGCAGGATCAAAGACCCTTTCTCCGCTGCCTGTACGGCGATCTTAAGACCTAATGTTTCCAGCTTAGTTCTAAGCTCATGCGCTATATCAGCTAACGCGTAACCCTTCCCTCCTCCCTCCGAGCCGCCGAGGGAAAGAGGAGGCTCGTAGGGATGGCCAGCCGGCGAATCTGTGGCTACTAAATTATGCTTAACGCCTAACGTCGCGTAAGCAGCGATAAAAGGCTCTGATAACTCGCAGCTGATAGGGTACTCGTGGCCGAGCGGCGGGTAGTCAGCAAGAGGCAAAGGGCCGAGCGTCAGCGCCATGGTCGCCAAAGCTAAGGATCCGTAAGGAGTCGAAAACCTCCTAGAACTACCATCTACACCCAGTATGCCGGTTCCCCGAGCGCGACCCCCAGCCGTCGGCACCACGTGAACTCCCGTCTCGCTGAGAGTCTGCGAAAAAGAGTCGGGAGCATCTGAAAACCAGTCGATCCTGCTCCATTCAATATCGCTATCTCCAGGCGCGTTTAGGCGCACGCCTCTCGTTTTCCTCTCCTTGAAAGCTTTTACAACAGCCTTTGTTGGTTCATTGAAGTAGTACAAACCGTACATACTATTTTCAGCCCCTCCGAGATTAAAGTACATAATACGTATTTAAACATATTGTGCACTTATACTTTTTATACTTCTTCATAGTAACTTATAGAAAAAGTGAACTCGGTGCGCTTACCACCCACTCTCCCCCAGTTAGTCTGGCGGGGATCAGCTTGAAGGTTTTGAAGCTGGGATAGCTGCGCTGCACTTTACTTTCCTCAGAAGCCCTTCAACTACGCGCACGCTTTGCTTCGCCTATAACATGCTCCTATATGAGAACGCCGCACTCCCACACCATAGCAAGCGTGCCGCGCGATGATCGGACATCGGGCTGGTGTAGTAGTTAGCAATTTATGGGATCCCGTATAAACGTGCATTGATGCTAGCTAGCAGCTCTGAAATGCGACGACTTATAGAAGGAAACTTCCCTATAGGAAAAGTGAATATTCTTTCATCTAAAGAAGCCAGCGTCTGGGGGCTTCCCCGGATTCACAATCTTCACACGTGGTTTGCTCGAAGACCTGCAGGAGCAGCCAGAGCTTTAACGTTAGCAGCTATATTATTTGCAAACACGAACATCGACATATTTGAGCAAGCATCAGGAGTGGCAGAAGCCCATAGAAGCGGAAAGGTTATTTACTTAACTCGCCCGAGACGGGCGATTATTACCAAGCTTGTATGCGAGCAGCTAGGTAAAGAGCCAGAGAACATCACAGTGATTGATCCAATGGCGGGTGGGGGGAGCATTCCTCTCGAAGCTTTGAGAATGGGCTTCAGGACAATCGCTATAGAATATAACCCGGTTGCCTACCTGATCCTGAAGGCTACACTGGAGTACCCGGCGAAGTACGCGGATGCAGGTCTCTTTGAGGAAACTCTGAAGGTTGCCAAGCAGTTTGTTACGAGGGTTACAGACGAATTAGCAAGGTATTTTTCAAAAAATGTTCGTTATATCTTCGCGAGAGGGGTTAGGTGTCCTTTCTGTAAAGGACTTATACCGCTTCAAGGCATAGCATCTGCCCTCACAAAAAAGACCCGCTTTAAACGGAGGTACCTGAAGGTAACGTATGATAAAGATGCGAAGACTTTTCATGTAGAGACTACCGACACAAAAACTGAGAAAGCTATCGAGAAAATCGGCAAGAAAAATATCAAGTGTCCTTACTGTAGTAAAACTTTTGAGCTTAGAGGTGACCCACACACTCCTTTCGACATGTGGTTCCGGAGACATGCCATCTTAATGAAATCTATTGTTGAAGAGTATGAACCAGCTGGACTCGAGCATGAGGAGGAGTTACTGGAGTTGCATATACCTCTTGTGAAACAGGTCGGAAATGAGTTCGTCCCGATATGGGAAGACGATCAGGAAAGGCGATTTCTAATACAGGCGCTCAAAGACCTAAGCAACGAGATCCTCGACCTCCAAAGCTACATTCCTTATGACGAAATCCCCATGGAGAATAAATGGGCTAGCACTGCGCGAAATAGGGGCTTAACGCGGTGGTACATGCTTTTCAACCCTCGCCAGCTCCTCGCAATAGCTAAGCTCTCGAAACTGGTTGCGGAGACGGCTGAAGACCTCGTAAGCAAAAACGGAGAGTTTGGAGCAGCGGTTGCCCTCTACCTAGCCTTTGCTCTCGATAAAACGGTTGATTACAACACGATAGCCACCGCATGGGATCCATCCCGCACAAAAGTAAAAAATACCTTGCGAGGAGAAAGTTCTATAGATTTCAGGTTAGAGTACTGTGAAGCAGATATTATTTACAAGAATATTCTTTGGGCTCTCGAAATCAATAGTGTAGAAAAAGAGAAGACACAGATTGCTGGTGGTATTCTTCCCGTTCTTAAGTTCCTTTGCAGCGAGTTCCGAAGTGCGGGACTCGGTGACAGGGTTTCGGTGTATTTAGGGGATGCAACACATCTCTCTAGCCTGCTTGAGCCTAGCAGCGTGAATTTGATCAACGTGGATCCTCCGTACTTCGAACAGGTGATTTATAGTGATAAGAGCGAGTTCTTCTGGGTGATTCTACGCAGAGCTCTGTGGCCGGTGCTCGAGTACTACTTCAAGCCGGGGTTGAAGCTTTCAGGCTGGAGGTGGACAAGCCCGACTCTCCCTAGGGAGAGGGAAGTTGTAGCGTACGATAAAGAGGATAAGGGGAAGAGATTTGAAGGGCTTTTCAGCTCTTTTGTTAAGGAGACCTACAAGGTTCTCAAGGATGATGGACTGCTTGTTCTCTGGTTTACCCACCCGACAGATATCGCGTGGAGGACTTTGGGCAGATCCTTGTACGGAGCTGGCTACGTGGTTACGAGGGTTTGGCCGCTGAAGACGGAGATGAAGAAGAGGTACAAGAGGCAAGTGAACGTGGTTGCTCAGGAGACGAGTCTAATCATAGTGGCTAGGAAAGGATCTCGGCAGAGGCTTGCCGAGGTAGGTGTTGATGTCCGGAGGAGCATGCTTGAGAATGCGAGGTTTAGGGGGGAGGTTGCTAAAGCGGTAGAGGAGGCTAGGCGCGTGGCTAGGGAGGCTGGCGCCAGCTCGGCTGACATGATGGCTCTGATCCTAGGAACTGCGCTCGCTGTTGCTACGCGCTTTGAGGTTATCGGTGCTAGTTTCGACGAGCTTTTCGATGCTGCAGCGACGCTGGCAGCTGAGGCTTTCGTCGCTCCTGTTGTTAACAAGGCTTTGACGGAGGGACCTGTTAAGCTGGAAGCTGAACATGCGGCGAAGGTTTCCTCTCTCGTGTTGAGGGCTATGGTGAGCGATGCTGCCGCGCGCAGCTACCTGGCTCTCTGGCTCCTTTCTAGGGTGGATCTCGAGAACGGTAAGGCTAGGGTTGATGTCCTGCCGTTGAGCTACGATTTCGCGCAGACTGTGGCTAAGCTGCTGGGTTACTCCCTTGGTAAGCTCGAGGATAACGGTTTGGTCGCTGAGAGGGGTGCTAAAAGGGAGGGGAAGGGTTACGTGCCTCAGCTTTTCGAGGCTTTAGCTAGTGGCGCTAAGGTGCCTTGGAGCGTTTTGTCCCAGCTATCTCCAGGGAGGGCTGTGTACATCGCTTACTTGGCGCTAAAGAGCAGTGGAGCTCCCTCGGTTAGAGCGGCGAGCATTAGGGAGCGATTGTCCACCTGGACTGTTGAGAACCTTGCGGAGGCAGCAGCTTTAGGTGTTGTCCTGCTGGAGACTGCGCGCTCAGCCGATCTAGGGTTGAGCGAGGCTGAGGGTAAGGGGTTGGATCAGTTCTTCTGGTCTTCCGCTGGGGGTGGTGAAAGGCAGTTGGCTATCCTGACTTTGCTCAATTTGATTCCGTGAAAACGGTTGCGTGAACCTTTTTAACGCAGAACTCTTTTTGTGGCGAGGTTAATGTCAGCTCGGCCTGTTGGTGAGGTCTTTCAGCTTAAGGTTCCGCCAGACGAGCTGCGCAGCGAGCTTATCCCCAGTTTCGATCAAGTGCTTGATTCGTGGGAGAAAGGAGTCCTCCAGACTAGATATGCGGACCCGGCTTATGTGCTTGAGGTGACGTACTTTACTGAGCCGCTCAGGGTGTTTGTCGAGAGGGTTGCGCGGTACCTCGCTAGCCCCGGGGTGTTCGGCGAAGCTTTGGAGCACGGTTTCGGTTTCGGGAAGACACACTCATTGATCGTGCTTTGGCACCTCTTCACTTCAGACCTATATGCGAAGGTTCAGCCTCGTTTAGCTTTCGACGACCGCCTCTCGAGGGAGACTCTCGTTGTCGGCTTGGACTTCTCTCAGAAAAAGCCTCTCGCCCGCGTGGTTTCGCTGCTGAAATCCTACGCTAGCCCTAACCACCCTGTCGCTAGGGTTAAGGATTTGAAGCTGGTTCACGCTGTAGCGCAGACCTTAGACCGTAGAGAAAGCGCGCTCGCCCAGATCGGTGCGAACGACTTGGCTGTGCTGCTGCGCGAGGTGTTGGAGAGGTACAGGGACTTGGGTGGAACCCCTAAACTCCTAGTGCTTATCGACGAGCTCGGCTTCGGCATCGCTGAGAGGGTGAGGAGGTTCGGCGAGGCTGCGAGCAGCGGTGACGCTCGCGCTGCTGAAGAGGCTTTCGCTGAGGCGAACTCGATTGTCAACTTCCTTAGCTACCTCTACTCTGAGCTGAGTAAAACCCACTGTTCGGCTGTTGTTGTATGGGTGTTCGCGGAGCAAGATAGGAGGCAGATCGAAGCGTTGCTGCGGAAATACCACAACTTGAGCGGTTTCGCCGCTAAGGTCGAGGGGTTGGTGAACGATCTCGATGTTATTTCGCAGCGGTACGGTAGGGGGGCTGGGGGCGTGAGAGTTTTGGAGCTTTCGTACAGCCCTGAGCATGCTCTCGAGATCACACTTCATAGGGTCTTCCGCACGGTGGGGGATAGGGATGCTGCTGCGAACGCGCTTTTTTCCCATCTGGCAAGCGCAGCGCGCCAGTTGAACATCGGGGAGGTTTACGAGAAGTATAGGGATTGGCTGCGCAAATATTACCCATTGTCGCTCGGTATGGTGAACCTTCTAAAGAAAGTGATGAACCGGTTTGATGCTCCCCGCACCGAGTACGTGAGGACAATGATTCAAGTGGCGTCGATGGCGGCTGAGGAGGCTTTGAGGCGGGATGCTTCATCCGCCTACGCGGTAGGCGTGAAGCACCTGAGCTTGTCGCTGGCTTCTCAAGCTGAGCTTATGGGAGAGTTCGTGGGTGAGTGGGTCCAAGCTGTGTCCGACCTCGAAATAGCTGTTTCCGAGCTGGAGGGTGCTTCGCGCGAGTGCGCTAGCGCGGCGGCTAAGTACATTCTAGCTAAAGGTGTAACAGCGAACGTGAGCGCGCTTCTCGGGTTGGGGGATAGGAAGGAGGTTGAGCGCTACGGTTCGTCGCTCGATGAAGTGCAGCTGGAGATCCTTCAGTCATTCCTCACTGAAAGAGGGTTTGCGCTGCTGGATAAGCTGAGCGACGCTATTGAGGAGCTGAAGATGAGGAGCTCTAGGATCGAGGAGAGGGAGCTAGATGGTAAGAGGTTCTACCTCCCCTCTCTCTACAGGACTGTTTACAGCGCGCTAGCGGCATACGTCCACGATGAAAAGAAAAAGCTGCAGAGCGTTTCGGATATCCCAGTTTACATTGGGCAGAGCGTTGTGCAGAATCTCTTCAGGAACGTGAGGGTTTCGGTGGACGGTAGAGAGGTTTCTGTGGCGTTGATGGGGCTCAGCAGCGTGCGGGACCCAGGTTCGCTGGCTGCCGATAGAGCTTTCCGCGACGTTCAGCGGGAGGGTAGGTTGCTGCTGGTGCTCGTGCCACCTTGGGATGCGACCTTGTTCAACGAGCTGGCGGTTAAGGGGAGAAGCTACGACGACCTTGTGAGCGAGCTCGCCGAGAGGCTTCAGAAAGCGCTCGGTGACGGCTTGGTGGAGAAGCCTCTCCACTTGGTTGTTATGGTGCCGGATGTATCCAAGCCTAGGCTAGCGGGAATCCTTGACAGGTTGGCTACGCTTCAGGGTACTATCGCATTCATCGACTACATTTCAAGAATGCGTGAAGAGATCTACAACAGGATAGTGAGCGAGTACGAAAGTGTGCTGGTGAAGAGGCAGGAGGTGATGAGCGAGGAGTTGAAAAGAAGGCATGAAGCTTCGCTGAAAAACAAGGCCTTGAGGGACATCGATGATGCTATGCACTTCGCCCAGCGCCAGCTTCTGCGCGTATCGCGGGAGGTTGTCGCTGGAATCCTGTCTCTGTACACGAAAGGCGTCTACTTCAGCCTCGATGACAACAGGTTCGTTGGCTTCCAGGTATCGAGCGATAGGGACAAGGATGTGGAGAAAGTTCAGGGGGGCGACCTAAACGAGCTAACGAGCAGGTACGCTTCGATCGTTAACGGGTACCTAGCGGACGTGGTGAGCAGACTTGGCTACAAGACTAAGCCATTTGAGGTTTCGCGGGTGGTGCTCCAGGTCTTAGAGAGAGATGCTAGGAGCGGCCAACTGCCTGATTCCGTTAGGGAGGAGGATTTCCTCAGCAACATGCTGCTCGGCACGTACGGTGTGAAGCCTATCGATAAAGGTGTTGCAAGGGAGGCTTTGAGGATGCTGAACGGACAGAGGATTGATCTTGAAGACAAGTTTGTGGACATAACCTTGGATGTGGGTGCAGCCGCTGTCAGGTTTACCGTTAAACCGAAGGTTGAGGAAGAGGTTGTTGAAGAGGTTGAGGAAGCCGCTGGCATCCAACTTGTAAAACCGGTGGAAGCCGCACCAGCGCTCGAGGTTGGTGGGGTGGAGGATGTGGTACTCGAGCTGCCACCGAGCTTCAACGTAGAGGAGCTGAGCCAGCAGTTTGTAGCGCTTTTGAACGAGCTCGGTGGATCTCTTAAGTTGGCTAGGTTCAACCTTGACGCGGGAGCTTTCTCGCTGGTGTTCGAGCTGAGGGACGTTGATGCCGGTAGGCTGAAGGAGGTCGAGACCAAAACCGTGCTCAACCTGCTGAGCAGGTTCTCGGCTTCGGCGAGGAAAGGGGTTGCTGTGGAAATGAAGTTAGGCAAGAGGGTTTCCGGGAGTAAGGTGAAAGAGATCTTCGGCGACTACTTCCGCGTGGTTAGGGGTATTGAAAGGTTCCTGCCCTGAGCGGTGTGGGCGATGAGCGAGCTCGACGGTAAGATCGTCAGGGTTTTCGGCGAGGCTGCCGTCGAGAAGAGCCTTGCCAGGCTCGAAGTCGTCTCCCGCTTGCCGCGCTTCATCGCGGAGTACCTAGTTTCCAAGTATTACAGGAAAGGTGGGGATTGGGTAAGCCTCGTGACGCAAGTGGTTCATGAGTACTACCCGGACCCGAAGGATAGGGAGCTGGTGCTCAACAAGCTGCTGAGGGAGGGTAGGGCTAGGCTCATCGACGAGTACAGGGTGTCTGTCGACCTGAAGCGGGGCGTATACGTGCTGCACATCCCCAACCTTCAAGTGTACAACGCGCTGGCCGATCCCAGCATCGTGGAGAAGTACGAGAGGATACTCTCAGGCCTCTGGGGCGTAGGGGTTCTTGAGCACGCCTCGTGGATCACCTCTCAGCCCAACCTCGCGACTTTCCAGCCGATAATGCTTGTGGACTTTGAGCCCTTTCAAGTCTACAACCTGGACTTGAAGGCTTTCATTGAGGCTAGGAGCCGTTTCACGAAGGACGAGTGAGTGGACCTTCTTATCCGGAGCATAGGCCTTAACCCGACCGCCTACGGCTGGAGGCAGAAGCTCCTCCTGCTCGCTAGGCTTGTCCCGCTGTGCGAAGGCAATGTGAACATCATGGAGCTGGGTCCACGAGCTACCGGCAAGACTTACCTCTACAGGAATGCTTCCTACTATACTAGAATCTACTCCGGCGGAACCGTGAGCGCTGCTGTGCTCTTCTACAACGCCGCCTTAAGGAAGATAGGGGATATCGGTCTAAAGGACGCCGTGGTGTTCGACGAGGTTTCCAAGGTAAACTTCAGGGATCCCGACGAGATAGTCCCTAAGCTCAAGGATTACATGGTTGATGGACACTTCGAGAGGGGTCCTCTCCCGAGAGCTCACAGCACGTGCAGTCTCGTGTTCATGGGTAACATCGAGCTGGAGGATGCCGCCGCACCCATTGGGCTTCTCAGCTATCTCCCCGACTTTATGAAGGACTCAGCTTTACTTGACCGCGTCCATGGTTTTATACCTGGCTGGGAGCTACCGAAAATCAGCGGCGAGCACTTGGCGAAGGGGTACGGGCTAGCGGCAGACTACTTCTCCGAGGTTCTCCACAGGTTGAGGGATCTTAGCTTCAGGAAGATTATCGAAGACTTTTTCGAGCTCGTTGGAGGGTACTCAGTAAGGGATTGGGAAGCCGTGAAAAGGGTTCTATCGGGCCTTATCAAGCTGATGTTCCCGCATGGCGAGTTCGATAGGGGCGAGCTGGTCGAGCTGGCAGAAATTGCGGTGGAGCTCAGGCAGCGCGTCGCGGATCTGCTGTCTCAAGTGTCGCCAAGCGAGTACCCGCAGAGGAAGCTTGAGGTAAGGGTGCGCGGCTAGTGGGGCGGCTTCCAGCAAGCATTCACAACCTCGTTGAGGGGCTTGGGAAGCTGGTGGCCAGCTACAAGCTCCCAGACGTTTACAAAGCTCTGCACTACGTAGCGGTGGAAACAGCGCTGCTGCATCACGGGCTCGGAGCCTCGATTATCGAACCCCCGAAAGGGGGCGCTTTCGGTACTCTGGTGCCGCTCGCTCGAAGGGAGCTCAAACCCCCTATAAGGGACACTATCATTTGGATGTACAGGGAACTTGATAGGAGCACCCCTTTCATCGTAAGCGAGGGTAGCGTGGAGGGGCTTACTATAGAGCTTAGCAGGATCATTGTGCGCCCTGTAGATGCGGTGGTTGCGCACGACGGGTTATCCCTCTTCGAGTTTGCAACTTGCGCAGCATACCTACGGTTTCGAAGAAGTATGCAAGCGGTCATGGTCGATTTCGTCTTCGTAAACCCGCCTGGAGTAACCCGTTACGTTTCCACGCAGGTACCGCAGGGCGAGCGGCAGTCTCTTGCAGGTATTGCACGAGCGCTCGCGCGGGAGTTGAACGCGAAGGTGTTTAAGAGGAGCAGCTACGTTGATCGGATAGTGCACGAGCATGGAGGAGGGGGGTGGAGCTCTTTTGTCGAACACTTGGATATGGAAATTATAGCCAAGGAGTTGGCGGAAGAGGCTTCTAGCGGCTGCGTCTTAGTTTTCTCCGATCACGGTTACGATATTGTGCTTGGCGAGGAGGGGGGTTTGTACGTCACCCACGGGCACAAGCTGGGAGCTGGTATGGAGAGGGTCGTGCTCCCGCTGAGCAGGTTCTCCTTCGTTCTAGTCGCTTTCCCAGCAAGCTTTGTCTGAAAGCTGAAGTTAGTGTAATAAAGATGCAGGGAATCGGCTGTGCGTGGAGGAGAGAGCCTACTACGTTGTTCTTAAGAGGGGGGTTGGCAGAGCTAGCCTCTCCTTCAACGTTGGGAGCGCTAAAGACGCTGCAGCTTTAGTGAAATTAAAGGGTAAACACATGCCTGAGGTCTTTGCTGGTCTGATCAACCTCCTTTCGAGGCGCGGTTCCGTCGTGCCGCTAAAGGTTACAGAAGCTGAGGAGGTCTACAGCGTTAGGGAGGATTTGGGTCCTGTCGTAGGGGCTTACTTCCTCATGCTGTGGAGGGCTAGGAACTATGGGAAGTGGGAGCGCTTCCTTAGCCAGCTTCTCGACGAGAAGCTACCCGGCGCGGCTAACGCTATAGCGCTGTTCCTTGAAGCTGCTATTGACTACTCGAAAGCTACACAGGAGCGGGAACGAAGGAGGAGAGGAGCGATTCTTTCTAAGCGAGCTCTTGACTTGTTCTCAGGCGTGCTGAGACAGTTTGCTGAGAAAGCTCTTGAAGCTGCTAAGCTAAGTTAACCCTAACGTGTGCAAAACTTTCTCTCAAAGCCTATAGAGATGTTTT
>Ga0105158_1001199_pt1 | contig 10154 bp, 11 predicted proteins | sample LHCtaG_FD_81567 | JGI IMG/M metagenome (GOLD analysis project Ga0105158, IMG submission 81567) | Hot spring microbial communities from Little Hot Creek, USA to study Microbial Dark Matter (Phase II) - LHC4sed_matched | ecosystem: Environmental > Aquatic > Thermal springs > Hot (42-90C) >... | reverse complement strand
TTCTCTATGTCCTGGTCTTTGATGAGCCTTGCCTCAACCTCCTCGGTGAAGGCTGTCGTCGAGCCTCTTGGTAGCGTAACAGCTTCGTCAACCATGTCTATCGGGTACGGGAGCCCAGTAGCGGGATTGTGGAACTCGACGAAGTACTCGGCGAAATCCTCTGGCTTCATGTTTGCCAGAGCCTCTATCTCGAACGGCGGCGCTGCACTCGTATACCTTACGTAATGCCTCTCTAGGCGTGGCACTTTTTCAAGCTCAATGTCCAAGTCTTTCCTGAACTTTTCCCTCCAATCCTTCAAGCACTGTGAAAGGATTCTCTCCTTATCAAGGTCCTCAGGCCTCCTCCCGGCTTGCCTCCACCTCCTGTAGAACCGGTAGAAGGTCGCGTATAGAAGCGGGTCTTCGCATAAATGCCTGTATGACCATGTTGTCATCGGCGGCATAACCATGGTGAGAAGATGCTTATCGTTAATCCTCAAGCAGGCTTCCTCGCCCTGATTGTAGATCAGCCAGCCGTCTACAGCTCTTATGCCGCTCCGCCTTATTACGCATACTGCTCTACCCGTCTCCATTAGCGTCAGAGTCTTGTCCCTGACCTCCCTTACAAGGTCTAGGCCTGTTTTGAGCTCAGGTGTTTCAATCTGGACGGCATGGATATACCTGCAGTATCCTCTGAAGAAGAAGAACGGGCCGTCTAGCAGGATTAGGTCAGGGTTATGCTTCCAATAGGCTTCCGACGCAGCCTTTCTCTCAGCGTAGGCCATCAGCAGCTTGAGCAGTGTCTTGAAATCCCTGGTCCCGCCGTAGGGCCAGCTTAGCGACCCAGCATAATAGTTCTCATCTATAAGCCTGCCGTCGTCGAAAATCATGTATCCAGCCGAGTATATTGCGAAAAGCGAGCCTATACGGCTGCTGGGTGCGACAGACATGGAGCCGTCTGCGACAGCGATGCAACCTTTTCTGCTTCCAACTATCCTGTTGAACCTGAAGCTCTCTGAGACCTTTCTCACCATTTTCTCAAGCATCAGGATTCTTTCCTTCACGTTCCTAGCCTCTTTCTCAGCGCTTGAGAAGAGCGCGTCCACTATGGGTCGTGGAAGGGTTAGAAGCGGGTTCTCCTCCGAAGACATTCCTAAACACCTATTCTATTTTGAACGATATCAGCAGGGGCGTTGGAGAAGGGTTCATCTTGCCCGTGAGGTAGAATTTCCCGGGCTCTAGGAAGAGCAGTTCCTCAGGCCTAACGCCGTATGGCATCAGCCTCTTCCCAGCCTCCTCAATATCCAAAGGATGAATCTGCCCTATGAAGAGCGTGTTAAGATTCCTCCTGACAGCAGCGTTAATACCTATTTCTCCAGCCATACCCTGGGAGAGGAGCACGACGCACATGTTTCGCTTCCTGCCTAGGGCGCATAGGTCTTTCAACTGCTCCGTCGTCTTCCCCTGCAAGCCCCTAGGCTCGGATGGACAGTACTGAGGCGCCTCGTCTATCACCACCGCCAGGTTAAGCTTCACACCTCTCTCCTGCATCATTGTTATCAGTCTGCTGCAGAGCTCTGAGAAAAACGACAGCTTCCTCTCGCCACTCACCTCGCTCATATCTATTACAATAAGCTCCCCAGGGCTTGGAAACCTGAACTCTTGAATGGAAACCCCCTTGCTAGACCTATAGAGCAGCTCCCAGTTTTCCTTCGAAACCCGGTCGAGACCATAGTTGAGTTTAAGCCTCCAAGAGGGACCGTAACTCTCCCAGCCGCTTCTTTCACTCAGCTCTTTTAAAGCATCTTCCCTGAGTTTTTCACGCAGCTCTTCACCACTGTTCAGGGTTTTCGGAACCTCGTCCCACCAGCTTTTATCGTTAAGCTTTCTTGACATCACTTCTATAACCGCAGATGGGACAGGTTTGTTCTCGTCTCCGTAGCCGAAGTAGTCAGTATTTCTCATGAGAAACTCCACCGCCGTATTAACATCCATCTTGAAATCGCAGATAGATAGAGTATTGTTTTTGAAAAACGGTGAATAATCAACACCCTCCCAGTCGAAGACCAGTACTCCGTAGCCGGCTTGCGTGAGAAGCGGGATTAGGAGATACCTGGCCAGCATCGATTTCCCCGAGCCAGTGGCTCCGAAGACACCTATATGGTAAGGAATATACTTCTTGTCGAACGGGATCGGCCAGTTCCCCTCGGAATTCGCCAAGTACCCGCCTTCAACATGCTCCTTAGGCTCTAGGAAGACCAACGGATTCATCTCCAAGGCCTCCTTTTTGAAGAGGTATACTTTTGAGCCTGGTGCAACAATTATGTTGTTAGTCTTCACGCCCCGGCTCGTGAGTAACCCTATGAAGGATAGTGTGAAATGGTAGGACTCCTTGGCTGTCGACGGCGGCTGGCCCTTCGAGCGCACGTACGCTATCCCCGGGCTGTATCCCCCGACCCTCAGGTTCTCGTTAATACCCATGCCGCTCCTGCAAACAGCCAGAATGTAATCAGAGGAGCTTCGGTTTACTATGAGCACTATGTCCTCCTCCCTAACTTTGGTTTCCATATTTTCCAGGAGGATTAACGGGGCCTCTGTAACTTTGGTTGTGCTTCCAGTTAAGCCGACGAGCTCAAGCTCCCCCAGCCTGCTCTCCAATAGCTTAACCTTATCTTCCTCGCTGTTCACGCTGATATTAGGTGTTTTCACATTAAAAAGTATTAGGTTGAGTTAAATTTGAAAACTGATTAGTCTGATCTAAATGGAACTTCACTAACTTGGAAGACTATTCCGGACTCAGGATGCTCTCCATTAACCATGCTGTATGGAATATTGTCTCTCGTCAATGCTCTTCTAATCCTATTCTTAGCCGACTTAACGTACGAGGGTTCAACCTCATACCCTATCGAGCTTCTAAGCGTATAGATGGCTGCCAAGCTGGTTGTCCCGGAGCCTAGGAACGGGTCTAAAACAGTGTCACCAACGTAGGAGAACATTTTGACAAGCCTTCTAGCTAGTTCTAGTGAAAACGGGGCGGGGTGATTGCTTACGCGGCAACCGTTAACCCACCAGACTTGGCGGAAATATTCTATGAACTCGTTTTTCCTAAGCCTGCTTAGAGCTGCGAGATGCTTATCGACTCTCCTGTAGGCTCCGGGCTTCCTGAAGATTAGCACGTATTCGATATCGTTCTTTATTATCGAGTTAGGGCCTAAGTATTTTCCTAAAGCATATGTTTCCCGCTTAGCCTCAGTAGTAACGTTAGCGATCTTGTAGAGGATTATTGGGGACAAGTAGTCTAGGCCAGCATCCAAGCATAATTGGATAACGTGAGAGTGAAAAGGTATGACGCGATGGCGACCCTGCTTCCTAGCTACGCAAATATCGCCGACGACCATGCACAGCCTTCCGCCTCTAACAAGAACCCTGAAGCACTCTTCGATAACCTTCTTAAGCTCAGCCAGGAACAGACGGTAATCCGAAATGTTTCCGAGCTGGCACGGGTTCTCAGGATACTTCTTAATATTCCAGTAAGGAGGGGAGGTTAGAATGAGATGCACAGACTCGTCGTCAATATTGTCCATGCTCCTAGAATCTCTCAGGAACATCTTGTGAGTAGTTTGAAACATACCAAGTTTTCTTATGACATGGATATATAAGACTTAGCGCGCGATTTCGCAACCAGCAAAATTAAAAAAAGTTTTTAACGATTTTCTAAAAAAGATCGATGGTAATAGCTAATTAATTCTATAACAGTACTTTAACTAGGAGATACAGAATCAAGGAGCGTTGAAGCTTTACAATTCTATTCCAGGTTGGGATTGATCCGAACTGGGACCTGTCTAGCCCTAACAAGGAGTAAAGTCTGGTTTAAATGTAACTGCAAACTGCAACTATTACCTTTCTTCTATATGATAGAAACATATCCGAAGCTTAGTGGAATTTTTAGGTTTTGGAGTGATCTTTAAGTGCGTGCTATAGGCAGCTGCCTTAAGATACATCTCACATTAGGCCGGTTAAGTGGTGAAAAATATACATGGGTTAGAACTTGTGCGCTAGCTTTAAACACGTGGTCTTGAAACGGCTCTATGAGGATGAACTTGTTTTATCCAAAAATTCTCTTGCTGTTAATATTTCTATTTTTCTGAATTTTTTCAATTCGAGCAAATGCTTGTCTCCGCTAACTATGTATTTTGCTCCTGCTTCAAGCGCGCATTCTAAAACTTTATTATCTAACGGATCCCTTTTTACGGCGTCAACCTTCACTTTTGGATTCATTATCTTTAATATTGCTATTACAGATTCTAATGCTGTTGTTTTATCTATTCCAGTCTTTTTAAACACCTCTTCGATTTTCGGGTAAGTCAGTACTCTAGCTAGTTCTCTCAGTATTTCTTCAGAAGAGTAGAATTCAACGTTTCTTTTTTCCATCAGCCTGGAAAACTCCTTAGCTAAACCTTTTTTGAACAGAAGCGATATTAGAATGTTTGTGTCTAAGACTGCTTTGATCTTGCCCATCTTACGGCCTCTTCTATAAGCTTTTCCACATCTATCTTGTTCTTCTCAGCGGCGGCGGCTATTTTTTCAGACAACTCTTCTAAGCTTAGCCTTCTCGCCTTCTTCAAAACTATTTCATCATTCCTAGTCATTACTATGATTTTCTCTCCAGGAAGAATTCCAAGCCTCTCTCTTATCTCTTTCGGAATCACGACCTGACCCTTTGAAGAAACCTTTGTAACGTCTTCTATTTCTTCCACGCTTTTGAAAAAGTTTTACTAGTATTTAAAGTTTTACTAGTCCAACTTCTACATTCCTTGAAAAAGTTCTGTTAGAAACGGAGTTCTAGCGCGCGTTTCCAAGCTCAATAATCAGCTGGGAAAATACTTAGGGTAGCACAGATATGCTAAGGGATTTCAATCAATTTGGCTGGTACTATTTTAAGCTCTGCAAGTCGAGAGTCTGTTGTTATCAGGGTTCCTCCTAATATTTTTGCGGCTGCCAGAATATAGGCATCTGCTAGAGAAAGCTTTCCTCTGTAAATACATTTCAAGCCTCCTGCAGCATGCGTAAGCCTTTCATCTAAGGGCAATATCGAGATTTTGGAGTGTCTGATGGACGCGTTCCTAACTTCAGCGGCTTCTCGACCTAGTTTCTCACAGGTTTTATAATAGAGTTCTGCGATGTTGATTTCACACGTATAACCTTCTGCCTTACCCGCCATGACCTCGTCTAAAAAACCCTTGACGCGATTATCCTCAGCAAAATAGAGGAGGAGCGGGCCTGTGTCGAAGACAAGCCTATCCTTCTTCAGATGCTTCCCTCCTCCTTTCCTCCTGGAGCTCTTTGATCATTTGATGCACTGTTTTCTTAACGTTCTTGTCCACGCCGAAAAGCTCCTCCAACGGGATTATTGGGACAATCAGGATTCCCCCCTCGGTCTCCACGAACTTGACCCGAGAGCCTTTTTTCAACCCGTACTTTTTTCTAACCTCGGCAGGGATTGTTACCGTACCTTTCTCAGTAATAGTATAACTCATGCTTTTTTCACCATACTTATATGCTAAAAGTATCCCTATTTTAATCTTTTGGATACATTCTTTTCCCGATCCAAACCGAGCGCCGTACATCCCACCTAGAATTAACTCGTCCTAAATTATTAGTGCGCACCGCCAACCTGTTTTCGACGAGATTAAAAGTGAAACCGTTTTTTCCATACTACTGGATTTTGGCGTAGAGATTGTTAAGATAGTAGCTGTTTAAGCTCTAGGATTTCTATGCCATCTATCTCACCCGTGTCTTTCTCAGGTACTATGAAGTATCTTTGGAAGTTTTTGAGGTTTAGTTTCTCTGCTAAGACAGATGTTTTCCCCTTGAACTTTATTGCATCAGACCGGTCTATTTTCCCAATTTTACATTCGAAGAAAATCGCTTTTCCCTCGCCGATAGCTATTGCGTCTACTTCATTCCCTTCTCTATCCCAGTATGCTCCGATTTTATATCCTTGGAGTTTCTTTGAAAGAACGGATATACATATTTTTTCGAAGACCCTCCCTACGTATTGCTGCAATTCTTTAATTATATTGTTTAAGACGTATTCCTCCTGCCTCAATTCTATGAACGGAACGTTTGGACGGATAAACCTCATGTAGAAATGGAAGAAGTTATCCCTGAACTTGTACCTTGGTATTCCTCTTCCCATTACGCTTGCCTCGCGCTCTATCAGGGTTAACTTCTCGAGGATGAGCAGATACTTCTTCAATTGACTCCTCTCTAATCTAGTGTAATCCGATATCTCCTTTAGGGTTGTCTTCCCCATGCTTATCGCTTCGAGTATCTCAAGGTACCTCGAAGAATCCCTTAACTCAGTAGACAATAGTCTTTCAACTTCCTCGTAGAGAGACGCTCCTGGGCTCAGGAACATGTTCCTGATGTTTTCCTCTATCGTCTTGTCTTTTTCATACAGCATTAGGTAGTGCGGAGTCCCTCCCAGAATGGAATATATCTTTATGATTTCTTCCTCATCTTTTTCGCTGAATATTTCCCTCGCGTTTTCGTAATCGAACCCGTTTAACCTGATTATCCTCGTCGCCCGCCCGTAGAGTGGGCCGGTGTAGCTAATGTCCCTCTCTATCATCCCGATCGTTGAACCGAGCAGTACGAGTTTAACCCAGCTTTTCCTCGCGCTCGCATCCCAATGATACTGTATTCTGGGCGAGAGCTTTTTCGAAATCCTTTGGTACTCGTCTAAAACCAAAATTTTGTTCTCCCTGCCAAATTCCAAGAAGACGTACTCCAAGAAATCGTCCAAAGAGCTGAAAGCCCTGCCCATGGTCCTTGAGGCGTTCGTTAAAAACTCCCTAATGCTTGAGCTCCCAACGTAAATATAGGCACCAGGATGCTGCTCAAGTAGCTTTCTCGATAACGCTGTCTTCCCTATCCTCCTCCGACCGTAAAGGACGATTAACTCAGCCCTGCTCGATGAAACTGCTTCCTCTAAGACTGATAGTTCTGCTTTCCTATCGTAGAAGGGTATACTCATAGGTATTATACTCATGAGTATACTCTATATAAACTTTTAGAAGACGAGGGACAGGCACTGCTCCTAATGATTAAGCATTCTAGGGAGGAGTTGATGAAAAAGCTTAGCGATACGGCAACCCTTGATATTGCAGCTTACGAGGCTGGAAACGCGCTTTGGAAATGGGTTTCCCTAAAAGAAAGACATAACTCTGGGTGAGGCTAAGGACCTAATCGCAACTTTAACCAAGGTTTTCCTAATGGACGGCTTCAATGTGATAGGCTGGAGGGTTTGAATCATCCGGCTGTACTCGATTTGGCCGTTGAAAACAATATTACATTCTACGATGACTACTACATTACTGCGAGCGCAATCCTTGAGGTACCACTTGTAACTGAAGACGAGAAATTGAAACAGATTGCAGCTAAGTCTTGTCATGGAAAGAATTCTGAACCGCAAGGGAGAAACTCTAGTTGACAATGTCGTTGAAAGCACGCAGAGAAGTTACTTTGTAAAAACAAGGGTTATCAGCGGCTGTTTCGAGAAAATGATTATGACATGTAAAGCTTATGAATTATTCAGAGAAGATTACCAACCGTGTGATAGCGAGCCTCGTTTAAAGTTAGGATTAAAATTATTAAATTATCATCTTTCTTCGGGGTAGCATGGCTTCGTTGAAGGAAGTGGTTGATAGTTATATGAGGAGTGTTCCGGGTCTCAAGGAGCATTGTGACAGGTGTCTTAGGACTGAGAGGTGGGGCGGGAGTGTTGTCCTGATGGTTGTTGACGCTGCCTTCACTTCGATAGGCTTAAACTATTTCACTGCTGTCGTCCCGAAGGTTGAGGAGTTCAGCAAGAGGTTTGTTGAAAACGGGGAGATAAGGGGTTTGAAAGACCTTGCCGGGGCAAGCATGAGAAGGCTGAGAACAGTATGGAGGAATAAGAGGTCTTGGAGTATTGCCAGGGAGATTGCCTCATATCTTTCAACCTTGAGCGATGATGATAGGGAGGCTCTTAGAACTTGGTCTGGGAAAGCCAGTCTTGAAAACTGGAGGAAAGACCCCATCGGGAGGATTAAGGGCGTTGGCTTAATAACTTTCCAATACTTGAGGATGATGGGAGGCGTTGACACGGTAATGCCTGATAAGATTGTTAAGAGAGTAATTAATGAGATTCTGGTTAAAGCCGGCTTAAACCCCGTCGACAACGATATGGAGTTCATCAGGAAGGCCGAGGAGGTTGCTTTAGCATGCGGATATAGGCCGATAGAGCTCTGCTGGATGACATGGCTCATACAACCAGAAGGAAAACTTATGAGGATTGAGAAGTATTCGAACATTCTCTCAAAGATCTGAATAGTCGAACCATAAGTATTATACTCGTGATTCAACTATTTGTTGAGTAAAAAATAATGCATGCTGATTCGGATACGCAAAATAGAGAACCTAATTTAATAAAACACCTAGGTGGCGTAATGATTCGTCGAGATAGATGGTTCTCTAAAGAGGGAAACTTTTTAAATTAGTTTCCCTATAAATAATACGATGGTAACGCGAGAGACCTGGATAAGAGTGATAAAAGATTTCCAAGAATCCGAGTTACCTAAGCTTGTGAAAAGGGACCTTAAGATAGAGGCTAATCTTCCGATAAAAAGAGCCATATCTATAATTGGGCCGAGAAGAGCAGGTAAAACGTTCTTCATGTTTCAAGTTATAGGGGAATTATTGCGTAACAATATTGATAAAAGCAGAATACTTTACGTTAACCTTGAAAGCGACTTGTTAATCGGCTGTACCATAGAGGATTTAAGGAACATGCTTAATATTTTCTACGAGATTTACCCTGAAAATAAGAAGCAAAAGATTTACCTTTTTCTAGACGAGGTTCAGAACGTCCCTTATTGGGAAAGGTTTGTGCGCAGCGTTGTAGATAGCGAGAGAATTCAAGTGTATGTCAGCGGGTCTTCCTCCAAGCTTCTATCCATGGAGGTCGCAACAAGTCTAAGGGGAAGGACTCTTCCCTACTACATCTATCCTTTTAACTTCAAAGAGTTCTTGAGGGCAAAAGGCTTTGAAGCGGAAAAGTATCTTTCCTCTTCGAAGAAAGCTATGCTTCTGAATCTCCTTCAGAAATACATGATGGGAAGCTATCCTGAAGTAGTACTATTCGAAAAGGAAAGGGAAAAGATCTTGAAGGAAATATTTGAGGTTACTATCTATAGGGACATAATAGAGAGGTTCAAGGTTAAGAACATAAGAGTCCTTAGATTAATGGTTAAGAGTTTAGTGTCATCCACGTATTTTTCAATCCATAAGTTTTATAACTATATTAAATCCTTGGAAATGAAGGTTAGTAAGAACACTCTTTACAACTATGTTGAGTATTTTTCAGACTCGTTAGTTTTATACACTTTAAGGAAGTATTCTAGATCTTATAAGGAAGTGGAGCAGACTATTCCAAAGATATACTTAGTGGATAATGGCCTGCTTATCGTTAATGGAGTTGAAAGCACGAGCAGGCTCATGGAGAACCTGTTTTTCTCAGAACTCTTAAAGAAAGGCCTCACTCCAAACGAAAACTTGTTCTATTTCAGCTCCAATAATAAGGAGGTGGACTTCGTTATAAAGAGTGGTGGAAAGGTTAAGCAATTAATACAGGTATGCTACAATATAGAGGATTTCGATACGAAGGAGAGGGAAATAAGCGCGCTAGTGAAGGCCTCTGAGGAGCTAGACTGCAACGACTTAACCGTGATCACTTGGGACTATGAAGGAGTAGAAAAGCACGATGGCCGGAGGATTAAGTTTCTACCTCTGTGGAAATGGCTACTCGATTTATGATCTAACTATGTTTTAAAGAATAGAAATATTCGTTGACTATGCTAAGAGTTGCTCTCAATCATAAAAAGAAGCCACTTATAATAGAAGGATTTATTCACCCTTTGATGAGAAGTGGCTAAACATTTTCAGACATATCCGTGGTGAATACATTAAATCTGGTGGTTAACCGATATCTTTCAATTTCACAGTGCGACGTCTAGAACCATCATCGTGATGAATCCTATTACCATGAATAGCATCGTATCCTTACCGAAGCCGCTTGAATGCGCTTCAGGAATCATCTCGCTGCCTATAACGTATATCATCGCCCCGGCTCC
>Ga0105158_1001198_pt1 | contig 10155 bp, 9 predicted proteins | sample LHCtaG_FD_81567 | JGI IMG/M metagenome (GOLD analysis project Ga0105158, IMG submission 81567) | Hot spring microbial communities from Little Hot Creek, USA to study Microbial Dark Matter (Phase II) - LHC4sed_matched | ecosystem: Environmental > Aquatic > Thermal springs > Hot (42-90C) > Sediment... | reverse complement strand
TTAATTGCATGGAAGAGGCTGAAGAGTTTCCTGAAGAATTTTCTAAAATTGTTTTAGGGGCGCATAAAAGCTTATCAAGGAGAAGAAATGTTGAAGAACTTGAAAAAGAACTTATTGAGAAGATCAGAGTTGAAGGGGAGGTTCGACTTTCAAAGCTTTGGCTTACAAGCGATTGTCATCTGTGGGAAATAGTTTACGCATTAAATCGGTTAAAGGAAAAAGGGCTTGTCGAGGAAAAGGAAGTTTAGGGAGTTTGCATAAAACCTAAAAATTCTTCAATACTACGTTTCTTAAGCACTTCGTTAGTCATCTTCTCTAAGCCTATTGTTGAAGACGGTGCAGAGCCGTAATCATGTCCCGGATAAACTTCCACGCTATCATCTAAGAGAAGCAGCTTATTGAAAAGGCTATGATAAAGCTTTCTTGGATCACCACCAGGCAAGTCGGTTCTACCACAACCTCCAACAAAGAGTGTGTCACCTGTCAATAGCTTATTATCGACAAGTAAACATATACTATCTTCAGTGTGACCCGGTGTGTGTATCACCCTTATTCTAATCGAACCTAAATCGATAACACTTCCATCATCTAATTCTATATCCTTTTCCAAAGTCGAAAGTTTGTGAGCTAAAACTTTTGAATTAAATCTCGTCTTGAAGAAGTCAACTTCTGCAATATGATCAAAGTGACTGTGGGTGCAGATAACGTATTTGAGTTTTAACCTAAAGTCTTCTAACACCCTAACTATGGCTCTAACATTAAAGCTTGGATCTACAACCGCAGACTCCCTAGAACTAGTGTCAGCGATAATGTAAGAAAAATTGTCTCCAACTTCCTTAATCTGCCTAAAGAACATACCATCCAAGTGGAAGCAGAGAATATAAATTTTTCCTATACAATTGTGGAAAAAATTCTTAAAAATATAAAGATTATATAGTGTATGGGTTTGGAAAACTGGAGACTAATATTAAATGAGGGGACAGCAGAATATAATATGGCGGTGGACGAGGCAATACTGACCCTAAATAATTTGAGGCCGAGAACGAACGTGCTGAGACTCTACGTGTTTAAACCTAGTGCAATAACAATAGGCTACTTTCAAAAAGTCTATGAAACCGTTAACGTAGAATATGCAGTTAGCAACAAAATACCTATTGTTAGAAGAATTACTGGGGGAGGAGCAGTATATCATGATGAGAATGGTGAGATAACGTATAGTATTGTAGCCGACGTAGGTAGCGTAGACTTCGATGTACAAGAAAGTTACAGGAAGATATGTAGCGGAATATTGTACGCATTAAATTTTTTAGGATTAGACGGAAGATTTGAACCAGTAAACGACGTAACCGTTAATGGTAAAAAGGTTTCTGGAAGCGCGCAAATACGAAAAGAAAACGTTCTTTTACAACATGGAACCTTAATGTATGATACTGATATTTCAAAAATTGAAAAACTTCTTCTGGTTCCAAAAGATAAGCTTGCAGCACATAGTGCAAAAACAATATACGATAGAGTGACGACATTATCGCGTGAAAAAGGTTCAAAAATTTCAAAGCAAGAGGTTATAAATGCACTAATCAAAGGATTTGAAAAAGCATTTAACATTAAACTATATGAAGACACCCTAGACGATGAAGAAAGGAATATGGTAAATGAGCTGGTTAAAAAATATGGACAAAGAAACTGGAATTTCAGGTGGTAAAAAAGTGCATATAGAATTAGATAAGAAGGTTTTAGGAGGAAAATATGTCAAAGTTGAAGTGGAATTAGAAAATGGTATTATAGATAATGTGATCATAAGTGGAGACTTTTTCGCATTCCCCATAGAAGAATTTGAAAATTTCCTCACAAGCTTAAGGGGAATAAAATTTAGTCGAGAACAAATTAATAGTGTTTTTAAAAAATTCAGTGATAAAATAACTTTTTCCGGAATAGCATTTGATGATTTATTGGAAATATTCACTCAACTACTTAATAAAAAAGATTTAGCTTAGGTAACAGCACCAAAATTTATATAAATACCTCATAAAGAAATAGCATATGCCGTTCCCAAAAAACTTTCTATGGGGTGTATCATCAAGCGGATTCCAATTTGAAATGGGACACCCTTTAAAGGAATGTGTGGACAGGAACACGGACTGGTTTGTATGGGTTCACGATAAAAATAATATAGAGAAAGGTATTGTAAGCGGTGATCTGCCTGAAAACGGACCCGACTACTGGCATTTATATGAAAAAGATCATGAACTTGCGAAAGGGATTGGGTTAAACTCTTATAGGCTAGGCGTAGAATGGAGCAGGATCTTTCCGAAGCCGACGGAAGAAGTTAAGGTACATGTTGAGAGGAACGAGTTTGGAAGAATTTCTAGTATCTCTGCAGAAGAAGATTTTTTAGAAAAATTAGATGAGATTGCTGATGGTGAGGCAGTAAACCATTATAGAAAAATTTTGAATGATATAATACAGAAGAATATGAAGCCTATAGTCTGTTTAAATCACTTTACACTACCGTTATGGATACATGACCCTATTACTGTAAGAAATTCGGGAGGACGTAAGGGGCCCAGAGGATGGATTGATGATGAGACTATTGTTGAATTTTGGAAGTATGCGGCCTATCTCGCTTGGAAATTTGGGGATATGGTTGACTATTGGGCAACATTAAATGAGCCGACAGTCGTAGCTGAAACAGGATACCTTTTCCCTTCAATGGGTTTTCCTCCCGGTTTAAACAACTTTAGACTTTTCAGAAAATGCTTAATTAATTTGGCTGTTGCACATGCTAGAGCATATGATGCAATAAAGCAATTTGATCAGTCTAAGGCTGAAAATGGGGATATGAGCGCCTCTGAAGTTGGCATCATATTAAATATTGTGCCCATGATACCCTTCGACAAAAACAAGGATATTGAAGCATGCAGAATATCCAACCATATACATAATCTGTTCATAATAGAGGCGGTTTCAAACGGTTGGGTTGACGAAAATTTAAATTGTGAGAAAGAAGATAGGGAAAATGACATCTTTTTGGAAAATAGGGTTGACTGGATAGGAGTTAACTATTATACTAGAAACGTGGTACGAGGTAAAAAGTCTATACTTGCTAGAGTTTTTGCTGGAATGCCGATAGTTCCCGAAATAGTTGAAGGATATGGGAACAACTGCAAACCAAATGATGTTTCAATCGATGGAAATCCTACGTCAGATTTTGGATGGGAAGTTTACCCAAATGGGCTCCTGGACGCGTTGGAACTTATGAAAAAATATAACAAACCCCTTTATGTTACCGAAAATGGGATAGCAGATTCTTCTGATAGGCTGAGAACAAATTTTATTACAGAACATTTGAAGGTTCTAGAGAAGGCCATTGAAGAGGAAAAAATTGATGTTAGAGGCTACTTTCACTGGTCCCTTATAGACAACTACGAGTGGGCTCAAGGCTACAGAATGAGATTCGGACTCTATCACGTTGACTTTAACACTAAAGAGAGAACTGCTAGAAAATCTTCAGAAACATACAAGAAGATTATTTTAGGCGGTAGTCTTCTTAAGTAGTTCAGCCCTATTCCTTATCCTGTTCCTAGTTTCCAAAATATCTTTGGGTATAACAAAAGCTAATATGATAAACAATATACCACAAACGATCCAAGTTGAGACAGAAACATAAAGAATACCCAACCCTAGACCATACAAGTCTGCAAGATATCCTGCAATAAGTGGAGAGGCTGAAGAGCCTGCAAATTCAAATATTCTAAGTAGAGAGTCAGCTGAACTTCTTACTTCAGGCTCCGTGACATCGGTTACAGCTGCGGACACATTTGGGCCTGCCATTGGAAGGATAAACGATGCAATAGCACCTAAAATTGTGAAACCTATAATATCTTCATTTGGCCAAATCAATGTAACATATAAGGCGAGTGCTGAAAGAAAGACGTCTAATGCTCCAACTATCGCACGACCATTGGACATTTTCGAAAAAAGTATGTCACCAATTGCTCCACCTACAAGGTTGCCTATGACCATAACAGTAAGCCAGATAAGCATTATAATCATTGATTGAGACTCATCAAACATCCTTTCTTTAATCATGTATGTGAAAACCCATGCTTGAAGACATTGCCATGGAAATACGCCGAAAAAACCTTGTAAATTTAGAAAGAGAAGAGAAGGCCTTCTAACCAAAGCAAACATTTCTTTAAATTTTATCCTATAAACACCATCTTTTAACTCTAATCCTGCAAGTTCGGGTTCTGAGCTTCCTCTAGGAATATCTTTTATAGAAAAGTATACGACAATCGCCATTAATATTCCAACACCACCAGTTATCAGAAAAAGGTACCGCCAACCATAGTAATATCCAAGCATAACACCGATAATTGTTCCGATCAGTGCCCCAAATGCGCCTGTGGCGTTTATCAATCCCAAAGGCTTACCCCTACTTTTTGGAGGAAAGTAGTCACTGATTAGACTGTTTATTCCAGATGGTGGAGTATCATCTACTCCAGTTAAAGTTCTTGTTATAAAGAAACCTAGAAAATTTCTTGGTATTGTATTTAACCATGTTGTTATCCCCCATAATATTCCTGATAAACTGATTAGGGTCTTTCTAGAGTATTTGTCGAAAAGGTAGCCCCAGAGGGGGTAAAGTAGTACGGAGAAAGCGAATGTAGCAGTAAATATTGCTCCTCCACTTGCATAGGTGATCTGAAATTCTTCTAAAATTTGAGGCAGGATTACAGAGATGACATAAATGTCAGCCATATGTAGGGATCTAAAAATAAATAAGATTATTGCAACAAACCACGCGTACTTTAGATACGAAATTTTCATGGAACTTACTTGTAGTGTTCTAGAGCAGCCCTATTCCATGATTGGCTAAGCTGCTCATCAATCAACGCCTTTGCATTATCGAATGACCTTGTTCTAGGATCTTCTGCGACCATAAGAATAAGGTTCATTCTATCCCCTTCAATGAAAGCTTGTAGTATCTGTTCCATTTTAAGCATTCTTGGAATCATGTTAAAAAGCATAATCCTTTTGGGGAGTGAACCAACATACACTCCCTTCACGCCTGTACTGTCAACTAATGCTGGAACCTCGACTACAACATCATCCGGTATTCCGGAAATTATACCATTATTTGGAATATTCAATTGCAAAACCGTTTGCTTATCATTCTTGATAGCATCAATTAATGGAATATGCTGCTCGCCGCTAAATTTTGGAGGATAAAATTCAGTCAATTTAAGTGTAGGATTATTTGCAAAATAATATAGTTTTTCAAGATTTTCTTTCAAAAAATTAAGATAAAGTGTCCAGCCAATTTCTGAATCGAATCCGCCTGTTGGGCCGAACCATTTCCTCTTGCTTTCTAAATCCTTATGAAACCACCATGGTGAAGCACTTCTAACAGTATCACCTATAGGGAATAGACCAAACAACCTATACATTTCAACGGCGGCTGGAGACATTTGCTCACATTCCCAAGGAAGACTCTTCAAATACTCTTCACTATTCCAATAATCTACCGCCTTCTTTTCAATCCATTCGTCTAAAATAGGGTAAGCATTTTCACCCTTATAGAGAAAATCTTTAAGCCATACATTATGATTAAATCCTGCAATAGTTACTCTCAAATTCTCTTCATTCAAACCTAACCTTTTAACAACATCTTTATAGCCTAGATGACCATGGCATACGCCAACCACTTTAATCTTACTCATCCTATGAATCAATGTTACCCCCTCAAAAACAGGGTTTGCAGCCTGGATAAGCCAAGCATCTGGACAATATTTTTCCATATCTATTGCAAGTTCAAGGAAAAATTTTAACTGATGATATGCTCCAATACCACCATAGTAGTCGCTAACTCTTTCACCAACACCCCTATAGTATCCATACTTTTCAGCAATACGCCTCTCCTCCTCCATAGGCTCATAACCACCAACCTTAACGGTATTAACAACAAACTCTGAACCTTCAAGAGCTTCCTTCCGGTCAGTTGTCTTCTTTATTGTAAGATTCGCTCCAGTTTCTTTTGAATACCTTGTTGCCAGCTCATACATTATGTTTAAACGCTCCTCATTAATGTCCATCAAAATAACTGTACTATTATGCAAGCTTCTTGTAAGGCATAAGTCAACTATAAGCCGTCCAGTAAAAACGACACTTCCTGCACCTATTATAGAAATAGTTGTCATAACATATATCGTACATACTATATTTTAAAACTTTATTTATCAAAAATTATATAGATGTTTAGGCAAGCTAGCATTACTATGCCAAAATCTATCATATGGGGACTATTTTCTTATGCTTTAAGCACATATTTGCTTGCCTTTACAGTTGACATTCTTGCTTTCTACTTTATAGTTGCGTATAAAGCAACCTTAACGCCTATTATCTTAATTTGGGGTTTTGTTAGAATGTATACTCCTACATTTGCTACAATTATTGCATTAAAGATTTTGGGAAAAAATATTACTCTAGAAGTTAGGGCATATTTTGGTAAAATTAGAGACCATGTGACCTTGAAATGGTATCTTTTATCTCCTTTAATAACTTTATTGAGCCTAAGCATTTATATTCTCATTTCAATATCTTTCGGATTCTTTAGCTTGACAACATTAATTGACCAAATAAAATATTTGCAGAATATTTTACCCCAGGAAATCAGTCAAACGACATTACTAATTTTGGTTATTTGTTCAACAATCATATCCTCTTACTTTGTTGGATTAACTTTAAATGCTGTTTATGCTCTTGGAGAGGAAATTGGCTGGAGAGGCTTTCTAGTCAACCTCCTCCTAAATAAGTTTGGCTTCCTTAGAACATGTGCTATAATTGGCCTATTATGGGGCTTCTGGCATGGGACGGCAATACTATTTCTAGGCCACAACTATCAAATACATAGGATCGAAGGCATATTTCTTTTCACGATAATAGCTGTTCTTTTCACTTTCCCACACGTATATGTTAGAGTAGTATCTAGGAGTATTTTGCCAGCAGCCTCACTACATGGTTCCATAAACGCGTTATGGGGTTTCACAATACTTGTTACACAAACATTTAACAATGAAATAATCGATGGGCTTGGATTTTTAGGTATTGTTACATGGCTTATTACAGCATCGATCTTCATGTATTATGGCAAGAGGCAGAAGACGCTATTACAATAGAAAAAGTTTATAACTTCGGTTTAAAAAAATTATTGATTTCAAATGGTTGGAGTTGATGATTTAAGGGTTATAATTCCAGTTGGTGGGGAAGCTAAAAGACTTAAGCCCTTAACCTGCGAGGTTTCTAAAGCACTTGTTAGGCTACTCAATAGGCCTTTGGTTGAAATAGCGATTGTAAAGCTAGCGAGACAGGGGGTTAGATATTTTATTTTTGGTGTAAAAGGTTACGTGAATTACAGGGCTTTATATGATTACTTTCAAGATGGCGTTGGACTGTCTGCAAGATACGGTATAGAGCCAAGAATCCATATAAAATATCAGCCAAATAGAGACGATTTCGGAAGCGCTGATTCAGTAAGAATTAATATGGAATACTATGAGATAGATTCCCCTGTTGTCGGTGTACAGGGAGACAATATCTTCGATATAGATATTGTAGACTTTTTGAGGTTTCATAAAGAGAAGAATGCTTTGATGACCATAGGACTTGTGCATGTTGAAAATGTGGAAGACTATGGTGTAGTTGAAATGGATAGGGATTTTAGGATAAAAAATTTTGTTGAGAAACCGAAAAAAGAGAATGCGCCATCGAATCTTGCAAACACAGGAATATACCTCTTAAGTCCAGAGATAAAAGAAGTATTCAAGGATGCAAAGGTAAAAGAGATGCTTGAAAAAAATAGGAGATTAGACTTCGGATTAGATCTAATCCCTCACTTAGTAAATTCTGACGCACCAGTCTACGGATACATTTTAAAGGGAGAATGGCATGATGTTGGCACACCACAAAGATACCTGAACGCTATGCTTCGAATACTTCATAGTGGTGCAAGGGGGCTAGATATAGAGGGTAAAGTTTCAGACGAATCAAATGTTTGGATACAAGGTCAAAGTCCTGAGGCACTGAAGAGGAGGGAAGAGATTTTGGAAAAGATTAGGAAGGGTAAGATAATCGTTGAAAGTTCAGCGTTAATAGGTAGGCATTGTAGTATTGGAGATGGAACCATTATAAGGGACTCTTGCATAGATAACTACTGTATTGTTGGAAAGAATGCTGTAATAGAAAGGTCAGCTGTGATGGATAGGGCGATGATAGAAGATGGTGCAGAAATAAGAGATAGTATTGTTGGAAGGCATGTTAAAATAAGGTCTTCTCTAACTAATCCTACAAAAATAATTGGGGTAAGTGTTATAGGAGATGACGTAATATTAGGTGAAGGTTGCGAAATTATTTCGACAAAAATATACCCGCACAAAATAATTCCACCAGGAAGAAGGATGATTAACGAGACACTAGAATAGGCAACTCATTTTAAGAGACTGCGAATACAAAAATTAATAGTGTTAACTCTTTTTTCCCCTGAATTACATTTTACAACTAAAAATTTAACTCTATTAAGCAAAGTTTATTAAGACAAACTCTAGGTCAAACATTTTGATAACATGCCATCAAAATTTGTTGGAGTACTCATAATAGCCTTAATTGCTATTGTTGGTGCAGCAATATTAGCGCCAATGATAATTGGGTACGCCTCATACTTACAGATTAGCGCACCTTTCGCTACGACAAAAACTGTAACTGTTACAACAACAAATCCATCTTATACTACAACGGTAACGACAACATATGTTATTAGTAACAGAAGCTATGAGGCCGCAGTAATATTTAAGCTAGCATCACCTAGTGTAGTACAGGTTACAGTTTATGACAAAAATTTTCGGCAGCTTGCACTTGGTTCTGGATTCATTTACGACAATCAAGGTCATGTTGTAACAAACAATCATGTAATTGAAGGGGGCAAATACTTTATCATCATGACGTACGATAATGGAATGTTTGAGGCACAGCTTGTCGGAAGCGATTCCTACGCGGATCTAGCGGTGCTAAAGGCGGACCTTCCAGCAAAATACCCACCTTTAAAGCTTGCAGACAACGTGATAATAGGTGAACCAGTTTACGCTATAGGAAGCCCCTTCGGGCTTTCAGGAAGTATAACATCAGGTATAGTGAGCCAAGTAAATAGGACAGGAATAACATATGTTCCAATGCTTCAGACGGATGCTGCAATAAACCCTGGAAACTCTGGAGGACCACTAATAAACTCTAGGGGAGAGGTTGTGGGAGTCGCGACAGCGGGAATAGAAAAGTCTGTAGCTGAAGGCGTAGGTTTCGCAGTACCTTCAACCATAGTGAAAAGAATTGTGCCAGAGCTCATAAAAAATGGAGTATACAAGCATCCATACATTGGAATTTATGGGGAATACTTGGATCCAATAATCGCATCATCATATGGGTTGCCAAAGAATGTATCCTCTGGATTCATTATTACGCAGATAGTAAAAAATTCTCCAGCTGAAAAAAGCGGGTTGAAGGTTAAGGATGTTATCGTGGCAATTGACAATTATCCCATAAGGAAAGACCCTGACCTAAATTATCTCATGGCCTACAAATATTCTCCCGGAGATGAGATAAAAATTACGGTTATAAGAGATGGGAAAATTGTTGAAATAATGCTTACGTTGGCTGTAAGACCTTAACCTATTAGTAATTTATGGAAATTCAGACGTTAATCTTCCAGAAACCTTCTTCCCTTCGGAAAAGACTAGGTTTTCTTTTAAAATCTAGTCTTTCACAGAGCGCGTGAGCGATTATTGGAAGGGCTATGGTAGCGTCACAAAAGCATTGAATGTAATGACCTCCTTTAATTTCCTTACCCCAAGATATTGCTTCTTCGAAACTACAGCCCGATAGTCCACCCCATTGCGGGGAATCAGTTGTAATCTGCACGGCATATTTATGTGGATAATAGTTTTCATCTGTCACATTACAGTGAATCGGTTTCTTTTTTCTCCCTTCCACCCTTTTACTGCTATACAAGAGATCGGCTGAGACAGCAAAAAGCTGTATAAAATCTTTCGGGACGCCTCCGCCAATATATATTACTCCAGTCTCTTTAACCTTCTCAGCAATTCTCAT
>Ga0105158_1001195_pt1 | contig 10185 bp, 9 predicted proteins | sample LHCtaG_FD_81567 | JGI IMG/M metagenome (GOLD analysis project Ga0105158, IMG submission 81567) | Hot spring microbial communities from Little Hot Creek, USA to study Microbial Dark Matter (Phase II) - LHC4sed_matched | ecosystem: Environmental > Aquatic > Thermal springs > Hot (42-90C) > Sediment... | reverse complement strand
TGGTGGAGGTGCTAGCCCTAAAGCTTGAAGAATCTGGTTCCAAACAGCACCTGCTGCTTTAATCAATATAGGAGAAAAAAGTATTAGAATTATTACAGCTATTACTAAGCCAACTAATGTAGAAACATGGATACCTTTACTCATACCTAAATTAGTATTTATTTTTAAACTAAAAAAAACTAGCACCTAATAATCCACTTAATCAACCATGGTAGCATATCACATAGAGTCTTTTTAATCCCAGCAAGAACAGCATTGATAAATTTACCAAATGCTGGTATAAGCTTCATAACAATGATTGTTATTAAAATTAAAGCCAAAACTAGGATTACTGCATACAAAACTGTTTCTACAGCTATTCCTTTCATTCAACCAGGCCCCCTTAAGAAAAGCCTCTCTATAATTTGCTTGCCAACAAGCCAAAATAAAGCTAAAGCAAGAAGTACAAGTATAAGCAAGATTATCAGCCAAAGCATCCTTCCAGTCATCCTTCCTTTCATGTTAATCCTTGGAACTGTGAAAGGTTTATGAAGCTTGTTATTCCAAAGTATATTCCACATACAGATATACTATATATTGTTAAAGCAATAAACATTATCTTTCCTACATTCATCAACTTACTCACTTCATCTTCTCCATAAGTTAGCTCGCCCAAAAAGCTAGCAAGCATGTAGACCACTTCAACCATATAAGTTCCAACTATTATTTGGAAGAAAGGAAATGGTATTTGCTTTCCTGCATTCAGCAAAAAGCTGAAGGCTGCTAAGCCTTGAGGACCAGCACCTGTTTGGTTGAAGAAGTAGCCTATTTTTTCCAAGGACTGGCCAAAGAATGCAAAAAGGTATATGACCATTGCCATTAGTCCAACTACTATTCCAGCAGCAAGAGGTGCAAAAACCCATGCTTGAACTTGCATGTCTGAAGTAACCTCTGAAAGAATTTCATCAGCTGCTCTGTTTACTTCGTCTGCATCCTTGAGAAAGTCTGACATAGACTTTAAAGCTGCTGAAAGGAAAGCCATCCCACGCGAGCCTATATCTATTACCAAGCTCATTACTGCCTTGATAACCCTAGAAGGATAATCCTTTATTGCACCAATTTTACTGTCGAATGTTGCCACTTCCAAAGGTGCTCCAAACATTTTTATGTTTGTAAGGATCTTCTGCAAGAACTTGCTTATCTTTAGCTCTCTTATCCTTGGTTGCAATTCTTCTATGCTTTTCTCAAAAGGCTTTCCTATGCTAGATACTATGCTGAGCTGAAAGAGAACTACTGGTAGCTCACTTTCTACTTCAACCACCTCCTTGTTTCTCTTTGTAAAACCTAGAACAGAAAAGAAAGGATAAAGGACGAAAAAACCTCCTAGAGCTAAAACTATCCCCAAAGAGTTGAGGAAGAGAGTTTGGGAAAACAAAGCTTTTTCTCCCAGAATTGCATACAGAAAGTAAGCTATCAAAGAGATACATAAAACACCTGCTCCAGCAAGCACAAGAATCTTTCTCACTCTAAAAGATTCTGTATGCTTTATTGCAACCTGATGGTAAGAATAAGGCCTTGTATAAAAGTACTGACGTAAGAAAAGGTAGAGAACAAAAGGGAGTAAAACCATGTAAGAAAAGGATATGAGCTCAGGTCTTGCTATTTCTGGTGTAAAAATTACTAGAACAGGAAAAAATATCATCCCTAACAAAGGCAAGAGAATTCCAAAAGCGTTCAAAATCTTTAAAGGGGTTCGCATGGCAAGAGCGTAACCTTTCATCCTTTTCTTCGTTCCTTCTAGGATTACTAATACTGCTTCTTCTACACTCTTGGCAGCTCTTTCAGGTGGTTCGTTTACCGAATTTTTTAAAAGAGTGATTGCATCAACAAATTCTTCATTTTCACTCTTCCATTTTCTAGAAAGTTCGTCTAAACCTTCAGAAACGGATACGATGTTGCCAACATGCAAGTCCCACAAAAGCTTTTTAAGGTCTAACCCAAGAGGACCAGTTAAGTTTAGAGCAGCAAAAGCAACTGCAGACTCTAAGTTTTGGGTAATTTTTAAGGATATCGACATGTAAATAACACAAAGAGCCATCTCAGAAGATGCTTTAGACCTGTACATTATGTTCAAGAAGCGAGTATAAGAAAAAAGGTAGTAGAAAAGAACAGCACCGAGCGCAACTATCATTACTATCATCGCTTCAGAAAGCAATCCTGCAGCAAAGAAAGCTAAGCCCAACAAAAGGCAAACTATGACTGGAACAAAGAGTGCTGTTAAAAGAACTCCTATAGGCTTTACTCTTAAATGGCAGAAGTCTATTTCAGGTTGAAACTTTTTCTCCAAAAACTCTGGCAAAGGAATTTTTATAACCCCAAAAAAATTACACACCTTTTCATAAAAAGAAAGCTTTCTGTTAGCATACTCCTCTTCTAAAAACTTTATGTAAGCTGTCTCTTTCATCTCAATGCATCCTTAAACCATTTGAGCCATCTCTCATAAACAAGCTTTGAATCAACAGAACCTACTTCTCTTAAAACTTCTTCTGAAATTGAGTGAAACATTTCATTTGCTGGAACTACCCATTCAGCTTCCAAAACTTCTGGTCTGTTTAGTTGCTGAGCATAATCAACCATAGTCTGCTTTATCTTTGCTCTTAGCAAGATATTTTCCCAGACTAAATCCCAAGCACCATGCCACTCTCTTACACGCTTAGCAATTTCGTTCAGAACTTCTGACTCGCCGTTAAGCAAAGTATCGGTAGGTTTAAGAGTATCTTCTTTAGCAGAATATTCCATAAGAGTAACAAAGGCGCCTTCTTCCAAAGGATCTTCCTTCCACCTTTTTCTTATTTCTGTAACTTCTGTAACACGCCTAAAACGATGAAGACCATCTGGCGAACGCAACATATTGCAAATTGTAAGAAGGTCTAGAGCCTTAAAGCTAGTTGGAGCTAAACCTAAATCATGAACTACTCTATCAAAAACACCATAAGCTGATTCTCCGTGAATAGTACCAGCTACTAAATTGGCAAGAGCTCCTATTCTCATAGCTTCAAACAGCACAGTGCTTTCTACACTTCTTACTTCACCAACTATAAGAACAGAATCTCCAAGCCTCAACGCAGTCCTTAAAGCTTCGTCTGGAGAAAGTTCGGTTTCTACACGTGTAATTACTGAGCGTGACTTTAAGCTTTCTATGTTGTATCCGAGCTGACGAAACTGGTCTATTGGGAGTTCAAGCGTGTTATGAGCCAGGATATTTTCGCAAACAAAATTTTCTGTTTCTGGAACAGAAAAATCATAAACATAGCCATTAAGCTTACCCACACACTTGACGCTTCTTACCTCGTCCCAAAATATGTCTGAGTTAGCAAGATCTTTTAGTTCGTCCAACTCACAATCGTTTGGGCCTAAACTTTCAAGAACTTGAGCAAGATTTTCCCTGCTTATATTCTGTCCTCTCTTTCCATAATCCTGGTAATTAAAGTTTGGTAAAAGCTTAGAAATTTCTTCTTTGACTTCTGCAGTTAATGGTATGACATCAGTAGTATCGTGAGTAGGTACTCTTTCACACATTTCTGCTAATCTTTCCATCCGTTCCTTTTGGAGAAAACCGATTTTTTCATAAAAAGTTTGTAAGAATTTTTGGCTAATTCCGCAAGAATATGCCTTATCTTTTTTGTTCATCCTGTTCACTCTAGAAACTACTCCAAAAAGTAGTAATGCTGTCTGCACATCCTTTATCAATCCGAAAGAAGCAAGAGTTATTGCTACTCCACAATTTGTTATATATCCATTTCTACTGAACAACCCTTTCAACACATGAGAAATTTGCTCTTTAGAGAGTTTGAAAATCCAGTCAGGAATTCTCTTTGTATATGCATCACCATTTAGCTCAAGAACGTCCCTCATAATAGCTTTCAAAGCAGTAGAACCGATAATTAGTGAAAATCCATCGTTACACAATCTTGGCTTAATACCAAACCTTTTTCCTATTTTATGTACTATTTCTCTTGTATCTTCATCAACAGCAGAAACTATTACCCCATTCTTAGCATAGCAACCACCAGCCAACCATAAACCTATGAAAGAAAGAAAATCCTGGTCAAGAGAAATTTCTACTGGCATTGGTTTAGAATTGCCTTTAACCTTAAACTTTAATAGGCTTGTACAAATCTTACAACCTTTAGCTAGCATTCTTCTTAGAACTTCAGAAGGTAAAATAGAGTTGCGCAACCAACAGCTAATAGCACTCTTAGGATATTTGTCTGTTTTGTGAATAGCGTACCCTAATTCCTTAGCTATTTCTTTGACTGATTGTTTGTGAGCCAGTATAAAACTCCTAACAGTTGATCCTACAAAATAAACATCTTTTAACTTTTCTAAAAATTCAAGAACATTCAATTTTTCAACTTTCTCACTTTCTACAGGAAGAATTCTTGGAGTAGCTAAGTAACTTCCAACTTTAATCTCTTTAGCACTTATAGGCTGCAGCTTACCATCTTTGCTTAGTGAGAACAAGGAATGATCTTCTGTTACCTTTATTTTCTTTCCTGTTCTTGTCTCTACTTCAAAAATATTCTTAGAAACTTTATGACGAATGAACTTGCTTACTGACGCTAAACGGACTTTACCATGCTTGTCAACAGTAAAAACTCTTATATTTTCTGGGTTTTTGTCCAAAATTTCTCTTCCGTTTTCTACCTTGTAACCATACTTTAGCAATAGGTTGTCGACAAGTTCTCCCACTGTCGTCCTTTCAAGCTTGCCATTTCTAGTGATGAGTAGTTCACAATCACCTGTAACACTATCTTGTTGCACTAAAATTCTAAACTTTCTCATTATTTCCAGCATTAACGCAGAAAGCAAAGACGTCTTACCAGCACCCCTTCCACCTGCTATGAGTACTGCTTTACCACCGTCTGCAATAAAGCTCATTAGTCCAGCGTACAAAGGGTTAAACATCTTAACTTTCATAAAAAGTGGAAAAGTCCATGACTTTTCCCTGTGCCTACGAAAAGCAAAGGCCAAACCTTCTGGAGAAAGTGTGCGTGTAATTGCTGCAACTCTTGCCCTTCCTCCAGGAACGACAATTTCTGTGTCCAGGACTGGATTTGCTTCGTCTAAAGGTCTGCCTGAATAAAGCCTAAATCTTGTTGCCCAAGATTCTCCCTCATCTTTTGTTGGTATAAGGTTTGTCTCGCATTCTTCAAAGTCTGAGTGGAAAACGTATATCGGTGAATATCCTATCGGTGAATTCACATAAACGTCTTGAATTTTATCATCTGCTAATAAAAGTTCTAAGACACCAAATCCTACTGTATACCTTACTAGAATGTTTGCAAGTTTGTCTACTTCCTCTTCAGTTAAGTATAATTTTGACATTTTTGCTAAATCCTTTATCAAGTCTCGAGAAATGCTAAAGAAAAGGTCTCGCACTCTTCTTGGATCTGCAAGCTCAGCTTCTGTTGGTTTGTGCGCAGCTAGATACTGCCTTGCTCTTTCTATCAAGTCGTACATATCTTGTGTGAGCTTGAACTCTTCAGGTAGTATATAGTAAAGGTATTTAACCTTACCTGGAAGCTTGTATATTTCTACATCTGTCGCACCAATCTTGTACTTGTCGAGTAAAATTGCATCCTTTGGTAGTGTAAGAATAAAACGAGTAAGCATAAAAGTTGGTCTTATTAGCGGATAAAACAGCATTCTGTACAAAGATCTGTCGCCAAACTTGAAGAGTTTTATCTTGTCTTTTATCCTCTTTATCATTTGTGTTCTTTCTAGCATGGACTTGAGTGGAAGAAGAATTTTTTCCACATAAGCTTTAAAGCAATCATCCCCAGAAATTCTAGACTCTCTTTCAGCGCTTCTAATCATCAGACCTATCTTTACGTAAGCTCCTATAGGATCTTTTCTCAAGACTTCTGAGATTAAGAATCTAAACTCAGAAAACCTTTTAGGTGCATGTTTGGCACATCCGAAATTTTCCATTCTTATAAAATCTTCAGAACTTACCACGCTTCTGTAAACTTCCGCTATCTCTTGTAACATCCTAGTTTCCTCGAAACCATACTCTATTTCCCTTCTCTCAACCAGCACTACTCTTAAAACATTTCTTGCCTCTAGAAGCCTTTCTATTACTACTCCCATAGCTGCCGCAGAATCTTCTATACTAGGTGCTACCACCCAATTAAGGCAGTTTATTCTAAGAGTATTATCAACAATCTCATAATCCACAGCCATACTTCCTATTTAAATTTATCTATTCCTTTTAACAAATTCTTTATTAGATGGCAGAAAAGTTAACAGAAAGTGCAGTGCTGAGAGAATTGATAATTAGGGCTAATGAAGATACTAGAAGGATAAGACTTTTAGAACAGAGGATGGAGAGACTGGAAACTAGCTTTGATAAGGTGGAAGAAAACGTACTGGTTCAGATGAAGAATTTAGAAGTGACTCTTGAAAGATTTAGCAATAAACTATCTGTCCTGACAGAAAAACTGAACGCACTAGAAAGTGAAATACAAAGAATAGATAAGGAATTGGCGAAGACTGCAAAGAAGGCAGACCTGAAACAAATAGAGGGTTTCATAGACCTTATAAACCCAATAACCTCTAGTTTTGTCACTAAGCAGGAATTGGAATCTTATGTAAAAGAAACTTTAACCAAAAGAGCTTAAGTTAAAATACTGATAAAAACATAAATTAAATATATGCCACTGCCTTTTTTAAAGAAGAGAGAAGAAAGTTTTGCTGTTCCAAAGATAGCTCCTTCAGATAGGGTAAAGGAGCTAGCTGCGAAAGGGTTTTCTGAGCCAGAAATAATAGAAATATTAAGAAAAGAGGGTTATAGGCCTGAAGAAATAGATAGAGGTCTGAGAGAATCTTTAAAAATGACAGTAAGCCCTCCACCTAAACCTGAAGAAAAACCCCAATTACCTACTCTGCCTACTTTAGAAGAGTTGGTACCACCGAAAAAAGAGGAAAAACCAGAAGTGCCAGAAACTTCGCTGCCAGAAAGTTACTATGAATACCCAATAGAAGATTATGTGGATACGCTAATCCAAGCAAGACTTTCTGAAGTCGACGAGAAGATAAAAGAATTTTCCATAAAGTATGGAGAAATGGAGAAGAGGCTTGCCAGCATAAACGAGCAGCTGAACGAGCTAATAAAAGCAAGGCCCACCGAACAACAGCAGTTAATCCAAAAAATGGAAAGTATTACGGAAGGTGTTAATGAGCTTGGTATAAGGCTTGCCAACCTGGAAAAGGCCTTTAAGGAGGCTCTACCTGCTTTGATAGAGTCAGTAAGAGCTTTAAGCGATATTGTCCATAGGCTTAAAAGTAGCGCTTAAATTTCTACAAACTAAATTTATTATTGTATGACAAACTATTTTGAAATTGTAGCCAATCTTCTGGGCAAGTTTGGATTTTATCAGTATTTTTTTCCGTTTGCCATAATTGCTGCTGTTGTCTTTGGATTGCTTAAAAAGTCTAAGATTTTAGGCGAATCAACTGTTGTTAATGGTTTAGTAGCCCTCTGTGTATCTTTCATTGCAGTATTTGGTTTCTCTCTCTCAACTACCCTAAACTTGGCCTCTTACTGGTCTGCTTTTTTCATGCAAATATCTGTGTTTTTGATAGTCTTCTTCGTAGGCCTTCTTCTCGCAAGCCTTTTCTACCCCAATATAAACGAATGGTTACCAAAAGTTTTCACGACTAGAAGTATGCTTCTCATCATGGTAGTAATTGCTATAGTTGTCTTTATATCTAGTGGGCTTGTAGGTGCTCTTACCTTAGAACTTACTGGACCGTCAAAACCTGGAAAACCAACAACACCTAGGGATATAACCATACTTGTAGTAGGTATTTTTCTTTTTGTAGTCTTTATAATAATTGCAGGAAGTATACCCAGGATGACAAAATGACATCGCCGTTTGAAATTGTAATACTGAACTTGCAGAAGATTGGAGCATTTAACTTTCTATTCCCTTTCATGCTTACTGCTGCTGTTTTTTATGGCTTACTAAGAAGATCGCAAATATTTGGCAAGCCAGAGGAAAATGTGACTGTAAATGCTGTAGTAGCACTAGTAGCTGCTTTCATGGTTTGGGCTTATCCAATCCTGGCTGGTGTTAACGTGGAAACGATTCTTTCTACCTTTTTCTTCCAGGGTATTATAGCAACTATGGTAGTAGTCGTAGGTCTTTTAATAATCAGCATGTTCCTACCAAAGGGTTTAGGAGAAACTTTAGGTGAAAAGTTAAAGCCTGGATGGTTTGTCGGTATTATAGTGTTGGGTTTACTGATAGCTGTTGGTGTGTTGTTCTCAAGTGGTGCTGTAAACATATTCCTTCCAGGTGGCATCAGTGGTTTGGGCATAAGCGAAGACGTTATTCTTTCGATAGCAGTTTTGGTAGGGCTTGTAGTAGTCCTAGGTTTTATTGTCTGGTTTACTGCTAGGGGCGAAAAAAGTAAAGGTGTTCTTTCTCTGTAAAGTGCAAACTACCTGGAATTATTATCACAGAGGGAGGCTCAAACTCCTTTTCCATAAGTTCTTCCACTCTTCCATAGGTTATAACACCATTCTTACTTCCGAGTTTAGAGCAAATCACTATTTCTGAGTTCTCCTCTAAACCCTTGGCTTTTATCAGTATTTCTAACGCCTCCTTAACACTCATGCATCTCTCTGCTACGTCAAGCAAACAGAGTGTGTGCAAGCCCCTTTTCTTGTTTTCTTTTATAGTTTCAATGAGGAATTTTGGTATCAAACCTTTAGTCTTTTCTGGAAAAGGAATTGTAACGTATGGTCCAAACTTTTGGGCATGCAAGCCAGTTTCAGCTACAGCTGAAATGACAGAAGAATTGTGAACAATTTCTGTCTCTATTCCTTTCTTCTTGGCCTCTAAAACTAGTGCTGCATGTGTAGTCTGCACTAAAGGATCGCCCTGAACTAAAATGACCGTATTTTTTTCCTTTGCTTCTTTCAAGATTCTTTCAGAATTTTCTTCTAGGTCTGACCTTTCTATAACTTTTATCTCTTTTCCAGCGATCTCCTCTAATTTTTTCAAATCGCCGAACCATTTGCTTGTATAAAGCTCTATGTAAACCTTTTCTGCCCTTCTAATCGCTTCTATACCGCGTAAAGTCAAATCTTTCTCGTCGTGTAAGCCTAATCCTACAAGCGTGAGCATTCAAACACCTGCGTACAACCTTTCTGCTAGTATCCTCGGCAAGTGCGCGTTGATTATTTTTTGAGCAGCTTTATCTATATCGTACTCTACTCTCACAATTTCTGCATTTTCTGAATCAGTATCAAAAACTACGAAAGAAGCTCTTGGGTCTCCATCCCTTGGTTGGCCCACGCTTCCGGCATTTAAAACAATTTTCTTCCCTACCCTTTTGATAAAAGGTACGTGTGTATGACCAACTACTAGAACGTCACATTCAAGATTTCTTATAGTTTCTTCATCTGGCTCATACAAGTAGTCAAAAAGATAGTCTTTTGGAGAACCGTGGACCATCAAGACTTTTATGCCAGAAACAGTTATGAGCATTCTAAGCTTTAAATTGCTTAAAAAACTTAAATCTTCTTCGTTCAATTGCTTCCTTGTCCATTCTATCGCTTCAGCTGCATAAGGGTTAAACCAGCTTGTATCACCACTCGCAACAGCAAAATCATGGTTCCCCATCAAGCAAGGAACGTTTAACTCTCTTACCATTCTTACAACTTCCTTTGGATTTGCCCCATAGCCACATAAGTCGCCTATACAATAAACTTCCTTAGGACTAATTCTTTCTATCTCTTTTAGCACAGCTTGCAAGGCTTCTAAGTTCGAATGTATGTCTGAGATAAAAACTAGCTTCATCTCAAAACAAATATTGTTTTTGATAAATAGTTATTTTAGTATGAGAAAGTTGAAGGAAATGCTAAAAGGTAAACTGAGTGAGGATGAATTAAAGCTAATAAAAAGTAGTTTTGATATAATTGGTTCTAGAGAAAAAGCTGTTGCAACTATAGAAATTCCGGAAGAGTTGGAAGAGAAAAAGTTTTTGATAGCAGAAGCTTTGATGAAGCTAAACAAAAATGTAAAGAGCGTTCTTAGAAAAGCTTCTGGAAGAAAAGGGGAACTTAGACTTAGAGAGTTCGAACTAGTGGCTGGTGATTCTAACACAGAAGTTTTACACAAGGAAAATGGGTAT